>Ga0136846_1225654_pt1 | contig 15527 bp, 17 predicted proteins | sample HopSoiMetagenom2_FD_96841 | JGI IMG/M metagenome (GOLD analysis project Ga0136846, IMG submission 96841) | Grasslands soil microbial communities from Hopland, California, USA - 2 Assembly 2016 (version 4) | ecosystem: Environmental > Terrestrial > Soil > Grasslands | place: USA: Hopland... | reverse complement strand
GGTAAGGGTGAAACGGTGGGGTAAGAGCCCACCAGCGTCGCGGCGACGCGGCGGCTCGCCAAACCCCGTCCGGTGCAAGGCGAACAGGGCCCGCCACGAGGCTGCCCGCCCAGGGCCCGGGTAGCTGCCGAGAGGGATGATCACCCTCGACAGAATCCGGCTTACAGGCCTGCTACGGAAAAAGCCCTGGAAACGGGGCTTTTTCTATTCGGTCGGTTCTCATGGACTGCCTCAAGAGGCACACCGTTGCGGACAACTTGAATCCGACGTCGGCGCGGCGGAAAATTGCGCATGGCGTTTCACGAGCGGGGCGAGGCTCCGGCGCGTGCGTCGACTCGTGACCGGCCCGCCGCAGCGCAACCGGCCGCCGGCGCGGGAATGCTCGCGCTGCAGCAGAGTGCGGGCAATCGGGCCGTCGCCGGGCTCCTCCATCGAACAGGGGTAGCGCGCGCTGCGCCTGTGCCGCCCGGTCTGATCCAGCGTTCGACCGACGACGTGTTGGAGGCGCTCGGCAAGGAATTCGAGCAGGGGCTGCTCGACGAATACAAGGTCGAGATCGGTCAGCTCAGGGAGGTCATCGAGAAGCTCGGACTCGACAAGGTCGAAAAGGGGGAGCTCCCGAAGAAGGGCGGCCTGTACATGCGGATCAGCAGCGCGCTGGAGACGGAGACCGCACCCAAGAGCCCGTACACCGGCAAGGGGTACAGCGATCCCGGTTACCTTCGGAACCGCGGCGCCGTGAAAGCCGACCTGGACCTGGACGCCGGTTACAGGGGCCTCGGCCCAGCCGAGCAGATCGAGAAGCTCTTCGGCCTGTTCTGCAAACGGCGGTTCACGTACTCGATGGCGGCCGGCGGGTTCGACCGCTTTGCGGGCAACAATGGCGATTGCAAGACGCTCACGGAGTCGTTCATGAAGATCGTCGACCAGGAGTTCGGCGTGACCATGACGCTCGGCTCCGAGACGACCCGGTTCCTCGCCCGGGGCGGCGCGACTATCGATCCCCAAGCCGTGGGCAACTGCGACCAAGGCACGCGGTGGTTCTTCAACAACCACTACTGGGTCGAGTACGGGGGCGCCCAGTATGACCTGTTGTTCTGCCGCAAGGGCATCAACCGGACGACGTATGACCTCGTGACGTCGACCGGCAAGCTGAAGGACGCGGGAGGGAAGGAAGCAGACCACGAGTACTGGCTAACCGCGAGCGGCACGATCGTCTGGGAGAACATCCCGACGGCGACGGGCCCGAATCCCGAGAAGTACCGCAGCGACGCCACGCCGAGGTACGAGCTGCTGAAGGAGGCCGGCTTCCAGGTCCCGCGCTGACGGCCGCGGCGCGATTCATCAGGGCGGCTGTGAAGCAAAGCCGCGCCCTCAAAGGACGCGAACAGGCGCGGGGTCGCAGCGGCCAAGTCCGCCGGCTGAGGCGACGGCCTACCCGATGCGGACCCCCATGTCGTTCATGAAGCCGAGCACGCTGCGGCTCGCCGTCGTCGCGATCTGAAGGTTTTCCGGCTGGAGCGGCCCGAGCAGCAAGGCCCTCGCCCGTGCTGCAGCGCGGACGGCTCAGGCTGCGAGCCAGGCGAGCGCACCGGGCACGTTCTTCCACTGCTCCTTCGCGCCGGCGGCGTAGCCGATTGCCTCGTCAGCATCGCCGAAGCCGACGGAGTCCGGGAGCCGAGCCGGCAGCCGCTTACGACCCGAAAGGTAAGCGGGCACGTGCGGATTCTGCTCCCGCGCTCTGTCACGCAGCGCCCTCGCTTCAGGCGAGTCGCCCTGGCGGCGGAAGGCGGCCAGCGCCTTCGTGTACGCAAGCGTCGCGTCGCCGTCGTGCTCGTAGGCGGCGAAGAGCTCGTCGAGCTCGTCGTAACACTCGAGCGCCAGGAGGTACTCGGCCTGACGGTCGCGCACGCCCTGATTGTCGTTCGGGTTCAGGCGCAGGAGGTCGCGCTGGTGCTCGACCGCCTCCTCGCGCCGGCCGAGCGCCCACAGAGTGTCCGCGAGCGCGGCGCGGGCGCGCATATACGGACGCGTCTCGAACAGGTCCCAGAAGTGACCGACGTCTTCCTGGAACGGGCCCGGCCCGAGTGCGCGTGCGCCGGCGGCGACACCTTGCTCGAGAAGCTCGCACGCCTCCTCCAGGCTCGACGCTGCCTCCTCGGCCAGGAGCAGATACGCATCAGCGCAATCCGGTGAGATCGCGAGCGCCTCGCGCGCCAGCGCCACACGGCGGTCGCCCTGCGCGTCGAATGCCTCGTACATCAGGTCCTGCGCATCGAAGAGCGCCGCTTCCGCCGCGTAGTCGACGGCATCCGGCGCCGATTTCGTACCGGGGACACGCGCCTTCGGCTTCCCCTTTTTCGCCATGGGCCGGAGTCTTACAGAGCGTCCCGGACCGTGTCGTGGGCCGGCGCGCTTCTCACCGCGAGCTCGAACGCCGATACTGCTGGAGTGCCCGGAAAGGTCTTCCGCACCGAGTTGAACCCGGTCGACTTCCTCGAGCGCGCGGCGTTTGTCTACGGACGCAAGGTCGCGCTCGTGCACGGGGAGCGTCGCTACACCTATGCCGAGCTCGGCGAGCGCGCGTGGCGGCTGGCGAACGCATTGCGCGAGGCCGGTCTCGGCAAAGGCGACCGCGTCGCAACGCTGCTCCCCAACTCTCCGGCGATGCTCGAGGCGCACTTCGGCGTCCCGGCCGCCGGCACCGTCCTCGTCACCGTCAACACGCGCCTTGCGACAGCGGAGATCGCGTTCATCCTCGAGCACTCGGGCGCGCGGTTCCTGCTCCTCGACGCCGAGCTCGCGCCGCTCGTCGACCCGATCGACCTGAACGGCGTGCGCGTGATCCGCGTCGACGACACCGGTGCTCCGGACGACCCGTACGAGCAGTTCCTCGCAGACGCGTTGCCTGAGCGGCCTGCCAGCTGGCTCGAGCACGAAGAGGAGACGATCTCGATCAACTACACCTCCGGCACGACCGGCCGCCCCAAGGGCGTCGAGTTCACCTACCGCGGCGCGTACCTCAACGCTCTCAACGAGGCGATCGTGGCCGACCTGTCGCCCGAGTCTGTGTTCCTCTGGCTGCAGCCGATGTTCCACTGCAACGGGTGGTGCTTCCCATGGGCCGTGACTGCCGTCGGCGGACGGCACGTGACCATCCGCAACATCGATCCAGACCTGGTTTGGGATCTGATCGACGACGAGGGCGTGACCAACTTCAACGGCGCGCCGACCGTGCAGCTCATGGTGCTCAACCATGCGAAGGCGCACCGCGTCGAGCGGGCGGTGACGGTCGTCGTTGCCGCCGCCCCGCCTTCTCCGACGTTGTTCGCACGCATGGATGAGCTGAACTTCCGCGTCGTGCACGTCTACGGCCTGACCGAGACCTATGGCCCGATCACGATGTGTCCCGAACAGGAGGAGTGGCGGGAGCTGCCCGCCGTCGAGCGAGCCGCGCTCCTCGCCCGCCAGGGCCAGGCGTATCCCTCCGCTGACCTCGTCCGAGTCGTGGACGGCGACATGAACGACGTGCCGCGAGACGGCACGGCGATGGGGGAGGTCGTGATGCGCGGCAACAACGTGATGGCCAGGTACTTCGACGATCCGGAAGCGACCGAGAAAGCCTTCCGTGGGGGCTGGTTCCACTCCGGCGACCTCGCGGTGTGGCACCCCGACGGCAACGTCGAGCTCCGCGACCGCGGCAAGGACATCATCATCTCCGGAGGCGAGAACATCTCCTCGATCGAGGTCGAGCAGACGATCGTCGCCCACCCGGCCGTGCTCGAGTGCGCGGTGGTCGCCGTCGCCCACCCGCACTGGGGCGAACGGCCGAAGGCGTTCGTGACGCTGAACGATGGCGCGAGCGCGAGCGCGGAAGAGATCATTGCGTTCGCCCGCGACCGCCTTGCCCACTACAAGTGCCCGGATGCGGTCGAGTTCGGCCCACTCCCGAAAACGTCGACGGGGAAGGTGCAGAAGCACGTGCTGCGCGAGAGGGAGTGGGCCGGCAGCGAGACGCGCATCGGCGCGGCATAGAGGACTGCCGCGTAGAGGAGTACCGTTCATCGTGATGGCGACGAAGACCCGGGAGCACGTGCTCGTGCGCATCGAGCCGCCGGCGGCTCGGATCACGCTCAACCGGCCGGAGAAGCGGAACGCGCTGTCGCTCGCGCTGATGGACGAGCTGATCGGGGTGCTCGACGAGGTCGGCGCGAACCAGGAAGTGCGTGCGATCGTGATCGAGGGCGCCGGTCCGGCGTTCTCGGCTGGTCATGACCTCGGCGAGATGGTCGGACGCGACGCCGCCTTCTACGAGCGGCTGTTCGACGTGTGCACGGTCATGATGGAAACGATTCACCGCGTGCCGCAGCCGGTGATCGCGAAGGTGCACGGAATCGCGACCGCCGCCGGGTGCCAGCTTGTCGCTGCCTGCGATCTGGCGGTCGCCGCCGACGGGACGCGATTCGCAACACCCGGGGTGAAGATCGGCCTGTTCTGCTCGACCCCGATGGTGCCGGTCTCACGCGCCGTCGGCCGCAAGCGCGCGCTCGAGCTGCTGCTGACCGGAGAGCCGATCGACGCCGAGACGGCGTGCGAGTGGGGACTCGTCAACCGCGTCGTGCCCGCCGATGGCCTCGAGGACGAGGTCGCCGGACTGATAGCCAAGGTCGCGCGCTCGAGCCCGCTGACGGTGCGGATCGGGAAGCAGGCCTTCTACGAGCAGATCGAGCTCGACGAGCACGGCGCCTACGAGCTGACGCGCGACGTGATGGCGGCGAACGCGCAGATCGGCGACGCCCAGGAGGGCATGGGCGCGTTCCTGGAGAAGCGCCCGCCGACCTGGTCCGGCCGGTAACGACCGACTGCGTCTGCGGCTTGGTTACTTCCCGACTCTGATGATCGGGCAGTTCAAGACGATCGTCGTTTCGCGAACGTTGAGCATCCCCTGCTTCTGGAGCTGTGTGATCTGGTCATCCTTGAGCAACAGCTTCGGGGTGATGCCGGCCTTCCAGGTGACGAGCTCCTCGTGCCAAAGTGGCGTGTACGTCGGTTCACCCGGTTCGGAGCTGAACACCGGGAGCTGACCGGTCGCGGCCGTCCCCATGACCAGATAGATCTCCTCGGCCGTCTTGTCCGAAGCGCCGAGCTTCCGCGAGAAGTTGATCTTCTCTGCAGTCGCCTGCGATCGGCTCGAGACGTCTGTGCTCAGGAAGACGTCCTTGTGGCCGTCGTAGTAGCCCAGGAACGACGTGACACTCGTCCTGTGCGCCGGGCCCATGCCCATGCTGTTTCCGTTGCCTCCGAGGGCGACAGTCGCCGATACCGCGGCGAGCGCCAAGAGGACGAGCAGCAAACGCTTCATGACCTATCCCCCTTGCTTTCGGGATTGCGCCTGCCTAACGGGAATTACGGGTTCCGCAGCCGTCTGGTTTGCGCGTCGCGAGGGGTCACCGTCGGGCTGCGAGGAGCGCCTCTGCGAGGGCGCCGAGCGTCTCCCCGGTCGCGTCCGGGGCTTCGAAGAAGTCGGGATAGCTGTTGTTCCTTCGGTTCAGCCAGGCTGCCCGTAAACCCGCGCGCTTCGCCCCGTCGATGTCCCACGGGTGGACGGCCACGAGGGTGCATTGCGCGGGCGAGACGTCGAGCTCCCGTGCCGCATGAAGGTAGGGCTCCGGAGCGGGCTTCCAGCGTTGCACCTCGTCGACCGAGAAGCGACGCTCGACCAAATCCGCGAGACCGGCTCGCTCGAGCAGCTCGGCGGCGACCTCCGCCGCACCGTTCGTGAGCGTCGCCATGCGGACGCCTGCGGCAGCGAGCTTGCGCACTCCTTCTTCCACGTCCGGATGGAATTCGAGCTCGCCGAACCCGGCGAGGATGTGCTCGGCAGCAGCGTCGGGCGCACGCCGCAGCGTCTCGACCTGAGCGAGGCGACCGCGCAAGACGCCGAGCCCAACCGTGCGAAAGTCCGCGTAGGCGCCCGCGGCGGCGAGGGCAAACCCGTCGCGCAGCGTGCTCGCGAACCAGACCTCGAGCAGCTGACCGGGCGCGCCCACGTCCTCGAAGCGAGCGCGCAGCGCCTGCAGGTCGGACAGCGTCTCGTTGACATCGAAGAGGACGACGGTCGGACTGGGCATCGATGCGGCTCCGTTTGGTCGGTCGACTCGTGGGGTTAGTCGGCGCGCGTGCGCACGCCGAGCAGATCGCGCACGCGGACCTGCTCCGTCAGCAGGCGAGAGAAGCGCTCGTGGTCGCCTCCGACGTACGCGCCGCAGAGCTCGCGGCCGGCCGAGTAGTTCATGATATAGCTCCGCGACGTCGGCTCGGTCATGAAGCGGATGAGGTGCGATGCCAGCTCCGGCTCCATCAAGCCCCAGCGCTCGACATACGCCTGCACCTCGCCCTCGCTGCGGCCGCCGTCGTGCAACAGCAGCGCGGCATTCACCTCGGCCCAGCTGCACGGCTCGTGCGCGCGCTCCACTGCGAGCGCGTGAGCGAGGTCGAACTCGATGCCGGCGTCGTTCACGACGGCGGCCAGCGCGGCGCCGGCGTCGCTCTCGAGCAGTAGCTGCGGCGCGAGTGACGCGATTCCCTCTGCGACGAGCGACTGCGGTGTCGGCACCATCACGATCGTCTCCTCGAGCAGGCCGCGTTCGCGTACCAGCAAGACCTCCTTCTTGCAGCGCTCGGTGTGGTGGCCCGGGTACGTCTCGTGGATCGCGAGCACGAGCAGCTCCAGCGCGGACATCGGAAGGTCGACGTTGACGGCGATGCGGCTGCGCAGGTCGCCGAGGTATTCGCAGAAGCCGAGCCACGGCTTGTCGCGCACGATCTCGAGCTCCACCCGCTCGTCGGCAGGGAGCTCGACGAGGGTTCGCGTCCACGCGCGCGCCTCCTCGACGACCGCCGCGGCGAGGCCCTGCAGCTGCGCGGCCGGGACCCGCTTGGAGCGCCGCCAGCGCGCATATCGCTCGGCCAGCTGCGCGTCGCCCGGCAGGAGCTCGTCGAGCCGCTCGTGCGCAGCGGTGAAGACGGCTTCGTCGGTGTGGGTGGGGCGCACGCCGTAGCAGCCCTCGACCTCGTCGGCGTACGAGATGGATTCGCCGGCCAGCACTCCCGCGTAGGTCCGGAGGCCGACGACCTGGTCGCGGAGCCATCCGTCCTCGAGCCCCTCGAGCAGCGCCTCCGCGTCGGCGACGAGCGTCGGCGGGTCGACCGGCGGCGCGGCGTCGACGGCGGCCGCGAGCTCAGCTGGTCCGAAGTACGCGTCGACGATCCCCTCGACGTGCCGGCCGAGCTGCAGGCCGAGCCGCACGTACCGCTCTGCCGATGACGCGGTCACGCCACCCGGAGCATAGGCCGACGAGCCGTCGGATCAGGAGCGCGCCCAGAACGGCTGCGTGCGCGCGAGCATGAACCGTCCGACCTGACCCGCCTCGACGCCCGGCTGCAGCGGCAGGAAGCCGAGGCGCTCGAAACCGGACGAGCGCGCCGCCTCGGCCGCGGCATCGACGACCGCCTCTGGATCGGCGCCCGGTACGAGCTCCAAGCCGATCACATGCTCCGGCTCTGCACCGGGGCCACGGACGAGGAGCGCCCGGTAGGCGGCGCGGACGTCGTCACGCGACTCGGCGAAGCGGCCGATGGTCTCCAGCAGCTCGACGGGCTCCTCGCGCGGCTCCCCGATCAGCAGCTGCGACTCACCGCCGTTCGCGGGTGGCGCGTTGGCCAGATCGGCAACGTGCTCGGGCGTCAGCGGGAGGCCGAGCTGCCCGCCCGGGTTCAGCGCGAGGCCGAGATCCGGCGGCGTGATCGCGGCCAGCTCACGGCCGCGCAGGCGCATGTAGCCGCCCCCGCCCGGGCGGAACCGCGCGAGTTGCGTCAGCGACGAGAAGATCGGCACGAGACGCACGCCCTCTTCGCCCTCCAGCACCGGCAGCGCGATCTCGTCTCCCTGCTCGGCCGACACGTTCTGCTCCTCGGCCGGTCCCTCACCCTCGGCCGGAAGGAAGACGTCGGCGATCGCGAGCGTCCGCAGCAGGTGCTCGAGGTCGTCGCTCTCGTACGCGGTGAGGAGCGCTTCCTCGAGCGCGTTCTCGGGCCGGAACGTCAGCTCGCTCACGACCGCCCCTCCCAGATCCGCTGCAATCCGTAGACCTGTTCGACGACGTCGTCGGCCTCCGGCCCCCAGTCGTAGTCGCCGATGAACCGTGTGAGCGGGAAACCGCCGTCGCGCGGAGGGAGCACTCCGTGCCGCGCATCGTCGCGCGAAGTGACGAGCTGATGTCGAAGCCGTTCGGCGAGCGCGACGCCCTCGGCGTCGCCGTCCTCCGCCCACCGGGCGCGCAGGCGCTCGGTTGCGGCGATCGCGTCGTCGGCCGCGGCGGCGTACGTGGCGGTCACGGCAGCGGTCGTGTCTCGCGGATCCACTTCGGGTCGAACTCCCGGAACCTCAGCTGCTCGCCTCCGCCGGCATAGACGACGCCGTTCTCGGTCTGCGGCGCAGCGCGGCCATAAAGGTAATCGACGTGCGTTCCCTGCGGAATGTGCGCCACCCGCACCGCGTCGCGCTCACCCCACGCCGGCAGGAGCGCGAGCCGCTGCCGGACGTCCTCCACCGTCTGCGCCGCATTCGCCTCGTCGGTGGGAGCCCACCATTTGAGCGACGCGCGCGTGCTCTCCTTGTCGTAGTACTGCACGAGCTTCAGGTCGCGGTCGAGCGGCCCCTCGTGCAGCCAGGCCCGGCCGCCTTCGAAGTTGGCGAGGTCGTCGGCAAAGTGCGCCGAGTAGTCGACGCGGCCCGCGGCCACCGCGCCTCGCTCGGCATCGGCGAGCGCTTCCGATCCGTCGACCATGCGTGCCGCGCTCCCCGCTCGCTCGATGGCGAGCGCTCCCTCCGCCGCGCGATCGGCAGCGGCGGCGGCATCGGCCCCGCGCACGGCGGCTGCGGCTCCACCGGAGAGGAGCGTCGCGGCGGCGGCCGGCGCGAGGTTGCCGAGCCAGTACGAGAAGCCGCGCTCGTGCAGCGCGTCGAGGTTCACGATCGCCTTGGCGAACTGGACGGGATGCGTCACACCTTGCGCGAGACCCTCGCCGAGCTGGCCCCAGTGCGTCGTCCAGTCACCGCCGGAGAACGGCGTCAGGTGGTAGATCATGACCGCCGGATCCTTGATCGCATCCCACGCGCCGGTGAAGAAATCGCCGACTCCGTGGACGAAGCCGGCGAAGCCGCCGGGATGCTCGTCGTCGTGGAGCTTCTTCGCGTACGCCTCAGCGAGGTCGCGCTGCCACGGCTCCGCGTAGCGCGTGAGGAGCCCGCTTGCGTAGGCCGCCTTGAACTCCGTCAGCGCCGCCCCGCTCAGGTCGTAGCCGCCCGTGAGGCGGTCGGCGACCTGCGCCCAGAACGCGCGCACGCGAAGCTCCTGCCCGACGTCGATGAGCTCGTGGGGCATCGCCCCGAGCGCGCCCGAGACCTCCGCGAGCGCACCGGCGACCGCGCCCGCCACGCCGGGCGGCATCTCGGGGAGCGAATGGCTCGCGACGCGCCGGCCGAGGAGCCCGAGGGCCTGTCCTGCCTGACCGACGAGCGTCGAGGCGCGGCGGACGCCGTCGATGTCGACGACGATCGTGCCGCCACCGCCGCCGGCGTCGGTCGCACGCATCAGCCGGCCGTCCTCGGCGCCAGCTCGGCCCGCAGTCGCTCGAGCTGCCGTTCGCGTTCGCGCTGCTGGGCCTCGACGTCGCTCGCCGACCGTTCGAGGAGCGCCGCCGTCTGCAGCAGCCGGTCCGCGACACGCCCGGCGCTCCGCGTGGTGGCGCGGACGCGGTTCCCGAGCCGGTCGGCGGCGGGGCCGTAGAACTCGAGGCCGTCGACGGTCGACGCGGCGTCGGCCGCGACGACGGCCACGGACTCGGCGTCCGACCGCAGTGCCGCCGCGAGCGCCCGCATTCCGGCGGGATCTCCGACGACGGGTGGCAGCGAGATGTCGACCGGCATGACCCGTGCGGTTCCTTCCCCGCGGCCAGGCTAGGCGTAACGCCAGACGGCGGCAAGGGCTCGGGACGATGCCTTACGTTCCCCTGACGGTGGCGGCCGCAGCCGTCACGCGCGCCGCAGCCGGTCAGCTCCGTCCGTCACTAGACCGGTCGTCGGCGCGCGTGGCGGCGGCGGATCCTGACGCTCACGGCAAGGACCCCCAGAAGGCCGGGGATGCCGAGCGCGAGCGGCACGATCCCGCCCGAGTTGAGCGTCTTCTTCTGGGCGACGAGGAGGTGGATGGTGGGCGACGTCGCCGGCGGCCGCGCCACACCCGAGGCGGGAAGAACGGCGACGTAGACGCCGAAGCTGCCGTCGTTGACCGCCTCGACCCGCCACGTCGTGGAGATCGAGCCCCGCGCGCGAATCGGCTGGAGGTACTGCGTGCGATGCGACGACCAGTCCTCGGGGTCGACGTACGTGCCGTTGCGCAGGCTGAGGACGTTGAGGTGAGCGATGAGGCCGCTCGCCACCGTGGCGCTGCGGTTCGCGATCGTCGCGCGGAACACGATCTTCTTCCCGAGCTTGGTCGAGACGACGGCGCGGTCGACGGTCACTTTGATCGGCACGCCTGCCGTGGATGCTCGCGCGCCGCCCGCGAGCAGCGCTGCAAACACGAGCGCCGCAGCCACCGCCGACCCGGCCCGGCGCGTCATCCGCCCACGCTGCCGCGGAGCCGCATGAACCGACCGCCGAGGACGATCGCCAGCACGCCGAACACGACAGCTGCGACGACCGGCGAGATGAGCCACGAGATGTCCTCGCTCCAGCCGTGCTTGCTCAGCACGATCTTGCCAACGTAGTGCTCGCCGGCCGTCATCGGGTTGACGCGGAGCAACAGCTCCGCGGCCCAGCCGGTGCTGGCGCTGCTCGGCAGCTGAGTCGGCGCGAACAGCGCGAGCAGCAAGAACACGCTCAGGGAGAGGCTGACGCGGTTCGAGCTCGAGAGGACGCTCGCGACGATCCCCAGCGACGCGAGGAAGATCGCGAGGATCGTGCCGACGACGAGGCCGGTGGCGAGCGCCGTCGGGACGATGCCGATCCCGCGTCCGAGGAACCAGACGTACGGCACGCTGATCAAGAACGCCGCGAACCAGAGGGAGAGCGCCGAGACCAGCTTCCCGACCGCGATCCCGCGTCGCGACACCGGCGTCACGAGCAGGCTCTCGAGCGTGCCGCGCTCGCGCTCTCCGCTGACGGCATCGGCCGAAGCCAGCAGGGACAGCAGCGCACCCGACGCGATCGCGACCTGGAGGCTGAGGTTGACCGCCTCGTTCTGCTCGAGCAGGTTGAGCGCCTTGTTCGTGGCGACGAGGTACGCGATCACGCTCATCAGGAGGCTGAACGCGAAGCCGAGCACGAGGCCGCGCCCGGTGAGCCAGAGGTCCCGGAGCTCCTGTTCGAGCACGATCAGCCAACCGCTCGTCAGCGAGCGCGGTGCCGGCTGCGCGACCGCGACCACGTCAGGCCGCCTCGGTCATCGCGAGGAAGGCGTCGCTGAGCCGCGCACCCTCGAGCTCGAAGAAGAGCAGCGGAACACCTGCGTCCATGACGGCACGGATCACGTCGTTGAACGACTGGTCGAACAGCTCTTCGCGCGGGGGCCGGAACTTCACGGTCAGCCACCCCCCGCGGCCGTCGATGCCGAGCACCTCGCTCACGCCGGGTGCTGTGCGAAGCAGCGCCGCGGCGTGCTCGACGAACTCCGGCTCGACCCGGAGCCTCCCGCTTCGGGGCGCCGCGGCCCGGCGCGCGACCTCGGACACGGTCCCGTCGGCCATCAGGCGGCCGCGATTGAGAATGACGACCCGCGTGCACGTCTCCTCGACCTCCGCCAGGAGGTGCGTGCTGAGCAGAACCGTCGCTCCGCGCTCGCGCGCGATCGCCCGGATCGTCGCGAGGATCTGTCGCTGGCCCGCCGGATCGAGCCCGAGCGTGGGCTCGTCGAGAAAAACGACCTTCGGGTCGTTCACGAGCGCGCGGGCGATGCCGAGGCGCTGGCGCATGCCGCGGCTGTACGATCCGATGGGGGACATCGCCCGGTCGGCGAGCTGCACTTCCTCCAGCAGGTCTCTTGCAACGGCGCGAGCGCTCGCCCGCGAGTGGCCGTAGAGGCGCGCGTGGTAGACGACGTACTCCTCGGCGGTCTGCCGGTCGGGGTAGCCGGCGCTCTCGGGCAGAACGCCGATCACGCGCCGGATCGCGTCCGGCCTCGTGTGCGGGACGTCCGCGACCGAGAACGTCCCGCTGCCGGTCCTGAGGATCGTCGTCAGGATGCGGATCGCGGTCGTCTTGCCCGCGCCGTTCGGGCCGAGGACGCCGAGGATCTCACCGGGCGCCACCGCGAAACTGAGCTCGTCCAGGGCGACAACTCCGCCGTATCGCTTGCCGATTCGGTTCGCCTCGACCGCAAAATGCATGAGCGGTTGCGACGGTAACGAGGCAAGATGAATGTTTGATGACAGACAGTCATCGCGCGTTCATGGAGCCCTGGGAGGATGGAACGATGCGTGTGCTGGTCGTGGAGGACGAGCTCCGGATGGCGAGCCTGATCCGCCGTGGCCTCGTCGAGGAGGGGCTGTCGGTCGACGTCACTCCCACCGGTGAGGAGGCGCTCTGGAAGGCGCAGGGCTCCGACTACGACGCCGTCGTCCTCGACGTGATGCTGCCCGGCATGGACGGCTTCGAGACGTGTCGTCGCCTACGCACGAACGGCGTCTGGACACCCGTTCTCATGCTCACGGCCCGCGACTCCGTCGAGGACCGGGTGGCCGGCCTCGACACCGGCGCCGACGACTACCTGGTCAAGCCATTTGCCTTCGCCGAGCTGCTCGCGCGGCTGCGCGCCCTCGCACGCCGCGGGACGCAGGAGCGGCCGACCGTGCTCGAGGTCGACGACCTCACGCTCGACCCGGCGACGCGCCGCGTGTGGCGCGGTGAGAGGGAGATCCGGTTGTCCGTGAAGGAGTTCTCCCTCCTGGAGGCGTTCATGCGCCGGCCGGATGAAGTGCTGTCGCGCGTGTACCTCCTCGACCACGCGTGGGACTTCGCCTACGAGAACCGTTCGAACGTGGTGGACGTGTACATCCGCCACCTCCGCAGCAAGATCGACGAGCCGTTCGGCTGCAAGACACTAGAGACGATTCGCGGCGCGGGGTACCGGTTGCGCGCCAACGGCGGGCGGTGAGACGGCTTCCGATCCGCGTTCGAGTCGCGGGGGCGTTCGCCATCGCGATGGCGGTCGTGCTGGTCGCAACGGGCTGGTTTCTCTACGTTCGGCTCGACTCGCACCTGAGAACCGCGCTCGACAACAACCTGAGGTTGCGCGCGCACGATCTCGCAACCGTCGTGCGTGACGCACGGACCTCGCTGGCGGCGAACCCGCGCACGCGGGTCGTCGAGCCCGGCGAGAGCTACGCGCAACTGCTCGATCTCCGGGGGCGGGTCGTCGATGCGACGCCGCCGCTCGGCGCCACCGACCTTTTGAGCCCGACGGAGGTGCGCGCGGCGCGCGGGCGCACGATCTTCCAGAACCGGCAAACGGTGCCGGGGCTCGACGAGCCGTCGCGCCTCCTGGCGACTCCGATCGTGGCGAAGGGCAAGCCGCGGATCCTGATCGTCGGGGCGACGCGCCAGGATCGCGTGGAGACCCTCACGAGCCTCCGCTACGAGCTCCTCATCGCCGGCCCGATCGCGCTCGTGCTCGCGACGCTGGCGGGTTACATCCTCGCGGGGCTCTCGCTCGCTCCGGTCGAGTCGATGCGCCGCCGCGCGGCGGCGATCTCCGCCGATACGCCCGGTGAGCGACTGCCGGTGCCCGATACCGGCGACGAGGTGGAGCGCCTCGGGGAGACGCTGAACGAGATGCTCGCTCGACTCGAGACCGCGCTCGTGCGCGAACGCGGCTTCGTCGCGGACGCGGGGCACGAGCTCCGTACTCCGCTCGCGCTCCTGCGCACGGAGCTCGAGCTTGCATTGCGGTACTCGGACTCGCCGGACGAGCTGCGAGACGCCGTTCGCCGGTCCGTCGGGGAGGTCGACCGGCTGGCGCAGCTCGCGGAGGACCTGCTGCTGATCGCACGCTCCGACCGCGGCACGCTGCCGCTTCGGGTCGAGCCGCTCTACACGCGCGACCTCCTCTCCTCGACGGCGAGGCGCTTCGAGTGGCGCGCGCAGGAAGCCGGCCGAGCGGTCCACGCACAGGAGACCGACGTCACGGTGCGTGGGGACCGGGTCAGGCTCGAGCAGGCGCTGGGCAACCTCGTCGACAACGCCCTGCGCCACGGCGAGGGGCCGATCCTGCTGACTGCGGCGCAGGACAACGGCGTTGTCGAGTTGCACGTCACGGACGAAGGCGGCGGGTTCCCGCCCGGCTTCCTCGACCGCGCATTCGAGCGGTTCACGCGCGCCGACCAGGCGCGGAGCGGCGGCGGCTCGGGGCTCGGGCTCTCGATCGTGCGGATGATCGCCGAGGCTCACGGTGGAAGCGCCCACGCGGCCAACACTCCGCGCGGGGCGGACGTCTGGGTCGTCGTGCCCGCCGTCGGCGAGTAGTTACTACCCGTTGAAAGTTTTATTCATGTTCGTTTCATCTCGTAAAGCTACGGTCCCGGGCAAATGAGAAGGAGTGAATTTGCGATGAGACGACTCGTGACGACGATCGCGCTCGCGATCGTGGGCCTGGGTGCGGTCGTGGCTCCGGCCTCGACGGCGCGCAGTGCGGACGTCGATCCGGCGAACTTCGTGCGGCGGATCGACAACCCGTGGTACCCGCTGCGACCGGGCACGACCTGCGTCTTCACGGCCGCCTCGGATGGCAAGCCTACGCGTGACGTCGTCACCGTCACCCGGCAGAGCAAGACGATCCTCGGGGTTCACTGCGTTGTAGTGACAGACAACGCCTACGAGGCCGGAAAGCTCTCCGAAGCGACGCACGACTGGTTCGCCCAGGACAAGCGCGGCACGGTCTGGTATTTCGGCGAGGCGACGTCCACCGTGAGCCCGGCGGGCAAGATCACGTCGACGAAGGGCTCGTGGGAGGCCGGCGTCGACGGTGCCGAGGCCGGGATCGTGATGCCCGCGCGACCGAAGGTCGGCCAGAGCTTCCGGCAGGAGTACTACAAGGGCAGGGCCGAGGACCACTTCGCGATCGAGAGCATGGCCGAGCGCGTCAGCACGCCGTACGTCACCTCGCGCCACGCGATGCGCACGCGGGAGTGGTCGCCGCTCGAGCCCGGCACGATCGAGAAGAAGATCTACGTTCGCGGAATCGGCCTGGTCGCCGATCCCGGCGACCACCTCGTGCTCGTCTCGGTCACGAAGCGATAACTACCCCGTGAAGACACGCTCCAGCTGATCCACGAGCTCGAGGCCGCGCGCCGCCTCGGCTTCGAAGGAACGGCCTGTGTGGGGGCCGAGCTTTTTCATCGCGGCGACATGGTGATCGAACAGCGCGGCCTCATGCTTGCCGCCGGCCGCGATCACCCGGCGGCGGACG
>Ga0136846_1216441_pt1 | contig 15529 bp, 8 predicted proteins | sample HopSoiMetagenom2_FD_96841 | JGI IMG/M metagenome (GOLD analysis project Ga0136846, IMG submission 96841) | Grasslands soil microbial communities from Hopland, California, USA - 2 Assembly 2016 (version 4) | ecosystem: Environmental > Terrestrial > Soil > Grasslands | place: USA: Hopland... | reverse complement strand
GGTACCTTCGGCGTCGACTTCCGGATTTCCTCGAACGCTGCCGCGATCAGCGCCGGCTCCAGATTTGGAAATTTCTTGCTGAGGATCGCGATCACCTCCGCCGGGTTCGTATGAATATAGGCGATCGCCTCTTTCATCACCTGGCCGACCCCGGCGCAGACCGCTTTTCGCTTCTGGCAGGTTTCCGGCTTCGCCAGAACGACATTGTAGGCGAAGTTTACGGCGTTCGGCGGATCGCCGTTCGGGCCGCTGGCGATCACGACCGACAGGCCGTCAACCACGGGTTTCAGCGGCCACGGCGGCGAGTTCGACATGCCGTCGATCTGCTTGCTCTGGAACGCCGCCCACATGGCGTTGCCTTCCAGCGCGGTGACACGCAACTCGTCCGGCTTGACGCCACCGCGGGCCGCGACAGCCAAAAGATAAGCGTGAGGATTGGCGTTGATTGCGCCGACGCCGAAGGTTTTGCCGCGGAGCGCCTGGGCGCGCTTCTCGATCGGTGCCTTGGCGTCGAAGCCCGCCGCCTCGGCGACCTCTTTGCGCATCGTGATGGCGACGATGTTGCGCTCAGCGGTGTTGGCGATGGCGAGCAGGCGCTGACCGCGCGCCGCGGCGCGCGTCAGGGTCGAGCCGCCGGCCTGCACGAAATCGGCGCTGCCAGCGATCACGGCGTTGGTTGCGCCGACGCCGGCAATCTGGATGATTTTCACCCGTAGGCCGTGCTTGGCCCAGAGTCCCAATTCCTCGGCGATGAAGTTCGGCGTCGAGGTGAAGGTGAAGTTCGGCATAGAGATGATGATGTCTTCCAGCGCGGGCTGCGCCGCAAGCGGCGAAGCCGCGAGCACGAGGATCGTGGCGGCAGCAGGGGCGGGGCGCAGCTTGTTTTTCATCATTGCACGAACTCGTTGCTGAACAGGCCGTCGTAGGATTTCAGTGCCTCGTCGGCTTTGAGCAGACCTGCATCGACGTTGAATTTTTCCGAATTCTCGATGATGGCCCGGCTGACCACCGGCGGCGATGGCGTGACCTTTTGCAGCTCCACGAACGAAGCCTGCAGTAACTTATCGTCGAGCGTGGGGAAACGCTTCTTCAATAGCGCAAAGGCGTCGTCCGGCTTGGTCTTGATGAACGCGGTCGCATCCTTGATCGACTGGCCGATCGCCATGCAGAGCGCCTTCCGCTTCTCACAGGTCTCCTGCTTGGTGACGATCAGGTTGTGACCGAACGGGATCATGTCGCCCGGCTCGCCGTCCGGGCCGCTGGCGATCAGGAGCGCCTCGCCGTCCTGCACCGCCTTCTGCGGCCAGGGCAGCGACATCGCGTAGCCGTCAATCTGCTTGCTCTGGAATGCCGCCAGCATGCTGGCGGGCGCCATCGGCGCGACGCGAATGTCGTCCGGATTGACGCCCGAGCGCGCCGCGACCAGCCGCACGTAGGCGTGGATCATCGAATTGATGGAATCCACCGCGATGGTGCGGCCCTTGAGCAGCGCGCCGCGCTTCTGCAGCGGCGACTTGGCATCATAGCCGCCGGCCTCCGCGATCTCTTTTCGCAGCACCACCTGCGCGAACGGCCGGTCAATGGTGGTGGCGATGGCAATCAGCTTCTGTCCGCGCGCGCTGGCGCGGCCGAACGAGCTTGCCGAGGCCTGCGCGAAATGCGAGCTGCCGGAAATCACCGAGTTGATGGCGCCGATCCCGGTGATCGCCACCGTCTTCACCTTGATGCCGTGCTTGGCCCACAGGTTGAGATCGCTCGCGACATAGCCGGCGGCGAAGGTCAGGCTGAACGCCGGATCGGCCAGGATGATCTCCTCGTCCGACTGGGCATGCAGTGGCGTGATGCTCGCGACTGACACGATGGTCGCGGCGATCGCGAAGGTCGGCACACGCATCGAAAGTTCCTCCGGCGGTAGAACAGCCGCGATTATGGAGAGAGCGCCACGGGCGATCAATGCGACGCCTTGGCAATTGTGTCCGGCATCCCAGCGGGGCACACTCGCAGGCCAACGGCGACATAAGAACTGGACGTCGAGGGAGAACATGATGCGTCGAATGATCCTTGCTGTGCTTGCGATCCTGATAGCGGGAACGAGCGCAGGCTTCGCCGTGGAGAAGCTCAAGGTCGCGATCCCGCAACGGGGTTTCTGGGACAGCACCTGGGTCGAGTTCGGAGAGGCCGCCGGCTTCTTCAAGGATGCCGGACTCGAGGTCGAGGTGTTCTACACCGAGGGCGGCGCGCAGACGATCGCCACCGTCGCGTCCGGCAGCGTCGACATCGCCATGTCGAACGGCATCCTCGGCGCCATCGGCGCCTACGTGAAGGGTGGCGAAGCGACGCCTTACCGCATCATCTCGGCTGAGATGACCGGTGCCAACGAGCTGTTCTGGTGGGTAAAGGCCGAAAGCCCGATCAAGACGCTCAAGGACGCCGACGACAAGACCATTGCGTTCTCGTCGCCCGGCTCGTCGTCGAACCTGATCCTGCTGACCCTGCTGAAGCAGACCGGCTCGAAGGCCAAGCCGGTGCCGACCGGTGGTGTGCCCGGGACTTACACCCAGACCATGACCGGCCAGATCGACATCGGCTGGTCGGTGGTGCCGTTCGCCTTGAAGGACGTCAACGAGGGCAAGATCCGTATCGTCGCCCGCGCCCGCGACGCCACGGAGCTCGCGAACCAGACCATCCGTGCCAACCTTGCCAGTGTCAGTTCGCTTAAGACCAAGCGCGAGACAATTATCAAGTTCATGCAGGTGATCGAGAAGTCGATTGACTGGGCCTATACCAATCCGCAGGCGATCGAGATCTTCGCCAAAAACATGAAGGTCACCCCCGAGATCGCCAAGCAGGCGGTGGACGGCTTCTTCCCGAAGTCGGCCATGCAGATTGGCGAGATCAAGGACCTCGAGCGTTCATTGCAGGATGCGCTCGAGTACAAGTTCATCGCCTCGCCGAAGACGCCTGCAGACATTGCCGGTCTGTTCGACATCGTTTACAAGCCGAAATAGCCGCTGGATGGTGATTGCGTGACGCCAAGCCTCTGGCTTGACTGATGAAATCGATCGAACATTACGGCGGCGTAACCTTCGCGGGTTCCGCCGCCGCGTGACATATCCACAACGCCTCCACAGTATTGCCGCAGCCGGCGTTATTTCGATTGGGCAGCCCGCCGGAGGTTGATAGCATTTTTTTGCATTCCGCGCGGCGTGTCCTCGCCGCGATGGCACAGTTTCACCCGTGTTTGAGCGGTCCGTATGCGTCGGGGGGAGTCGCGGCGTTCGATATTTTCGAGGCGCGTCCCGCGCCTTGCCGCAATCGGTATCGCAATTGTTTTGGCCCAGCCGCTCGCCGGCTGTTTTCTGCGCGACGAGAACGTCCCGGCCGCCATCGAGATTCCGCAGGCCTATCGCGCTGGTCCGCGTCACGCTGACGCTGCGCTGCCTTCGGTGGTCTGGTGGCGCGGCTTCGGCTCGCGGGAGCTCACCGCTCTGATCGAGGAGGCGCTGACCTCCAATTTCGACGTCGCCGCCGCCGTCGCCCGTATCGTGCAGGCTGACGCTAATGCACGAATTGCCGGCGCGGCGCTGCTGCCGATCGTCAATCTCAACGCCAGCGCGACTCGACAACGCGCATCGCAGAGCGGCGGCGGCGGCGTTATCAGTTCCACTGGAGTCGTCGCAGGCAGCGGCGGGGGGTCGTCGGAACGAGTGGCCTACAGCACGTCGCTGAGCGCCAGCTATGAGATCGACTTCTGGGGCAAGAACCGCGCCCTGCAGCGCGCCGCCGAAGAGCTTGCCGTCTCCAGCCGGTTTGATCGCGAAGTCGTGGCGCTGACCACCGTCGTCAGCGTGGCCAACGCCTATTTCCTGGTGCTCGAATCCCAAGACCGGCTTCGCATTGCGCGCGACAACCTGGCCGCCGCCACGCGCGTCTACAACTTGATCAAGCAGCGCTTCGATGTCGGCACCGCCTCCGCGCTCGACACCGCGCAGCAGGAAAGCCTTGTCAACACCCAGCGCGCCTCGATCCCTCCGCTGGAGCAGACCTTGCGCCAGAATATGGCGACGCTCGCGGTGCTGATCGGCCGCACGCCGGAGTCCGTGGGCGTTCGCGGCGGCAGCATGTCGCGGTTGCGCATTCCGCCGGTAACACCCGGCCTGCCGTCCGATCTGATCGCTCAGCGCCCGGATATCCGCGAAGCGGAGGCGCAGCTCGCGTCTGCCAACGCCAACGTTTATTCGGCGCGCGCCGCATTTCTTCCGAGCATCCAGTTGACCGGGGAGGGCGGCTACCAAAGCGCAATTCTCAAAGCCCTGCTGCGCCCGGAATCGGCATTTTACAATGTAGCAGCCGGCCTGACGCAGCCGCTGCTCGATGGTTTGCGCCTGCAAGGTCAGCTCGATTTACAGGTCGGCCGGCAGGACGAATTGCTGCAGATCTATCGGAAGGCCATTGTTAACGGGTTTGCCGATGTCGAGCGGGCGCTGATCGCAGTGCAGCAGACGACGCTCCGCGAGCGGCTTCAGCGCGAAGTGGTGCGGAGCTCGCGAACGGCGTTCGACCTGTCTGAGAAGCGGTTGCAGGAGGGCACCATCGACCTGGTCACCCTGCTCCAGACCCAGCAGACATTATTCCAGGCGTTGGACCTGCTGGCGCAGGACCAGTTCGACCGTCTGACGGCCGCGGTTTCCCTATTCCAGGCGCTGGGCGGCGGCTGGCAGAAACCCAAGGAAGACGGCCCGGCCACCACCGGCGAAGGGCCTCCAAAGCCCTGAATCCGCGTTAAGAATGCCGCCACAGGCCCCATGAAATGTGCGTAATGTGCTGTGAATCTGCCGGCTGCGCCGTTATCTATGGGTGCGCTGCGACTCAGGCCGGCGGGAGATGGCGATTAGACGACGATCGATCGCGACTGCAATCGTTGCCCTCGTTCTCGTCGGGGTCGCCGGTGTCGTCTGGTGGCCGCCGGCGAAGCAGCAACAGCAGCCACGCTTTGGCCGCGGCGGCGGTGGCGATGACGGGCCGGTCCCGGTCGTTGCAGCTCTGGCCAAGCGGTCCGATGTGCCGGTCTATCTCGACGGCGTCGGCACCATCAGAGCCCTGAACACGGTGACGGTGCGGTCGCAGGTCGACGGCAAGCTGCTCAGCGTCAATTACACCGAAGGCCAGGATGTTGAGCGCGGCTATGTCCTGGCGCGGATTGATCCCACCACTTATCAGGCCGCCTACGACCAGGCGGTGGCGAAGAAGGCGCTGGACGAGGCGACGCTCGCCAACGCCAGGCTCGATCTCGAGCGCTACAACAAGCTCGTGTCCACCAACTCGATCGCGCGTCAGCAGCTCGACACTCAGCGAATGACGGTGGCGCAGCAGGAAGCCCAAGTGAAGCTCGATCAGGCGCAGATCGACAACGCCAAGGCGATCCTCGACTACACCCAGATCGTAGCGCCGCTCGCGGGCCGCACCGGCATCCGCCAAGTCGACGAAGGCAACATCGTGCATGCCTCGGACGCGAACGGCATCGTTGTCATCACCCAACTCCAGCCGCTCTCGGTTCTGTTCACCTTGCCGCAGCAACAGCTCGGTGACGTCAATCGTGCGTTCGCCGGCGGCGCACTGCCCGTCGACGCGTTCGGACCCGACAACAAGACGGTGGTCGAGACCGGCGAGCTTAAGGTCGTCGACAATCAGGTTGATCCGTCGACCGGTACGATCAAGCTCAAGGCCGAATTCGCCAACCGCGCGTTGCAGCTCTGGCCGGGTGGCTTCGTCAACGTGCGGCTGCGGATCAACACGCTCAAGCAGGTGGTGGTCACGCCGACCGCGGCCGTCCAGCGCGGACCGAGCGGCACATTCGTCTATGTCGTGCAGCCGGACAGCAAGGTCGCGGTACGGCCGGTGACGGTGTCGCAGCAGGACGAGGTCCAGGCGGTGATTGCCAAGGGTCTGGAGGCTGATGAGCGCGTGGTGACCACCGGCTTTGCCCGCCTCACTGCGGGGGCGGCTGTGACGGTGACCAACGCCGAGTCGGCGCCGGCACCCGATGCACAGCCGGCCCAGCCGCCGCGCCAGCGGCGGCGCGGCGCCGAGGGGCAACAGCGTTCCGAGGCCACTCCAAGAGCGAGTACGAGCACGCAGCAATGAGCGTCTCCGCGCCCTTCATCCGGCGTCCGATCGCAACCTCGCTTCTGGCTTTTGCGGTGATGCTGGGTGGGTGGCTCGGCTATTGGTGGCTGCCAGTCTCGTCACTGCCGCAGGTCGATTTCCCGACCATCCAGGTCAGCACCCAATTGCCGGGTGCCAGCCCTGACACCATTGCGGCGCTGGTGACCGCGCCGTTGGAGCGCCAGTTTGGTCAGATCCCATCGCTGTCGTTGATGACGTCGTCGAGCTCGTTCGGCATCAGCCAGATCACCTTGCAGTTCGATCTCGGCCGCGACATCGACGGCGCCGCGCAGGACGTGCAGGCCGCGATCAACGCCGCGGGCTCGACGCTTCCGCGCGGCCTTCCCTATCCGCCGACCTATGCCAAGGTGAATCCGGCGGATGCGCCGGTGCTGACGCTGGCGCTCACCTCGCCGACCATTTCACTCCGCAACCTCAGCGACTTGGCTGATACTCTGATGGCGCAGCGGCTGGCCGAGGTCGGCGGCGTCGGCCGCGTCTCGATCCAGGGCGGTATCCGCCCTGCGGTGCGTATCCAGGCCGATCTGTCGCGGCTCGCGGCCTACGGCATCGGGCTCGAGGATATCCGCCAGGCCATCGTTAGCGCCAATGTTTCGGGCTCGAAGGGCTCGCTCGACGGCGCGCATCAGTCCTACACCATCTCGGCCAACGATCAGTTGATCGGCGTCGAGTCTTACAAGGCGCTGGTGGTGGCCTATCGCAACGGCGCGCCGGTGTTGTTGACCGACGTCGCCCAGGTCGTCGACGGACTGGAGAACGAGAAGGTCGGGGCCTGGTATCAGGGCACGCCGGCCGTGGTGATCGACATCCAGCGCCAGCCGGGCGCCAACGTCATCGAGACGGTCGAGCGGGTGAAGCTTGAGCTGCCGCGGCTGCAACGCGCCATGCCGGTCGGGGCCACGCTGACCATCGTCAACGATCGCACCACCACGATCCGCGCTTCGATTCATGACGTGCAGTTCACGCTTCTGCTCAGTGTCGTCCTGGTGGTGCTGGTCGTGCTGATGTTTCTGCGCTCCGTCCGCGCCACCATCATCGCCGGCGTGGCCTTGCCGTTGTCGCTGATCGCGACCTTCGGCGTGATGTGGTTTTGCGGCTTCTCGCTCGACAACCTGTCGCTGATGGCGCTGACCATCGGGACCGGCTTCGTCGTCGATGATGCCATCGTCATGATCGAGAACATCGTGCGTCATATCGAAGACGGCGAATCGCCGCTCGATGCGGCATTACGCGGCGCACGCGAGATCGGCTTTACCGTGATCTCGCTGACGATGTCGCTGATTGCGGTTTTCATTCCGCTATTGTTCATGACCGGCCTCGTCGGTCGCATGTTCCGCGAGTTCGCGCTGACCTTGACCATCGCGGTTGTGGTCTCGGCCATCGTCTCGCTGACGCTGACGCCGATGATGTGCAGCCGCATCCTGCGTCACCGGGCGGCGAAAGCCGGTAATCGGGTTGGCCGGTTCTTCAACCGTGCGATCGACCGCACCGTCGAGATTTATGGCCAGACCCTGCAGTGGGTGCTGCGCCGCCAGGGCATGACATTGCTGGTCACGCTGGCGACCCTCGTCGCCACCGTGTTGCTCTATGTCGTGATGCCGAAAGGCTTCCTGCCGTCGCAGGACACCGGCCTGATCTCCGCGGTGTCGGAGGCCGGCACCGAGGTTTCGTTTGCGCAGATGCAGCGTCTGCAAATTCAGGTCGAGGCCGCGATCAGGAAGGACCCTGACGTGGTCGGCCTTGTTTCGGTGCTCGGCGTCAGCCGGATGAATCCGACGCCGAACGCCGGGCGCCTCGCCATTACGCTCCGACCGCGCGACGAACGGCGTGCGAGCGCCGACGACATCGTGCTGCGCCTCAAGCAAGCGGTCGCGCCGATCCCCGGCATGAACGTCTATTTCCAGCCGGTGCAGGATATTCAGATCAGCACCCGCGCGAGCCGTGCGCAGTATCAGTACACTCTGGTCGGCACTGACGCCGGCGACGTGATCGAATGGTCCGAAAAGCTGGCCGACCGGATGGGACGGGATCGGCGGCTGCTTGACGTCGCCTCGGAGGCGCAGGAGGGCGGCTTGCGCATGCAGGTCCAGGTCGACCGCGAAACCGCCGGCCGGCTCGGCGTCTCCATGCAGGCGATCAACGACACGCTCAACGACGCCTTTGGCCAGCGCCAGATTTCGACGATCTATTCACAGGCCAATCAGTACCGCGTGATCCTGGAGGCTGAGCCGCGCTATCAGCAGGATCCGGCCGCGCTGGCGAAGCTCTACGTCACTGGCGCCAGCACCTCGACTGGTACGGCGGCGGTGGTCGCCAACACCGCCGCCGGCACCACCAACACCAACACCTCGGCGACGCCGAACTCGGTCACCGGCAGCAACCAGGTGCCGCTGTCGACCTTCGCGCGATTCGAGCACATCTCGGCGCCGCTGATGCTGGCACACCAGGAGCAGTTTCCCTCGGTCACCATCAGCTTCAATTTGCCGCGCGGCTCGGCGCTGAGTGACGCGGTCGCCGCGATCACCGAGGCGCAGCGCACCATCGGGATGCCGTCGTCGGTGACCGGATCTTATTCCGGCGACTCAGCCGAGTTCGACAAGTCGCTGGCCGGGCAGCCATGGCTCATCCTTGCGGCGGCGGTGACGATCTACATCGTGCTGGGGGTGCTGTACGAGAGCCTGATCCATCCGTTCACCATCCTCACCACGCTGCCGTCGGCGGGCGTCGGCGCACTGCTGGCGCTGATGCTGCTCGGCTACGATCTTTCGGTCATCGCATTGATCGGCATCGTGCTGCTGATGGGCATCGTGAAGAAAAACGCGATCATGATGATCGACTTCGCGCTCGAAGCCGAGCGCGGGCAGGGCATGTCGCCGCGGGACGCCATCGTGCAGGCCTCGCTGCTCCGCTTCCGCCCGATCATGATGACGACGCTAGCCGCGCTGTTCGGCGCCATGCCGCTCGCGCTCGAAAGCGGCACTGGCTCCGAACTTCGAAATCCGCTCGGCGTCACCATCATCGGCGGGTTGCTTCTCAGCCAGTTGCTCACGCTCTACACCACACCGGTGATCTATCTCGCCATGGACCGGCTCAAGCAGCGGTTCATCCGCGCCGAGCCGTTCGTCCCGCCGGTGCCGCGGCCTGACGGGGACGTGCCGCACACCGCCGCGGAGTGACGGCGATGAATTTTTCCGGTCCTTTCATCCTTCGTCCGGTCGGCACCGCGCTCCTGGCGCTCGGCCTGTTTCTGGCGGGTGCGGTTGCCTATGGCTTTCTCCCGGTGTCGAGCATGCCGACGATCGAATTTCCGACCATCCGCGTCTCAGCAAGCCGCCCGGGCGCCGATCCGACCATCATGGCGGCGACCGTTGCGGCGCCGCTGGAGCGCCGGCTTGGCGAAATCCCGGGCGTCACCGAGATCACGTCGTCCAGTTCGCTCGGCAGCACCAACATCACGATTCAGTTCGACCTCGACCGCGGCATCGACAGCGCGGCGCGCGACGTGCAGGCGGCGCTCAACGCCGCGCTGACCGATCTGCCGGGTGACCTGCCGACATTGCCAGCCATGCGCAAGGTCAATCCGTCAGCGGCGCCGGTGCTGATCCTGGCGCTGACCTCGAACACCATGCTGGCGAGCAACTTGTACGACGTTGCTGACAGTGTCATTGCGCAACGCATCGCCCAGGTCGACGGCGTCGCCGAGGTGACCGTCAACGGCGCCGAACAGCCGGCGATGCGCATCCGGGTCAATCCGGTCGCGGTCGCGTCGATGGGCGTGAGCCTGGAGGACGTACGCAATGCCCTTGTCAACGCCAATGCGGCGAGCGCCCTTGGTACGTTCGACGGGCCCAATCTCGCCCACACCATCGGCAGCAATGACCAGCTCCGCACCGTACCCGAGTACAAGAATCTGGTGGTGAAAGCGAACAACGGCACCGTGGTCCGGCTGGGAGGCATCGCCGATGTCGAGCTTGGCGTGCGCAACAGCCGCTCGGCCGCGTGGTTCAACATGCAACCGTCAGTGTTGCTCGTAGTCACCAAGCAGGCCGATGCCAACGTGATAGATACGGTGGACCGCATCTACGAGATGCTGCCCGAGCTCAAGCGTTGGATCCCCGCCGACATCCAGATCTCGGTGCTGTCGGACCGCACCACCACGATCCGCGCCAGCATACACGACATGCAGCTCACGCTCTTGGCCACCGTCGTGCTGGTGATGCTGGTGGTGTTTCTGTTCCTGCGCCGCGTCGCGGCGACCCTGGCCGCGGGCGTCACGGTGCCACTGGCGCTGGCCGGCACCTGCGCCGCTATGTGGGTTGCCGGCTTCTCGATCGACAACATCTCGCTGATGGCGCTCGCGGTGTCGGTCGGTTTCGTGGTCGACGACGCCATCGTCGTGATCGAGAACGTCTTCCGCAATCTGGAAAAGGGCATGACGCCGCTGCGCGCCACCATCGAGGGCGCGCGCCAGATCGGCTTCACGGTGCTCTCGATCAGCATTTCGCTGGTCGCGGCCTTCACGCCCTTGCTCTTCATGGGCGGTCTGGTCGGCCGGTTGTTCAGCGAGTTCTCGCTGACTTTGACCTTCGCCATCGCGATCTCGACCGTGGTGTCGTTGTCATTGACGCCGATGATCTGCGCGCATTTCGTCAAGGCCGCGCCGAGCCCCAATGCCACGTGGCTCGACCGCGTCATTGAGAAAGTTCTTAACCGTGCGATGACGGCCTACGCGTCGAGCCTCGACGTTGTGCTGCGGCACCGCTTTCTGACGCTGCTCGTCTTCCTCGCCACCATCGCGCTCACCGCGGGCCTCTACGTCAAGACGCCGAAGGGCTTCTTTCCGCAAGACGACACCGGCTTGATCTTCGGCGGCACCCGCGCCGCGCCGGATATTTCATTCGAGTCCATGAAGGATCTGCAACAGCGCGCCACCAAGGTCGTACTGTCCGACCCGGCCGTGGCCTATGTCGGATCGTCGGTTGGGGCCTCGACGTTCAACGCCTCGGTCAACAATGGCCGGCTGTTCATCAGTCTAAAACCGCCATCTGAGCGCGGCTATGTCAGCTCGCAGCAAGTTATCAATCGCCTGCGGCCGAAGCTGCTCGACGTCGGCGGCATGCGAGTGTTCATGTTCCCCGCGCAGGACATTCGCGCTGGTGGGCGACAGTCGAGCTCGTCGTATCAATTCACGCTCTGGGATCCCGATCTCGATGAGCTGCTCAAGCTCGTGCCGCGCGTTGTTGCCAAGGTGCAGACCTTGCCCGAGCTGGCCGATGTCACCACCGACCGGGAGCAGAACGGATTGCAGGCCAATGTCGTGATCGACCGGCTCGCGGCGTCGCGGCTGGGCGTGCAGATCCAGGAAATCGACAATGCGCTCAACAACGCTTTTTCGCAGCGGCAGGTTTCCACCATCTACTCGGAGCGCAACCAGTATCGCGTGATCCTTGAGGTCGACCCATTGTTCCAGCGCGATCCGTCCGATCTCACCCAGGTCTATGTCGCCGGCCAAGGCAGCACCCAGGTGCCGCTCTCCAGTGTCGCCCGGTTCGAGAAGACGCTGGCGCCGCTGGTCATCAACCATCAGGGCTCGTTTCCGGCGGTGACCATCACCTACAACCTGGCGCCGAACATTCCGATTGCGGCCGCTTCGGTCGCGATCGAGAAGGCGGTGGCGGAGCTTCATCTGCCGGATACGCTGCACACCGAATTTGCCGGCGACGCCAAGGTGTATCAGCGTTCGGTCGGCGCGCAGCCGGTGGTAATCCTGGCGGCGCTGCTGGCGATCTACATCATCCTCGGCGTGCTGTACGAGAGCTTGGCGCATCCGCTGACCATCATCTCGACCCTGCCATCGGCCGGCCTTGGCGCGCTGTTGGCGCTGCAGTTATTTCAAGCCGAGCTGACCGTGATCGCCTTCATCGGCATCATCCTGTTGATCGGCATCGTCAAGAAGAACGGCATCATGATGGTGGATTTCGCGCTCGCGGCCGAGCGCGAGGGCGGTCTCGAGCCGGCGCAGGCGATCCGCGAGGCGTGCCTTGCCCGCTTCCGGCCGATCATGATGACGACATTGGCTGCGATGCTCGGCGCGCTGCCGCTGATCATCGCGACCGGGCCGGGCTCGGAGTTGCGGCGGCCGCTCGGCATGACCATCGTCGGCGGGCTCTTGGTGTCGCAGATCCTGACGCTCTACACCACGCCGGTGATCTACCTGCTGCTCGACCGGCTGCACCGCCGGCTCGGCGGCCGCGGCCCGGTGCAGGTTCTTGATGAGACGCTGCGGGTTCAGAAGCCCGCGACGCCGTAACGCCTACTGGAAAATCTCGTTGAAGCGCTTTTTGATGCGGGGCGCTTCCTTCTCGGTGTAGTCGTAGTCCACCGGCAGGATCTTCAAACTCGACAACGCCGGGGAGCCGGCGGGCGCCGCAATGTCGCTCCGCGCCGCGAAACCGCCCTCGGCGGGGAACATCTTCTGCACCTCGTCGCTGATATTGAACTCGGCGAACAGCTTGGCGGCGTTCGGGTTCGGTCCACCCTTCACCACCGAGGTCGGCGACGGAATGACGAACACGCCGTCGCTCGGATAGAGCGTCTTCATCGGGTGGCCGGCGGCGCGATCCTCGGCCGCGTAGGAATCCAGCGCTCCGACCGCGATCAGCCGCTCGCCGCGTTTGAGCATGTCGGACGCCTGCTGATTGCCTTGCACGACCATGGTGTCGTTGGCCCGCAGTTTCTCATAGAAGCCCCAGCCGCGCTCCTTCGACATCATGCCGACCACCGACACCAGCAGCGAGGTGAACGAGGGATCGCCGATCACCATCTTACCTTTGTATCTCGGATCCGCGAGGTCGGCCCAGGTCTTCGGCTCGTCGGCGACCGGCACCTTGTCGGACCGAATATAGTTTGTCATCAGGTTCAACCGCTGGGCCACGAAGTTGCCGTCCTTGTCCTTGGCGGCATCCGGGACCTTGTCGAAGTTCTTCGGCTTGAAAGCGACGAATATCCCTTTGCGCGTCAGCATAGCCGCCGCCGCCGGATCGGATGTGGTCAACACGTCGGCCGCGACCCGTCCGGCGTCGATCTCCTGTTGGAAGCGGCGCAGGATGGCAGAGCCGCCGGAGCGGAACATCTCGACCTTGATGCCGTGCTCCTTCTCGAACAGGTTGACGATCTTCTGCGCCTGCGGCAGCGGCGTCGAGGTGTACCAGACCACCTTGCCCTCAGCCTTGGCTTTGGCGAGATCGACGGCATCCTGCGCGGCAGCGGTTCCAGCGAACGCGATGACCGCAAAGGCAGCGATCAGATCTCTGCGTTTGAACATTGCTCTCCCCCGTTGCCACACGTCGCTGGCTTAGTGCTTCGCGGCTTGGCCCGGCTTGTAGGTCGAATAGATCGGCTCCGGCTGGGTGAAGAAGCTCAGCAGGATATGATACGCGATCATGTAGTTCTTCTGCTGGAACGAGGCATGTGCGATGCCCGGCATCACCGCGAACTGCTTGTCCGGATTGGGCAGCGCCTCGAAGAAATTCAGCAGGTCCTTGAAGCCCGCGATGCCATCGTATTCGCCGCGCATGATGATGGTCGGCACTACGATCTTGGTCGGGTCGACCACCGGCAAGTGGTTGCACATGTCGATGTAGGTGCCGTTCGGGATCGAGTCGTCGAGCTGAAGGATGTGCTCGGCGAACGCCTCGATGACGTGGTCGTCGGCGGTGCCGGGATGGTCGCGCTCGAAGATCGAGCGGACGAACTTGCGATCAATCGGCCGCCGCTTGGTCTTGAGAAATTCCGGTAGCTTCTTGCGGCGCTCCACCAGTGTGGGACTGCCTTCGCCGGTCCAGACATGGGCGTCGAGCGCGAGCCGCCTCACGCGGTTCGGATGGCGTTGCGCGAACAGCGCGGCGCGCAAAGCACCCGACGAAATGCCGTACACCAGCAGCGGGCCGGTGTGGTTGCGGGTCTTGAAGATATAGTCGGTGGCGGCCTTGAGGTCGTCGGCGCCTTCGGAGATCGTGGCGTCCGAGCCGCGATCCTTGGTAGAGCGGCCGTAGCCCTCCATGTCGACGCTCCAGGTGTCGAAACCCTGGCCGACGAAATAGTCCATCGCGCCCGGCCGGCCCGGAATCTGCAGGTCGAAAGTCGGCTGCGACGCCATCGACGAGCCGTGCACGAACAGGATGGTGCCGCGGTCCGGGCTGTGCTGGGCGCGCCGCTTTTCCCACAGGAACAGCTTGACGTCGCCCTTCTTGGTCCAGTGTTCGTTGCCCTGAATGTGAATGTTATCGACCTGCGTCGTCACGAGCCTGCTCCTATTCGATGATGAGTTGGATTCATGAACTGCGAAATACGCTGCATTGGCTGGCATCGACCTCGATGGCAACCTTGTCGCCGACCGCGAAGACCTGCCCCGGATGGGTCTGTACCCGAAGCGCCGGACCGGAGTCGAGGCTCGCGTAATACTCGCTGACGTTGCCCAAAAAAGTGCGTTCGGTGACTGTGGCTTGCAGGCCGGTCGCGGCGGAACTGAGCCGGATGCTCTCGGGCCGGATCGCCACCTCGACGTCGTCGCCGGCGCCGGTGCCGGCGGGTAGCGACACCAGAAGCTTGAGACCGCCCGCCGTCACGATGGCGCCCGGGCCGATCACCCGCGCCGGAACGAGATTAACGAGGCCCATGAAGTCGGCGACCACGCGGTTGGCCGGCTTGGCATAGACCTCTTGCGGCGAGCCGTATTGCTGTAACCGGCCGCCGTGGATCACCGCGATATGGTCGGACAGCGCCAGCGCTTCGGCCTGGTCGTGGGTGACATAGACGAAGGTGATGCCGGTGCGGCGTTGCAGGCGCTTCAACTCGACGCGCATCTGCTCGCGGAGCTTGGCGTCGAGGTTGGACAGCGGCTCATCGAGCAGCAGGATTTCCGGCTCGACCACGAGGCTGCGGGCGAGCGCGACGCGCTGCTGCTGGCCGCCGGACAGTTCATTCGGATAGCGCTGCTCCAGTCCCGTCAGATTGACCAGCGCCAGCGCGTCCGCGACCCGCTTCTTCGCCTCGGCCGACGGCGTTTTCCGCACCTTCAGCCCGAACACCACGTTCTCGTAAACGGTCTTGTGCGGCCAGACCGCATAGTTCTGGAACACCATGCCCATGCCGCGCTGGTCCGGCGGCACCACATTGCCGGGCGCGGAGAGCAGGCGGCCGTTGATGTGGATCGTGCCGGCGTCCGGCACAATATAGCCGGCGATCATCCGCAAGGTCGTGGTCTTGCCGCAGCCGCTCGGGCCCAATAGCGTGACGAACTGGTTGTCCTTGATGTCGAGGTCGAGATCGGCGACCGCCGCCG
>Ga0136846_1221394_pt1 | contig 15531 bp, 17 predicted proteins | sample HopSoiMetagenom2_FD_96841 | JGI IMG/M metagenome (GOLD analysis project Ga0136846, IMG submission 96841) | Grasslands soil microbial communities from Hopland, California, USA - 2 Assembly 2016 (version 4) | ecosystem: Environmental > Terrestrial > Soil > Grasslands | place: USA: Hopland... | reverse complement strand
TGGATGTCCGTCAACGCCTGCTTGAGCGTCTCCTCGGTGCGGAACACTGCGGCATTGTTGTCCATCGACTGCTGCAGGGCGCCACGGATGTCGGCGACGCGCTCGTTGCCGTGCTCGGAGAGGATGTCGCCCACCCAGCCGACCACCATCCCCGCCGGGTCCTGCGGCAGGTCGACGAAGTCATGGCCCAGCGCGTAATTCGACGCGCTGATGCCGGCGCGACGACCGAACACGTTGATGTCCAACAGCGAGTTGGTGCCCAGCCGGTTGGCGCCGTGCACCGATACGCAGGCGCATTCACCGGCGGCGTACAGACCGGGAACGATCGTCGTGTTGTCGCGCAGCACTTGGCCACTGATCGTGGTCGGGATGCCGCCCATCACGTAGTGGCAGGTCGGGTAGACCGGGACCAGCTCCGTGACCGGGTCGACGCCCAGATAGGTGCGGGCGAACTCGGTGATGTCTGGCAGCTTCGCCTCGAGCACGTCCTCGCCGAGGTGGCGCACGTCGATGTAGACGTAGTCCTTGTTCGGGCCGGCGCCGCGGCCTTCCAGCACCTCGAGCACCATCGAGCGGGCGACGATGTCGCGCGGCGCCAGGTCGACGATCGTCGGCGCGTAGCGCTCCATGAACCGCTCACCGTCGGCGTTGAGCAGCCGGCCACCCTCGCCACGCACCGCCTCCGAGATCAGGATGCCCAATCCGGCCAGCCCCGTCGGATGGAACTGGTGAAATTCCATGTCCTCCAACGGAAGTCCCTTGCGGAACACTATGCCCAGGCCGTCGCCGGTGAGAGTGTGCGCGTTCGAGGTGGTCTTGTACATCCGGCCCGACCCGCCGGTGGCGAACACGACGGCCTTGGCGTGGAAGATGTGGATGTCGCCGGTGGCCAGCTCGTAAGCGATCACGCCGGTGGCCACGGGCCCGGCTGGGGTCTCGGTCATCGCGATGTCGAGCGCGTAGTACTCGTTGAAGAACTCGACGTCATGCTTGACGCAGTTTTGGTACAGCGTCTGCAGGATCATGTGCCCGGTGCGGTCGGCCGCATAACAGGCCCGGCGTACCGGCGCCTTGCCGTGGTCGCGGGTGTGCCCGCCGAACCGGCGCTGGTCGATGCGGCCCTCGGGGGTGCGGTTGAACGGCATCCCCATCTTCTCGAGGTCGAGCACCGCGTCGATGGCTTCCTTGCACATGATCTCGACGGCGTCCTGGTCGGCGAGGTAGTCGCCGCCCTTGACCGTGTCGAACGTGTGCCACTCCCAGTTGTCCTCTTCGACGTTGGCCAGCGCCGCGCACATGCCGCCCTGCGCAGCGCCGGTGTGGCTGCGGGTCGGGTAGAGCTTGGTCAGCACCGCGGTGCGGACCCGTGGACCTGCCTCGACCGCCGCACGCATGCCTGCGCCGCCTGCGCCGACGATCACGACGTCGTAGCGATGCTCAACAATCATTGGAACCTCCCCGTCACGAGATGCTCGCGTCGAAGGTGACCAGGACGTAAGTGCCGAGCACCAACGTGAACCCGGTCGCCAGCAGTAGCAGCGAATTCAGATAGAACTTCGTGACGTTCTTGCGCGCGTAGTCGCCGATGATCGTGCGCATGCCATTGGCGCCGTGCACCATCGCCAGCCACAGCAACGCCATGTCCCAGATCTGCCAGAACGGTGAGGCCCAGCGCTCGGCGACGTAGTTGAAGTCGATGCGATACACGCCGTCGTCCCACATCAGCCCGATGAACAGGTGGCCGAGCGCCAGGAAAACCAGCGCTACACCGGAAAACCGCATGAACAGCCAGGCGTACTTTTCGAAGTAGGGGATGCCCCTTGGTCGCCGGGGTGCGCGCGGATGATCCAGCGACGCTGGACGGTCGTGCTCTCTCTCCTGCACCGGTGCCAGCCGACCCTCACGGTGGTGGGGGGTCCAGGCTTCTCCTGCCGGCCCACCCGCTGGCGCGGTCACAGGAACCGCTCCACCATGTGCATGCCAAGCACGCCCAGCGCGGGGATCATCACGACGAGCCAGACGCCGACGACGATCCACAACATGAGTCGCTGATATTTCGGACCGTGCTGCCAGAAGTCGATGAGGATGACCCGCACGCCGTTGAGGGCGTGGTAGAGCACCGCGGCCACCAGGCCCATCTCCATCAGCCCGACGATCGGCGTCTTGTAGGTGTTGATGACCTCGTTGTAGACCTGCGGACTGACCCGGACCATGGCGGTGTCGAGTACGTGCACGAGCAGGAAGAAGAAGATGGTCGCCCCGGTGATGCGGTGCAGCACCCAGGACCACATGCCGGGATCACCGCGATAGAGGGAACGTCTGCGCGACGGATGAGCTCGCGGGGCCGGCACCGCCGTGCTGCCGGGCGTCAGCCCGGAAGTTTGAGTACTCATCTGGCCTCCAACGCCATCGGTGGACGCTTGGGCTCGGAGCCGCGCCGGCGGCGACATCTGCCTCGGCTGAGAACCTGCCCAAACCTCGGGGCGACTCTAAACCCACTTGTACTGCTAAACGAACTACGGTTTAGCCGTCGGCACCACGAAAAACGCGAAAGTTAGGGTTACCTATCCCGGGGGGCTCACGAGAGAGCGTGGCCTTCGGAATGCATTCAGATTTGGCCCAATGAGGTTGGCATGACATCCGAGATCGATTGGAAGATGTTGCGGCACAAGGCAACTGAGGCAGCGGCCCACGCGTATGCGCCGTATTCGGGATTCGCAGTCGGGGCGGCCGCGCTGGTCGACGATCACCGAATGGTGGCCGGCTGCAATGTGGAAAATGTCTCATATGGCCTAGGTCTCTGTGCCGAGTGTGCTGTGGTCTGCGCCTTGCATTCCGGCGGTGGCGGCAGGCTGATCGCGCTGTCGTGTGTGGACGCGACGGGCGAGGTTTTGATGCCCTGCGGACGCTGCCGCCAGGTGTTGATGGAGCACGGCGGGCCGGACATGCTCATCGACCATTCGATGGGCCCCCGGCCGTTGAGCGAGCTGCTTCCCGACGCGTTCGGCCCGCATGACCTCGCACGCCATAACGAGCCTGCGCATGAAGAAACACCGTGACCGACTTCACATCGAGTTTGCCGCTGTCCGTGAGGAGGCGGCAAATGAAGAGTCGTGCAAAGGCGTTGGGTCACGCGATCCACCCCTTGCTGATCCCGTTCCCGCTGGGGCTCCTGGCCACTGCGGTCGTTTTCGACATCGTGTACCTCATCACCGACCGCGGCGGTTTCGCGGTCGCGGCGGCGTACATGATTGCGGCGGGAATCATCGGTGGCTTGCTAGCCGCGCCCTTCGGCTGGATCGATTGGTTCAAGATCCCTGCGGGCACCAGGGCCAAGAGCATTGGTCTAACCCACTCCTCGGCAACATTGCGGTGGTCGTGTTGTTCGCAGCGAGCTGGCTGGTCCGCGTTAAGAACGGCTGGGAGCCGACCGCGTGGGCGTTGGTGTGCAGCTTCGCCGCGGTGGTGCTGGCGGTCGGAACCGCATGGATGGGCGGGGAGCTCGTCGAGCGCCTCGGCATCGGGGTCGACGAAGGCGCAGGCGTCGACGCGCCGAGTTCGTTGAGCCATCGGCACGTCGTGGCGTAGCAGCACTCGCACGTCAACCGCCGTAAGGTAACGGCGGTGACGGCGTTCGCATTTGACGCGCCCACGGTCATCCGGACCAAGCGCGACGGCGGGGTGTTGTCGGATGCGGCGATCGACTGGGTGATCGACGGCTATACCCAGGGCCGGGTCGCCGACGAGCAAATGTCGGCGTTGTTGATGGCCATCTTCCTGCGAGGCATGACTGGCGCCGAAATCACCCGCTGGACGGCGGCAATGGTCGACTCCGGTGAGCGGTTGGACTTTTCGGATCTCCGGCGCGACGGGAAGCCATTGGCGTTGGTGGACAAGCATTCCACCGGCGGCGTCGGCGACAAGGTCACGATTCCGCTTGTTCCCGTCGTGATGGCATGCGGGGGAGCGGTGCCGCAGGCTGCGGGGCGGGGCCTCGGGCACACCGGCGGAACCCTCGACAAGCTGGAGTCCATCCCGGGTTTCACCGCTGAGATCTCCAAAGCCAAAATCCGGCAACAACTTTGCGACCTCGGCGCGGCGATCTTCGCGGCGGGCGAGCTGGCCCCCGCCGACCGCAAAATCTATGCGCTGCGCGATGTCACCGCCACCACCGAATCGCTGTCGTTGATCGCCAGCTCGGTGATGAGCAAGAAGATCGCCGAGGGCACCCGGGCACTGGTGCTCGACACCAAGGTTGGCAGCGGGGCGTTCCTGGCCACCGAGGCGGAGTCCCGCGAACTGGCCCGCACGATGGTGGAGCTGGGCGCCGCGGAGGGCCTGGTAACGCGCGCCTTGCTGACCGACATGGAGACACCGCTGGGCCGCACCGTCGGCAATGCCGTCGAGGTCGAGGAATCGCTGGAAGTGCTGGGCGGCGGGGGGCCGGCCGATGTGGTCGAACTGACGCTGGCGCTGGCCGTCGAGATGCTTGACGCGGCCGGGCTCGACGGCATCGACCCCGCCGCCACACTGAAGGACGGCTCGGCGATGGACCGGTTCCGTGAGCTGGTCGCCGCGCAGGGCGGCGACTTGTCTCGACCGCTGCCGATTGGTCGGTATTCCGAGACCATCTCGGCATCGCGCGATGGCACGATGGGACTCATCGACGCGATGGCGGTGGGACTGACGGTGTGGCGGCTCGGTGCGGGCCGCTCCGTCCCAGGTGAGCGGGTGCAGTCCGGCGCCGGGCTACGCATCCATCGGCGCCCTGGCGAGCCCGTCGCCGCCGGCGAAGCGTTGTTCACGCTCTACACCGACACCCCGGAACGGTTCGAGGCGGCGATGGCCGAGCTCGACGGTGCCTGGAGCGTCGGTGACCATGCGCCAAAACAGCGGCCTTTGATCATCGATCGGATCACCGCATGACGACACCGCTGACGCTGGAATCGATCCGACAGGCGCCGAAGGCCCTGCTGCATGACCACCTGGACGGCGGGCTGCGGCCCGCAACAGTGCTGGAGCTCGCCGAGACGAACGGCTACGACGAGCTTCCCGCCACCGGCATCGACGAGCTGGCGACGTGGTTCCGCACCGCCGCGCACAGCGGGTCGTTGGTGCGCTACCTCGAACCGTTCGCGCACACGGTCGGCGTGATGCAGACGCCGGAGGCGCTGCACCGGGTGGCCTACGAGTGCGTCGAAGACCTGGCGGCCGACAACGTCGTGTATGCCGAGATCCGGTTCGCGCCGGAACTGCACATCGACGGCGGGCTGTCGCTTGACGCGGTCGTCGACGCCGTGCTGGCCGGCTTCGCCGACGGCGAGAAGGCGGCCAGTGCCGAGAGTCGGGGTATCACCGTGCGCTGCCTGGTCACGGCGATGCGCCATGCCGCGCGATCGCGCGAGATCGCCGAGCTGGCAATCCGGTTCCGCGACAAGGGCGTCGTCGGTTTCGATATCGCCGGTGCAGAGGCCGGATACCCGCCGACGCGGCATCTCGATGCCTTCGAGTACATGCGAGGCAACAACGCCCGCTTCACCATTCACGCGGGCGAGGCGTTCGGGCTGCCGTCCATCCACGAGGCCATCGCGTTCTGCGGTGCCGATCGGCTCGGCCATGGCGTGCGGATCGTCGACGACATCACCGTCAGCCCCGACGGGAGTGCTCAGCTCGGCAGGCTGGCATCGCTGTTGCGCGACAAGCGAGTTCCGTTCGAGATGTGCCCCAGCTCCAACGTGCAGACGGGCGCCGTCGGCAGTATCGCGGAACATCCGTTCGACCTGCTGGCCCGGTTGCGGTTCCGCGTCACGGTCAACACCGACAACCGGTTGATGAGCGACACCACGATGAGCCATGAGATGCTGCGGCTTGTCGAGGTGTTCGGCTACGGCTGGAGCGATCTGGAGCGCTTCACGATCAACGCGATGAAGTCGGCGTTCATCCCGTTCGCCGAACGCCTCTCGATCATCGACGACGTGATCAAGCCGCGCTTCGCCGTCCTCGTCGGCTAGCTCTTCTCCCCCCGAGCGTGCGTGTTTGTACGCCGACTCGCCGCATTTTGCGTGCATTCTCTGCACGCTCGCGGCAAGGATGGCTTGTCAGCGGTCGAGTTCGCGGATGCCTGCGGTGAGCTCATCGAGATTGGCGATGATCAAACCGGCGAGATCGTCGCGTGCATCGCTTGCCACCCACAACTCGAGTCCGACTCGAAACGCGGCTACCGCGGCGGCGGCAACCAGCCGTGGGCCGCGCGCGTCCCCGTCCGTATTCGTCTGTGCCGCAGCGAATCTCCGGACAAGGCGGTCGAACCCGGCGAACACCCGGCCGAGCCCTGCCTCAAGTACCGGCGTGGTGGTGACGAGTTGCAGCCGGGTCAGTTCGCGGTCCGGGTCGGCCGCATAGTCCGCGACGGTCGCAGTGATCACCTCGCGCAACGACCCGAGCAGCGGCGCATCGGCGGGCTGGCGCGCGAAGAGGTCGGCTGCGAGGTTCAGATGGGTCCGCAGGCGGCCGAGGACAAGGTCCTCTTTCGAGGTGAAGTAGCGAAAGAACGTCCGCGTGGACACCAGACACTCCGCGCACAAATCCTCAAGGCGCACGGGCTCATAGCCCTCCGCACGAAACCGCTCCAGCGCCTTGGTTTCGATCGTGGCGCGGGTCAGTGCCTTCTTCTGTTCTCGCAGTCCACCCGTTGGGCTGCCATCGATTGACATATGCCTATCATAGGCATATTTTCAGGTTATGAAACTCAGGACACGCACCCACACCGCTTTTGCGCAGGTCAATGGGGCTCGGCTGTACTACGAAGAGCGTGGTGCCGGGTTCCCGGTGGTCTTCATCCCGGGTGGTTCGGTGGACGCTTCGCACTACGCGACCGTCGCCGAGCACCTCGCCGGCGAATTCCGCACTGTCACCTTCGACCGCCGCGGCAACGGCAGAAGTCCGCGGCCGCCGGGGTGGTACGCGACCAGCATTGCCGAACAGGCCGACGACGTCGCCGGGCTCATCGAGGTCCTCGGTCTCGCGCCGTGTGGGGTGTGGGCCAGCAGCCTTGGCGGGGTCATCCTGCTCGAACTATTGATTCGCCGCCCGGGTCTGGTCAGCGCTGCGATCGTTCACGAACCGCCGTTGTTCGGCATCCTCGATGACGGTGAGCAGCTTGCAGCAGGCCTGCTGGCATCGGCCGCGCACGCCGTTCGCGAAAACCAGGTCGCCGATGCCTTCCGAGCCCACGCCCGTCAGTCAGTCGGTGACGCGTTCGAGGATCTTCCGGCCGCGGCGCAAGAGCGTATGTTCGCCAACGCGGAGGTCTTCTTCGATCTCGAGATCCCGGCGCTTGTCGACTATCGAGTCGATCCGGCAACTGCATTGCGCCGCATCGACATTCCGTTGTCTGTGATGGCCGACGCGACCAACCCCGCTGTCCCGCCGGTTCGGGCGGCGCGCTGGCTGGCCGACACCGTTGGTGCAGAACTCCACGACCTTCCCGGAGGCCACATGCCGTATGCGACCGAGCCCGAGGCCACAGCTGCGGCCATCCGCGCCGCCCTCGATCCGAAGGGAGGAACGAGCATATGAGCTTCGAATGGGGAGGCCTCGTCGACAGTGCCGATCGCCTTCGCGAGCACCAGCCGCCTGCCGGCGCGGCCCGTCATCACAGCAGCATCGAAGTCATCGGCTACGAGAAGTTCGACATCGGTAGCCACGACGACGGATCTGTCCTGGTATCCACTGTTCTCACCGAACGATTCAGCGGCGCAATCGAGGGCATCGGCGTCGCCGACCACATCCGGCTACTTCATCCGGACGGCACCGGCATCTCGACCGGCATCGAACGCATCGAGGGTAGCGTCAACGGGCGCACCGGCTCGTTCATCCTCACCGCGTACGGGCGCAACCACAGCGCAACGAAGGTCAGCGGCACCTGGACCGTCCAACCCGGTTCCGGCACGGCAGAACTCACCGGACTGCGGGGACGCGGAAACTACACCGCCACCGCAGACTCGGCGGGGCAGTGGCGCGCAGAGGACGAATTCGTGTGCTGGTTCGAAAGCCCGAAAACCGTCAGCTGAGCACGGTACGCAGCGTATCGGCGAATTCCTTTGGCGCGCCGAGGAATCCGCCGTGGTCGCCGGGAAATTCGACCGGTGTGCTGCCGAGCAGCTCGCACAGTGCCACCGACGTCCCGTAGGTGAGTAACCGACCGGAGTCGGCGCCGACGCCGATCACCACGCGCGACGGACCGTTCTTCAGCGCGTCGACGTTCGGCAGGTACCGCGTCGTCGGTCGCAGTTCGTGGTTGAAGAATCGGGCGGCCTCGCGAATGTCCTGTTCCGTCGGCTCCGGTGGCGCCTCGACCGGGGCACCCTCGGCGGAGGGCGACATGTCGAAGCCCGCCGTCATCATGAACTGGAACCAGGCCGCGTGCAGTCCGTCCGTGCGGAAGGTGTCGATGATGGCCTCGGTGTCCGCTCGATGCCGCTCGGGGTCGGGCAGCAACTCCAGCAGCGGCGGCTCGTGGGCGACTAGCGTGCGCACCCGTCCCGGATGCCGGGCGACCAGCGCCAGACCCGTCACCGCGCCGCCGCTGGAGCCGAGCATGTCTGCCGACTCGGCGCCGAGGTCGTCGAGGATGGCGGCGATGTCCTCGGCGCGCGATTCGGGTGTGGACTCCTCCTCGGGATTGTCGATCGTGGAGTTGGCGTGGCCACGCGGGTCGTAGGTGATGACGGTGTGATCGCCCGCCAACGCGTCGGCCAGCGACGCGAAATCCGCTGAGGCCATCGGAGAGCCGATGACGAGGACCAGCGGCCCCGCCCCGCGGACTTCGTAGTAAAGGCGGGCGCCGGGGACGGTGACGGAATGGGTGGTGGCGGTGCTAGGCAGGGTCATATCCGTGCAGACCATCACCGCGATGGAAATTCATCGTTAAGTCGTAACGTGGGCGCCATGATTACCGGCGCTCATGTGATCGTCTATAGCCGCGACGCCGACGCGGATCGAGCGTTCTTTCGCGACGTGCTGGAGTACCCGCACGTCGATGCCGGCGGGGGTTGGCTCATCTTCAAGCTGCCGCCCGGCGAGGTGGCGGTGCATCCCGCGGAAGGCGCCCCGTCGCACGAGCTCTATCTGATGTGCGACGACGTGAACGCGACGGTCGAGCAGCTGGCGGCCAAGGGGGTGAGCTGCGGTCCGATCAGCGACCAGGGCTGGGGCCTGTTGACCAGCATCGGGCTGCCCGGCGGCGGCGAGCTCGGCCTCTATGAGCCAAGGCATCCGAAGGCGACGGAACTGTAGCGCTACTCCTCGCGTAGCCGCGACTCGACGAACGCCTCCATCGCCTCCCACTGCTCGACGGCCTTGGCGTAGGGCGGGCTCGGGCGGCGGACGGTGTCCGGGTCGAGCACATGCGCCACCAGCCGGCCCAGCGGCTGGTCGGCGTCCAAGGTCTCATCGACGGTGGTGTCCTCGGCGTAATCGCCTACATCCCTGAGCAATTCGACGGCGAGCTCGAGTTGGTCGCGGTCGATGGCGTCGGGGCCGTCGGCGAGGTCGTCGGCGATTCCGGTCAGCACGTAGACGTTGTCGTCGCCGACGTTCACCTGCAGTGAGCCGTCGGTGGCCGCAGTGCGGATGTCGTCATAGGTCGCCAGGTCGGACAGGTCGTGGTCGTGTTCGTCGGCCAGATAGCGAGCCAGTGCCCGCTCGGAGGTGAACACGCTGATTCTTCCGTTGCGGCCCAAGAAGATCGGTTGATCATCGAGATAACAGCGCAGGGTGTAGTACGTGCCGGCGCTGGTCATCATACGGACGGGATCGATACCCACCTTGAGCCAGAAGTCGTCGTCGCTGCCGAGCACGAGCCCCTCGGCGTGGTTCGCGAGGTCATCGGACTCCTCGACGTCGGCCTCAACTTCGGCGTCTTCGGTGTCGGTGTCGGACTCCGCGACGATCTCGTCTTCTTCCTCCGGCTCCGGCGCCGGTTCGGCCAGCTCGGCTTTGGCCTTCTCTGAGGCGGGCTTGTCGACATCGGGAATGGTGACGATCTCATCGATCGCGTCGATGACGTTGTCCCAGCCGCGGCCGATCACTGCCTCGATCTCGGCCCACCGCTTGCGGCCGGCCCGGCCCGCGAACGCGTCGATGCCTCCGCCGACCGTCCCGAGCACCGGGTTGCCGTTGAAGAACTTGGTCACCGCCGGCATCTCGCACACCGACCCGATGGACGACGCGATCGCCAGCGTGCGGTGCAGCTCCTTGACCGTCTCCTCGCTGGGCTTTTCGGCGACCAGTTCCTCGAGGCTGACGAGGTCGTACTGGCGATCGTCGGACGGATCGAACGTGTGCGCGTTCGCCTCGGTCAAGCTTTCCCAGGCGGGGTGATCGCTCAGGTCGTTGTCCTTGTTGGTCCTGACGAACGCGGCCAGGTCGGCAACGGATTCGAACGCGTACAGGTCCTCATCCTTGCCGAGGAACGCCTCCCACTCGTCGCCCTCATCGCGCCAGCGTGGAGCCCACAATGTGTACAGGTCGCCCTTGGTCAGCGCGAGCCGGATCGGCACGATGTCAGCAGCCATGGCGCACAGCCTAACGACGGCACCTGGCGGGCCTCGACGGTCACCTGCCCAAACCGGCTCCCGCGTTCGAGGTTCGGATGGGCGACAGCAATTTCTGCGTCAGCGTCAGCGACGTAGACCAGTTGTCGGTTTGCGACGCCGAGAGCCTGCCGGCAACGCCTGGATGGATAGGAAACCGGCGGTTGACGGGCTACGATCGCTTTCTAGGCCGATCGCGTTGTATGCGATGAGGTGGCATGAAAACGATCGCTAAGTTAACGAATAGGCGCGACGACCACGGGGTCCACGAGGGCTATCTGCTTCTCGCCGATATCTCGGGATACACCGCGTTCCTTACCGGCACCGAGCTGGAGCACGCGCACGAGATCATTCAGGAATTGACCACGCTCATCCGCGAGCGGCTCGCGCCTCCGATGCGGTTTGTGAAGCTCGAAGGTGACGCTGTTTTCTGCTACGCGGACACCGAGACGTTTCGGGAAGGTGAGCGGCTCGTCGAACTGATCGAGGCCTGCTACTTCGAGTTCTCCAACCACTTGGTCGACATGACGCGCGCAACGACCTGCCGCTGCGTGGCCTGCGCTGCCATCGGTTCGCTCGGGCTGAAGTTCGTATCGCATTACGGCAGCTATGTGGTCGAGCGCGACGACCCACGTGAGGACCTCGCGGGGCCGGACGTCATCCTGGCGCATCGGCTGCTGAAGAACACGATCAGCAACGACGACGGACCGCAGGCATATGCGTTCTTCACGAAGACATGTCAGCAGCATCTGCCTCCGTCCTTCGAACTGCCCTCTCATATCGAGATGTACGAGTCGTTCGGCGAAACCAAAGGCGGCGTGCACAATCTCGACCCGGTGCTGAGCAGGATGCGGGAGGAGCGGCGCTCGTATATTAGCGCTGCCGACGCGGACTTCGAGACCACCATCGATGTGCCAGCGCCAGCGGCCGTCGCCTGGCAATACGTCGTTGATCCGATCGAGCGACAGCGCTGGGCCTGCCGGCAGTTCAACAAGGATCCAGACGAAGAGGAGCGAAACCCACAGGGCCGCCTCGGGCCTGGAGCGACGTCACACTGCAGCCACGGTCCTGGGCACCTCATGGCCTTCCGCGAGTTCATCGACTGGCGTCCCTTCGATTACTTCACGTCTCGCATGACAACGACGGCCGTCGCAGGTCTGCCTCGATCTCTTACCGAGACAGTCGAGTTCGTGCCCCTGGATCATCACCGGACGCGGATCATCGTTCGCTATCGGGCGACGAATCGGTCCCGCCTCTCGCTGCTGGCACTCCGCGTCACACGTGCGTTCTTGACCGCACTTTGGCAGCGGAGGGGTAACGACCTGGTCGGCATAGCCGAGGAAGACGTCGCCGCCCTTCGGCTCGGCGGCAGCGCTGATCCACAGACCGTGTGAAGAGCGAACGCTAACGACTACAACGCCACACCCACTTCGACCAGGAGAGTGTCAAGCGGAAGGTCGCCAGAAGCCCTGAAAACCCTGACCCGCGTTGTCCGTTCGGATCGGCGAGAGTTTCACCGGGTCGCCTGCCTCGATCATCGTTCCGTTGCCGACGATCATCGCGACGTGTCCGTCCCACACCGCGAGGTCGCCCGGCCGCAGCGAACCGGGATTGACCGCCGCGCCGATATCCTGCTCCTGCGCCAGCCGTGGAATGTTCAGTCCAGCTTCATGATACGCCCACTGGGTCAGGCCGCTGCAGTCCAGGGCGACGCCCGGCGTAGTGCCGCCCCACTGGTAGGGCACGCCCAACTGGGTGAGCGCGTGCCGAACAGCGCTGGCGGCCACGGCGTTCGGCGCCATCGCCGTGCTGCCGTCGGGTAGCCGGACGGCGAAGCCGTCGCCGAACGCCGCGGCGTCGGGTAGCGGCGCATCCGCTGGCGAGAACTTCGCGAGATCGCCGTGGCCGCCGGGACTCGGCAGCCCGCCCGTACCGGACATCGGGCTCATCGGTGCGCCGCCGCCGAAGCCCGAGCCCATCGACGGCATCGAGGGACTCGACAAGCCGGCCGGCGTCGTCGCCGCCGGGGAGGACTGCGCGGTCGGCGCGGTCAAAGTGGCGGCTTGCCCGTCCAACTCGGCGCGAAGCTCGTCGACCACGGCGATCGCCTCCGCCAGCGACCGCTCGGCCTCCGCCAGCAGCTCCTTCGTCGCGCCTGGCGATTCCAGGTACGGCTCGAGCGCGGCAGCGCGTGCCTCGAAGTCCTCGACGATCGTCCGCAACTTCTCGCTCGCCCGCGTGACCGCTGCCGCCGCGGTGTCGGTCGCTCTGCCGAGGTGCTCGGCACGCATGGCCAGCTCATCGGCGGCCGCGGCCGTCGTGGCCGCGAACTCGGAAGCGGCATCCGCCCCGGCGCCGAACCAATCCACTTCGGCGTGCATCCACGCCCGACGGGCTGCCGCCGACACGTTGGCCAGCGCATCGCGCACCCCGACCAGTGCGGTGGCTGGATCACTCGCCGGATCACTCGACCAACCCGGTCCGACCAGCGACTGCATCTCGCGGATCGGCGCCGCCAGCGCGGCGACCAGGGCACTCGGCATCGCTAGAGCCTCGACACCGCAGCGCCGAGCCCGTGGTCGGCGTTCTCGTACGCCCTCGCCGACGCATGGGCGGTGAGGCATCCCGCTGTCAGACGCTCACCCAGCGCGGCCACCGCGCGGGACGCCTGCGTGGTGGCGTCGGCCAGCGCCGCCAGGAAGCGGGTGCCGACCGGACCCAGCATCGAGTCCGCGGCCGCGCCGGGCATCGACGACAAGGCCTCGGCGACAGCGGCGAGTTCGGCGGCGTGTGTGGAGTTGGCGACGCCGAACGCGCGGATGGCATCGGTATCGGCGAACATGCGGTTAGGACGGCCGCGGCGACCGTTCGGTTCCACTAAGGTCGGCCCATGCTTGTCCGCGTCGTCGACCACCCGCTGGCCGCCGCGCGGCTGACCACACTTCGCGACGAGCGCACTGACAACGCGGCGTTCCGTGCGGCGCTGCGCGACCTGACCCTCATGTTGGTGTACGAGGCGACCCGCGACGCCGCCTGCGAAACCGTCCCGGTGCGAACGCCGCTGGCCGAGACCACCGGATGCCGGTTGGCCAATCCACCGCTTCTAGTGCCGGTGCTACGCGCAGGGCTCGGGATGGTCGATCAGGCGCACGCGCTGATTCCGGAAGCCCGCGTAGGTTTCGTCGGGGTGGCCCGCGACGAGGAAACCCATGAGCCCACACCGTATTTGGAGTCGTTGCCGGACGACTTGAGCACGCAGCCGGTGATGGTGCTGGACCCGATGCTGGCGACCGGCGGCTCGATGGCGCACACCATTGGGCTGCTGCATTCCCGCAACGCTGTCGACATCACTGCCGTCTGTGTCGTCGTCGCACCGGAAGGCATTGCGGCACTGGAGAAGGTGGCCCCGAATCTACGGCTGTTCACCGCGACCATCGACGAGCGGCTCAATGAGATCGCCTACATCGTGCCGGGTCTCGGTGACGCAGGCGACCGGCAGTTCGGGCCGCGCTAGAAACGCTGTGCGACGGTGACGAGTTCGTCCTGGACCTCGCGCGCCTTGTCTCGTGTGGCTTGGAGATCTCCGGTGTTTGCGCAGCGAACCTCGATGTAGGACTTGACTTTTGGTTCGGTGCCCGACGGCCGTACGACGATCCGCACGGAGTTTTCGTCGTTGCCGCCGAAGAAGATCAGCGCATCGGTTCGCCGTTGACCGCGTTCCAGCAGCAAATCGGCCACCGTCACCTCGAAGCCGGCCAGCCGATCGGGCGGGGTCGTCCGCAGCCTGGCCATCACCGCTTCAGCCTCGTCGGCATCGGCCACGCGCCGCGACACCGCGGTCGTGGTGTGCACACCATGGCGCCGCGCGAGGTCATCGAGCGCGTCGAGCACCGTTCGGCCCTCGCTTCGCAGCGCGGCAACCAGATCGCAGGCCAGCACGGCCGCGGTGATGCCGTCCTTGTCGCGGATCGCCTCCGGATCGACGCAGTATCCGATCGCCTCTTCGTAGGCGTAGACCAGCGTGCAACCGGGCAAATCGATGTCGGCTCGCGACAACCATTTGAACCCGGTGAGTGTCTCGACGTGCCGCGCGCCGTGATCCCTGGCGATGGCGGCCAGCATGCGCGACGACACCACCGAGCTGGCCACCACGGTGGCCTCGGAGACAGGACCGGGCTCAACGTGCGAGAGGATGTAATCGCCCAGTAGCCAACCGGTTTCGTCACCGGAGAGCATGCGCCAGCCGTCCGGCGTCGGCACCCCGACCGCGCACCGGTCGGCGTCGGGGTCGAGCGCGATGGCGATCTCGGCGTCGACGTCGCCCGCCAGCTTCAGCAGCGCGTCGACCGCTCCGGGCTCCTCCGGGTTGGGGAACGAGACCGTCGGAAAGTCCGGATCGGGCGCGAACTGGTTCTCGACGACGTGCACCTCGGAGAAGTCGGCCCGCACCAGCGCATCCATCGCGAACTCGCCGCCCACTCCGTGCAACGGTGTCAGCGCAACCCGCACCGACTCGTGGCTGTGCCGGATGTGACCCGCACGCTCGACGTAGTGCTGAACGGGATCGACGTCGGACAGCTCGACGGGCCGCCGAGGAATTTCGTCGGCGTAAGGGGCGTCCGCGACGGCATTCTCGATCTCCTCGTCGATGGGCGGAACGATCGGGAATCCCCCCTCGAAGTAGACCTTGTAGCCGTTGTCGGACGGAGGGTTGTGCGACGCGGTGATCTGGATGCCCGCGGCCGCGCGATTATGACGCACCGCGAATGCCAACACCGGTGTAGGCACCGCGACGAACAGCAGCGACACCGCAAATCCTTGGGCGGCAAGGACTTCTGCCGCGGCGAGCGCGAAGTCCTCCGATCGGTGGCGCGTGTCCCGGCCGACCATCACCTGCCTCCCGGCGTGGCCATGGTCCTTGAGCACCTTGGCGACC
>Ga0136846_1229102_pt1 | contig 15532 bp, 11 predicted proteins | sample HopSoiMetagenom2_FD_96841 | JGI IMG/M metagenome (GOLD analysis project Ga0136846, IMG submission 96841) | Grasslands soil microbial communities from Hopland, California, USA - 2 Assembly 2016 (version 4) | ecosystem: Environmental > Terrestrial > Soil > Grasslands | place: USA: Hopland... | reverse complement strand
TACTGCTACTATTCAAGTGATTTCTTAAGTATGCAGGGCTACATATTAGCCGTCATTTGGGGACTGCCTTGATCTCTCTGGGATCGTTATTCAACCGCCAACAACCCGCCTTGCTGGGTTTGGATATCAGTTCGTCCAGCGTCAAGCTGGTGGAGTTGAGCCGTGACAAGGCCGGCAACCTGGTGCTGGATCGCTGCGCGATCGAGCCCCTGGAGCGTGGCTGGATCACCGACGGCAACGTCGAGAAATTCGACGAAGTCGCCGAAGCCGTGCGCCGCCTGGTGAAAAAAAGCGGAACGCGCACCAAAAACGTGGCCATGGCGCTGCCCGCTTCAGCGGTCATCACCAAGAAAATCATCCTCCCCGGAGGCATGACCGATGCCGAACTGGAGCTCCAGGTTGAGTCGGAAGCCAACCAGTACATCCCGTTTTCCCTGGACGAGGTCAGCCTTGACTTCTGCGTGGTGGGGCCGAGCTCGACGTCCAGTGGCGATGTCGAGGTGTTGATAGCCGCCTCTCGCAAGGAAAAAGTGCAGGACCGGCAAGGCCTGGCCGAAGCCGCGGGCCTCAAACCCATCGTGGTTGACGTGGAATCCTACGCTTCGCGCCTGGCAACCGCGCGCCTGGTCGAAAACCTGCCCAACAAGGGAGTCGACACCATGGTTGCGCTGTTTGAGGTCGGCGCTTTGACCACCAGCATGCAGGTCATCAAAAATGACGATGTGCTGTACGAGCGTGACCAAGCCTTCGGCGGCGCGCAACTGACGCAGTTGATTGTTCGCCAGTATGGTTTTTCTCCCGAAGAGGCGGAAAGCAAGAAACGCAGCGGCGAATTGCCGGAAGACTATGCGTCGGGCGTGCTGAAGCCGTTTGTGGAAAGCATGGCGCAGGAAATCGGCCGTGCGCTCCAGTTTTTCTTCACCAGCACGCCCCATAACAAGGTGGACTACGTCATGTTGGCCGGTGGCTCGTCCGCTTTGCCCGGCCTCACCGACGCCGTCACGCAGCAGACGTCGTTTGCCTGCCTCCTGGCCAATCCGTTTGAAGGAATGGAGCTCGGGGACGGTGTGCGGGAAAAGAAAATGCGCCGTGAGGCATCGTCATACCTGACCTCCTGCGGTCTGGCTTTGCGGAGGTTCCTGCAGTGATTCTGGTTAATCTGCTCCCGCACCGCGAAGCTGCGCGCAAGCGCCGGCGTGAGGTATTTTTTGCAGCCCTGGGTGTGTCCGCATTGATAGGCGGCTTGATTTGCGGCGCGGTGTACTCCTGGTACCTCGCCCAGATTGAAACCCAACGAGGCAAGAACAACTTCCTCAAAGTCGAAATTACCCGGCTGGAAAGCCAGATCAAGGACATCGCGACTTTGCAGGCGGAGATCGCTGCGCTCAGGGCCCGCCAGAACGCCGTCGAAGATCTGCAGGGAAACCGCAACATGCCGGTGTACCTGCTGAGCGAGCTGGTCAAACAGCTGCCTGATGGCGTGTATATCAATAGCATGCGGCAGGAAAACCAGTCGGTTCTTATTGCGGGCGTGGCGCAATCCAATGAGCGGGTTTCCGAACTTTTGCGCAATCTTTCCAATAACAGCCCCTGGTTGACGCGGCCTGAGCTGATTGAAATTACCGCCAGCACCTTGGCTTTGACCCCGCGCGATCAGCGGCGCGTGTCCAATTTCTCCATGCGGGTGGGGCTGAAGCGGGCCAGTGATCCAAAAGCCGCCAGTTCTGCGGCGGCCGCTGCCACTGCCACAGCGGTGCCTGCCGCGCCTGCGGCTATCGCCAAGCCTGCCGCGGCAGCCTCCGTGGCGGCTCCTGCCAAGAAGACCTGAATGGGTTGAATGAGACTGACACATGGCAAAAATTTCCACACCCTCCATCGATTTTTCGGCGCTTCAAGGAAGTTTGAAGGCCCAATTCACGGGGCTTGACCCCAATGACCCGCCATCATGGCCGGCGTTGCCTCGGTATCTGTTGTGCGTCATTGTCACGATTGCCGTTGTCGTGGCACTCTGGTTTGTGTGGCTCAGTTCTTCTGACGAAGAGCTGGTTGCAGAGCAGGCAAAAGAGATCCAGCTGAAGGAAGATTACAAGAAAAAGCTTGTGCAGGCTGTCAATCTTGATCTGCTGAAAAAGCAGCGTGAACAGGTTCAGCAATATGTGACCCAACTGGAAAAACAACTGCCCAGCAAGGCTGAGATGGACGCCCTGCTTTCCGATATCAATCAGGCCGGCCTTGGGCGCAGCTTGCAGTTTGAGCTGTTCCGGCCGGGCCAGGTGAGCGTGAAGGAATACTACGCAGAGTTGCCGATTGCTGTGCGCGTGACGGGTCGTTACCACGATATCGGAGCGTTCGCTGCGGACATCGCCAATCTTTCCCGCATTGTGACCTTGAACAACTTTACGCTGGCGCCAGCCAAAGACGGCAATCTCACGATGGACACCACCGCGAAGACGTTTCGCTACCTGGATCCCGACGAGGTGGCCCTGCAGCGCAAAAATGCCGCCCCTGCCAAGGGAGCAAAAAAATGAGGTTTGCAAAATACGCATTGGCAGGCGGTTTCGCAGTGATTCTGGTTGGACTCGCCGGTTGCGGCTCATCTGAGCAGGAAGAACTGCAGCAATGGATGACGGAGCAGCGCAACGCGACCCGACCCAAGGTGGATCCTTTGCCGGAGCCGACGAAGTTCTCCCCACAGGCCTATAACCAGGAAGGCGCCATTGAGCCGTTCAGCAACCAGAAGCTGACCCAGGCGCTCAAACGTGATTCGAACCAGGCAACGTCCAACGCGGCCTTGATCGCACCGGAACTTAGCCGGCGCAAAGAACCCCTGGAGGCCTATCCGCTGGACGCGACAGTCATGGTGGGAAGCCTGATCAAGACGGGGCAGCCTGTGGCGCTGGTCAAGGTCGACAACCTGATTTATCAGGTTCGGGCCGGCAACTATCTTGGGCAGAACTATGGCCGTATTACGAAAGTAGGCGAAACAAGCCTTTCTCTGCGTGAGATCGTGCAAGACGCCGCGGGCGAATGGATTGAGCGGACGGCGACTTTACAGCTTTTAGAGGGATCAAAATGAACAAGCAAACATGGGCATTAGAGGAAGAGGGTATGGGGAGCGGCCTGAGGCGTTTGCTTGAACGTGTATTGCGCGGCGCTTCATTCAGCGTAGCTTTGCTGGTGGCATCACTGCCGATCGCCGTGCAGGCTCAAAACTCGATTCAATCCGTATCGGGCTCCGTTCAGGGCGGCACCGAGATTATCCGGATTGATCTGGCTGAGCCGCTTGCGACCGTTCCTACCGGCTTCAGCATTCAGGCGCCGGCGCGGATTGCCCTGGACTTTCCCGGCGTCAGCAACTCCATGGGAAGGTCCACGGTCGATTTCAACCTGGGAAACTTGCGCTCGGCAAATGTGGTGCAGGCCGGCGAGCGGACCCGTGTCGTCCTCAACCTCAAGGCCCCCTCGACCTATAAGGCCGAGATACAAGGCAAAACCTTGCTGATCACGCTGGATGCCTCGGCATCTGTAGCATCGACCCCAGCGCCGGTGCAGGTCTTTGCCGAAAGCCGCAACCGTGACGTCCTGCCACTCAAAGACATCGATTTTCGCCGTGGCACCGATAGCAGCGGGCGCATCGTTGTTGGACTCTCGAACAACGAGGTGGGTGTTGACATACGTCAGCAGGGGCAGACCCTGGTGGTTGAATTCCTGAAGACCGCCCTGCCTGAAGGCCTGCGCCGCCGCCTGGATGTCGCCGATTTCGGCACCCCGGTGCAAACCGTGACAACTTTCCAGACCGGCGACAAGGTCCGCATGGTGGTGGAGCCCAAAGGCTCATGGGAGCACAGCGCCTACCAAAGCGACAACCAGTTTGTGCTGGAGGTGCGCCCGCAAAAAGTTGATCCCACCAAGTTGAGCCAAGGGCCCGGCTATACCGGCGAGAAGCTCTCCCTGAACTTCCAGAATATTGAAATTCGTTCCCTGCTGCAGGTCATCGCGGATTTCACGAACTTCAATATCGTCACTTCCGATTCCGTGGCTGGCAGTGTCACATTGAGGCTCAAGGACGTCCCCTGGGATCAGGCGCTGGATATTATTTTGCAGTCCAAGGGCTTGGGCATGCGGAAGAATGGCAATGTGCTGGTGATCGCGCCCAAGGATGAGCTGGCGGCCAAGGACAAGCTCGACCTGGAATCCAGGAATGCGATACAAAATCTTGAGGCTGTACGCACACAGTCTTTCCAGATCAATTACGCCAAGGCGGCTGATATCGCGACGCAGATTACTGCCGGCGGGAGCGGGCCGGCCAGCGCGCGTATTCTTTCTAACCGGGGTAGCGTCATTGCTGAAGCGCGGACCAACCAGCTGTTTGTGACAGACATTCCTTCAAGGCTTGAGCAGGTTCAAGGCCTGATTGCCAAGCTGGATGTGGCAGTTCGCCAGGTGCTGATCGAGGCGCGGATTGTTGAAGCGTCGGATTCGTTCGGCAGGTCGCTGGGTGCGCGCTTGGGCGGGCAACCCTTTAACCAGAACACCAATACGGCTGTCGGCGGTACATACAGCGCTACCACCGCAGGTACGACTGCCGGCCAGTTCCTGAGTTTGCCGGCCGTTGGTCAAAACGGTTTTGCCGCGGCAACCGTTGCTGTCTCCCTGTTCAACGCAGCCAAAACCCGCTTCCTGAACCTCGAAATTTCCGCATCCGAAGCAGACGGCAAGACAAAGATCGTTTCGAGCCCGCGGGTTGTCACGGCTGACCAGGTGAAAGCGTTGATCGAGCAGGGTACAGAGCTTCCGTACCAGCAGGCAACATCCAGCGGCGCCACCTCCATCGCCTTCCGCAAGGCCAACCTGAAGCTTGAAGTTACGCCGCAAATTACCCCTGAGGGCAATATCATTCTCCAGGTGGATGTGAACAAGGACAGCGTGGGCCGCGAAACATCCAACGGTTTTGCGATCGATACCAAGCACATCCAGACGCAAGTTCTGGTGGAAAACGGCGGAACGGTCGTGATCGGCGGTATTTTTGAGCAGAATGACCGTGACAACGTGACCAAGGTTCCGTTCCTGGGCGACATCCCTGGCGTGGGCAATCTCTTCAAGCAGACAACGCGTTCCGCCACGAAATCCGAACTGTTGGTGTTCATCACCCCCAAGACATTGACCAACGGATCGGCACTGCGTTAACCAGTCTGGACGGCCGGTTTCGCCGCGGGGCGGCCGGTCTGGTGAGAAAATGCAGGTAACGGCGGGCCCTTTGGGGCCTGTTGCATTTGTGAGCGTGGCTCGTTTTCTCCCGTTCCTATTCTTGTTAACGCACCCCGAGGCAGACCCGACCGTCTCCCCAGACTCCATTGAATCCACATCCCTTGAGAATCGCCTGCGTGGGCCTGCCCGGTTCAGGCAAATCCACTGTCGGCAGGCATCTTGCCCGAAGGATGGGGCTGCGGTTCATTGATTCGGACCAGGTGATAGAGCAGCGGATCGGCTGTTCGATTCGTGAGTTTTTCGAACGCGAAGGCGAGAACGCATTCCGCGATATCGAGCAGCTCGTCATTGGCGAGTTGACGCTGGGGCCATCTTGCGTGCTCTCCAGCGGCGGCGGGACTGTGTTGCGCCCCGCCAACCGGGAGCATCTTCGTGCGCGGTCACAGGTGGTCTATTTGCACTCTATCCCCGAAGAAGTATTTCGGCGATTGCGGCATGACCAGAACCGTCCCCTGCTGCAAGTAGCCGACCCCCTGGCTCGACTCAGAGATCTTTACGCCGCCCGTGACCCTCTGTACCGGGAAACCGCCCACTTTGTCATTGAGACCGGCCGGCCTTCGGTATCGACCTTGGTCAATATGATTCTCATGCAGCTGGAACTTGCCGGCGTTGTCACTTCGCCTGCGCCTTCGGGCTCCAATCCCTGACGCAATATAAAGACGGACCATCCACCCACTCCACGGGGCGGGCAGTAGCCTCTACACTTCCCTCATGCAAGCAAATTCCTCTCCTGCGGCAGCACAGATAAATATTGACCTGGGTGAGCGCAGCTACCCTATCGTCATAGGCAGTGGGCTTCTTGGCAACAGCCTGACCTATCAGCATATTCCCAAAGCCGCGACGGCATTGGTGGTCTCAAACACAACAGTGGCTCCCCTGTATGCGGCACGGCTCGCCGAGGCTTTACGCCAACGCTATGGCAAGGTGCTGCTGGTGACCCTCCCCGACGGTGAGATTCACAAGGACTGGCCGACGCTGCAGCTGATTTTTGACGCCTTGCTGCAAAACGGCTGCGACCGCAAAACGGTGCTGTTTGCCCTGGGCGGTGGCGTTGTTGGTGACATGGCCGGTTTTGCGGCAGCCTGCTACATGCGCGGCGTACCCTTTGTTCAAGTGCCCACAACGCTGCTGGCCCAGGTTGATTCATCGGTAGGCGGCAAAACGGCAATCAATCATCCCTTGGGCAAAAACATGATCGGCGCGTTCTACCAGCCTCTGCAGGTGGTGTGCGACCTGGATGTTCTCGAAACCTTGCCTTCCCGCGAATTGAGTGCCGGCCTGGGGGAGATCATCAAATATGGTCCTATTGCTGACATGGCGTTCCTCGAGTGGATCGAAGCCAACCTTGAGGCCTTGCTCGCCAGAGAGCCTGCAGCCCTGGCCCACGCCATCCGTCGCAGCTGCGAGATCAAGGCCTGGGTGGTCAGCCAGGATGAGCGCGAGTCGGGTTTGCGGGCCATCCTGAATTTCGGCCATACCTTCGGCCACGCGATTGAATCGGGCCTTGGCTATGGGGAATGGCTGCACGGCGAAGCCGTAGGCTGCGGCATGGTGATGGCAGCGCATCTGTCAGAGCGGCTGGGCCTGGTCGACAGGTTTTTTGTCGAGCGCTTGACCCGGCTTGTGCTGCGGGCTGGCCTGCCTGTCCGGGCGCCGGTGCTGTCAGCGAGCGACAACGCCGGGCGCTACCTGGAATTGATGCGCATCGACAAAAAATCCGAAGCGGGCGAGATACGATTTGTCGTGATCGATGGACCCGGAGAGGCGGCGGTTCGCAGCGCGCCCGATGCCCTGGTGCGAGGTGTGATTGATCTGTGCTGCGCTTGATTAAACCCGGTTGCTATGAAATTAATAGCTACAAGCCAACACCGTTATTGGGCTGCTGGCCCATTTGATGCCTGAGTTATGACTCTGCAGCCCTATGCCTGTGATCCCGCGCTGTCGCGCGGCCGCCGTTTTTCCGAGCCGCCGGCGCCGACGCGTTCCGAATTCCAGCGCGACCGCGACCGCATCGTGCATTCCACGGCCTTCCGCAGGCTCGTCTATAAAACGCAAGTTTTCCTGAACCACGAAGGCGATCTGTTTCGCACACGCCTGACGCATTCGCTGGAGGTCGCGCAGCTCGGGCGCTCCATTGCCCGCACCCTCAGGCTCAATGAGGATCTGGTAGAGGCTATCGCGCTGGCGCACGACCTGGGCCACACGCCCTTCGGCCACGCGGGGCAAGACGCCCTCAATGCCTGCCTGAAAGCCAGCAACCCCGAGAGCGCGGGCTTTGAGCACAACCTGCAAAGCCTGCGCGTCGTGGATGCGCTGGAAGAGCGCTACCCGGCCTACAACGGCCTGAATCTCACCTTCGAGACGCGCGAAGGCATCCTGAAGCACTGTTCACGGCGCAATGCGCGCCACATCGAGGCCCGTGAGCCCGGCGGTGTGGCTCGCCGCTTTGTCGAGCAGGCTCCTGATGGCCCGCGCTGGCAGCAGCCCGGCCTGGAGGCGCAGCTCGCCAACCTTGCCGATGAGATCGCCTACAACGCGCATGACATCGATGACGGCGTGCGCTCGGGCCTGCTCACACTGGAGCAGCTTGAAGATGTGGAACTCTTTGCCCAGTATTGCCGCGAGACCCGGCTCGCCCATCGCGGGCTGCAGGGGCGGCGGCTTCTGTTTGAGACCATACGGCGCATGCTCAGCGCGCAGGTCTACAACGTGATGGATGCGACGTCGGCGGCTATCCACAAGGCCGCACCGGCCGGCGTGGACGATGTTCGCCGCCATCCGCCCCTGGTTTGCTTCACAGACGAGATGGCGCTGCAATCGGCCGCCCTCAAACGCTTTTTGCTGCAAAACCTTTACCGCCACCCGAAAGTGGAGGAAACCACTCAGGCCGCCAAGCAGGTGGTACGCGATCTGTTTGAAGCCTACATGGCCGACCCCACGCAGATGCCGCAGGCGCACATCGACCGGTTTGACGGCATTGACGCACCGCACGCGGCCGGTGCCAAGCCCGAGCGGGTGGTGGCGGACTACATCGCCGGCATGACGGACCGCTTTGCCACCAAAGAGCACGAACGCCTCAAGGGCCGCGCCGCATTTGCGGCCTGACTTTCGCATGATCTCCCTGCACCGGCGTCGGACTGTGTGAGGCCGCCTTGAAGGCCGCTGCCACCACCCCTGACGCGCACGCCGCCTGGTACGTGATGGTGGCCGGCGTAGTTGCCGCGCTGCATGTGGGCAAACTGCCTCCCGCCCTGCCCGTGCTAGGCCAGGTGCTGGGCGTGTCGCTATTGCAAGCCGGGTTTTTGCTGTCGCTCGTGCAGCTGGCAGGCATGACGCTGGGGCTTGTGACCGGCCTGGCTGTGCAGCGCGTGGGCCTCAGGCGCAGCATGGTGAGCGGGCTGCTGGTCCTGGCCAGCGCCAGCGCGCTGGGAGGCTCCGCTCCCGATGTGTACTGGCTGCTGGCATCGCGCGTGCTGGAGGGGCTGGGATTTTTGTGGGTCGTTTTGCCGGCGCCGGGTCTGGTGCGTCGACTCGTGCCTCAAGAGCGGCTCAGCGGCATGATGGGCGCCTGGGGCGCCTATATGCCCCTGGGCGCCGCGCTGGCCTTGCTGGCGGGGCCTCAGGTCATCAACTGGGTGGCGCCCGATTGGGGCTGGCGCATCCTGTGGTGGGTGTTGGCTGCGCTAGCCGCTGTCCTGGCCGTGCTGGTCGCGTGGCGGGTACCTGCAGACGAAAGGGCGCCTCCATGGCCGTCTGGGCAGGTGGCGGCAAGGCCCTCCAATCGCGAACTCATCGCCACCACTTTGCGCTCACCTGCCGCATGGCTCATGGCGATGGCTTTCGCCATGTATTCAGGGCAATGGCTTGCAGTGGTCGGCTTCCTGCCGTCGATTTACGCGCAAGCCGGTGTGGGCGGTAGCTGGGTTGCCTGGCTCACGGCGCTCGCGGCCGCGGTCAATATCCTCGGCAATGTCACCGCCGGCCGGCTATTGGGCCGCGGTGTACCGCCGCTTGTCCTGCTTGGCACGGGCTTTCTGGCCATGGGGGGCGGGACTTTGCTGGCTTTCGCTCCCCATGTTTCGCCAAAGCTGCAATATGCGGCCGTGCTGGCGTTCTCCATGGTGGGCGGCCTGATACCTGCCACGCTGTTCAGCCTGGCCATCCGGCTTGCGCCCAGCGCCGACACCGTGTCCACCACCGTGGGCTGGATCCAGCAATGGTCCGCGCTCGGCCAGTTCGCGGGCCCTCCGCTGGTCGCCTGGGTTGCCGCGTCGGCGGGAAGTTGGCAGTGGACCGGTTGGGTTACCGCTGTGAGCTCTGGCGTGGGTTTGTTGCTGGCGGTTCTGCTTCACCGTTTGCAGGCGCCACCCGCAAACAGGCCTTAGCCCGGGACAAGGGTGCGTGCCGCAGCTGTGCATGTGAAAACGCAATCGAAAGGCTACATGCGGCGGCATAGCCTTATGACGTGTTGGCATTTTCCCTGCTGTTTTTTCGACCCGCGCGGATTACGCTCAAGGTCTGCGCATTTCGTGACATTTCGCTGAAACAGTAAGCGCACGCTGCACTGCAGGCATCAAACCTGCTTTGGCTATCCGTCTCTCTAAAGGTGTTTGTCATGGGCTTCAATCGTCGTCAGTTGGTTCTTGGTGGTGTCTCTGCGGGCGTGGCGGTTGCGAGCCCCGCGCTGTGGGCGCAAGCCAAGGGCGGCAAAAAAATCGTTCTCGGCCAATCCGTGCCCCTGACGGGTGCCGCTGACCAGATCGGCCTGGCTTATTTGAACGGCGCAAAGATTTACTTTGATGCCATCAATGCCAAAAACGGCGCGGGCGGCTACAAGATCGAGGTCAAGGCGCTGGATGATGGCTACGCCCCGGCCAAGGCTGCCGCCAACGCCAAGCAATTGATAGACGAAGGCGTTGATGCGCTCTTCGGGTTCACCGGAACCGCCAGCGCCGACGCGGCCTTTGCTGCGGCAAAGGCTTCCGGCACCTTGTTCTTCGCCCCTTTTGCCGCATCGGATGCGCTCCATGATCCTTCGCTGGCCAACGTGTTCCATGTGCGCCCCGCGCTGGCCGATGAGGCCTACAAAATCGCTCGCCACTGCGCCACGCTGAACCAGGACCGCATTGCCGTGTTCGCCGAAGACGACGCGATGGGGCGGGGCGGCCTGGCTGCTGTCAACCAGGCGTTGATCGACCTGAAGCGTCCGGCCATCGTCGGCAGCGCCTTGTCACCGGTCAACAGCGACAAGGTCGATGCGGCAGTCGCGCAGATCATGAAAGCCCAACCCCAGGCGGTTATCCAGGTCAGCCTGTTCAATTCCTCGGCGGCTTTTATTCGCAAGATGCGCCAGGCCGGGTTCGGCGGCCAGTTTCTCAATTTCTCCGTGGTGGGTATTGATCCGCTGTTCAGCGCGCTGGGCAAAGAGATCGGCGGGGTGGTCATTTCGCAGGTGGTGCCTTCACCACGCAGCACCGGAACGCCCATCATCAAGGAATATCTGGATGTGCTGAACCAGACCGACCAGACGCCCAGCTATGAAAGCGTCGAAGGCTACATCGCCGCCAAGACCTTTGCCGAAGGCGTGCGCCGCAGCGCGGCCGGCAGCGGCAAGCCTGACCGGGCTGGCCTGCAAAAGGCGTTTGAGACCATGACCGACTACGACGTGGGCGGCTTTCGCGTCAACCTGCGCCCCAAGAAATACGAGTCGGTGCGGGCGATTGATCTGGTCACCATCACGCCTGACGGCAAAGTCGTCCGTTAAGCGCCCGGCTTGGGCGCTTTAGCGGCGTCCCGACCAGCTTGTTGCGGGGTCGAAGAAATCGGGGTCAGATTCAAATATCATGGTGCAAACTCCCGGTATCGCACCCCATGGCCCGTCTTCCCCGCCTGACGCTTCCAGGCTATCCCCACCACATCATCCAGCGGGGCAATAACCGCCAGACCGTCTTTTCATCTGCTGCCGACCGCCAGATGTTTTTGGCGCTGCTGGACGAAAGCGCCCGCAAATTCGGCGTCGCCTTGCATGCCTATGTGTTGATGGACAACCATTTCCATCTGCTTGCAACGCCTTCTACGGCCGAAGGCCTGCCGCAGATGATGCAGGCCGCCGGGCGGCGCTACGTGCGCTACTTCAACGACCGCCAGGGCCGCACCGGCACCTTGTGGGAAGGACGTTACCGCGCCACTGTCATCGAGGCCGAGCGCTACCTGTTGCCGTGCATGGCCTACGCCGACCTCAACCCGGTTCGCGCGGGGCTGGTGGCCGAGGCCAGAGACTACCCCTGGTCCAGCTACGGCCACTACGCCGGCCTGCGGGTTGACGGCCTGCTCACGCCGCACCCCATGGTCTGGGCGCTGGGCAACACGCCCTTTGCACGGGAAGCGGCCTACGCCGAACTGGTGCGGGCGGGCATCACGCTGGAGCAGCAAGACCAGCTGACCCGCTCAGCCTTGAGTGGCTGGGCATTGGGCGGGGAAAACTTTGTCGCAGAACTCCAGAAACGGACGGAGCGACGCATCACCAAAAACCCGCCAGGCCGGCCAACGCGCGCCAAAAATGAGAACGAAATAGACCTCTAACCCACATGGTGCATTGGCATGCCGCTATCAAATTTGATGTGTCCCCAATTTAAAGTTGATTAAATTGATCGGTATTTAATTAGAACCTGACCCCGTTTAAAGCGCTTGGCATTGTTGTTGCAATGCAATATGCTCCCATTCCCTGCGAAAAATTATGAACCTTGCGGATGGAAGCGTTGCTGGGCCTGGTTAAGGCCGTTCGGCATCGCCCACATCCCCAACTGACGAGGAACCGCCATGACCACGGCTGCTGAAATCAAGCATTTTGAAGAAAACGGTTTGTACTCCGGTGCGAACGAACACGATGCCTGCGGCGTCGGTTTTGTGGCCCACATCAAAGGGCATAAAAGCCACGCGATCGTCCAGCAAGGCCTGAAGATCCTCGAAAACCTCGACCATCGGGGCGCAGTGGGCGCTGACAAATTGATGGGCGACGGCGCCGGCATCCTGATCCAGCTGCCGGATGCGCTGTACCGTGAAGAAATGGCCACCCAGGGCGTGCAGCTGCCGCCACCCGGTGAATACGGCGTCGGCATGGTGTTCTTGCCGAAAGAACACGCCTCCCGCCTGGCATGCGAGCAGGCGCTGGAGCGCGCCGTCAAGGCCGAAGGCCAGGTGCTGCTGGGCTGGCGCGATGTGCCGGTCAACCGCGACATGCCCATGTCGCCCACCGTGCGCGAAAAAGAACCCATCCTGCGCCAGATTTTCATCGGCCGCGGAAACGACGTTATCGTGCAGGACGCGCTGGAGCGCAAGCTGTACGTGATCCGCAAAACCGCCAGCGCCGCCATCCAGAACCTGCGCCTGACGCACAGCAAAGAATATTACGTGCCCAGCATGTCCAGCCGTACGGTGGTCTACAAAGGCCTGCTGCTGGCCGACCAAGTGGGCACCTACTACCGTGACCTGACCGACCCGCGCTGCGTTTCAGCCCTCGGTCTCGTGCACCAGCGCTTTTCCACCAACACCTTCCCCGAGTGGCCGCTGGCTCACCCGTACCGCTACGTCGCGCACAACGGCGAAATCAACACCGTCAAGGGCAACTACAACTGGATGAAGGCGCGTGAAGGCGTGATGTCCTCACCGGTGCTGGGCGCAGACTTGCAAAAGCTCTATCCCATCAGCTTCGCCAGCCAGTCCGACACCGCCACTTTCGACAACTGCCTTGAGTTGCTGACGATGGCCGGCTACCCCATCAGCCAGGCCGTGATGATGATGATTCCCGAGCCGTGGGAACAGCACACCACCATGGACGAGCGCCGAAAGGCCTTCTATGAATACCACGCCGCCATGCTCGAGCCCTGGGACGGCCCGGCCTCCATCGTGTTCACCGACGGCCGCCAGATCGGCGCCACGCTGGACCGTAACGGCCTGCGCCCTTCGCGCTATTGCGTGACCGACGACGACCTGGTCATCATGGCCTCCGAATCGGGCGTGTTGCCGGTTCCCGAGCACAAGATCGTGCGCAAATGGCGCCTGCAACCCGGCAAGATGTTCCTGATCGACCTCGAACAAGGGCGCATGGTTGACGATGAGGAAATCAAGGCAACGCTGGCGCATAGCAAGCCCTACAAGCAGTGGATTGAAAACCTGCGCATCAAGCTGGACGACGTGGCCGGCAAAGCCGCAAAGGCGGCTCCGGTCACTACGCCCGCAGCTTCGACCATTCCACTGCTCGACCGTCAGCAGGCTTTTGGCTACACCCAGGAAGACATCAAATTCCTGATGTCCCCCATGGCGGCCAACGGCGAGGAAGCCACCGGTTCCATGGGCAACGACAGCCCGCTGGCCGTGCTGTCCAACAAGAACAAGCCGCTGTACAACTACTTCAAGCAGTTGTTCGCGCAGGTGACCAACCCGCCCATCGACCCGATCCGCGAAGCCATCGTGATGTCGCTGGTGTCCTTCATCGGCCCCAAGCCCAACCTGCTGGACATCAACCAGGTCAACCCGCCTATGCGGCTGGAAGTGAGCCAGCCCGTGCTCAACGTGGCCGACATGCAAAAGCTGCGCGACATCGAGTCGCACACCCAGGGCAAGTTCAAGAGCTACACCCTGGACATCACCTACCCGCTGGCCTGGGGCCACGAGGGCGTCGAGGCCAAGCTGGCTTCGCTGTGCGCCGAAGCAGTCGATGCGATCAAGGACGGCAAAAACATCCTGATCGTCAGCGACCGCGGCATCACCGCCACGCAGGTTGCCATTCCGGCGCTGCTGGCGCTGTCGGCCATCCACCAGCACCTGGTGAAAGAAGGCCTGCGCACGACCGCCGGCCTGGTGGTTGAAACGGGTTCTGCGCGTGAGGTGCACCACTTCGCCGTGCTGGCGGGCTACGGCGCCGAAGCCGTGCATCCCTACCTCGCCATGGAAACCCTGGCTGAGCTGTCCAGGGGCCTGCCAGGCGACCTCAGCACCGACAAGGCGGTCTACAACTACACCAAGGCCATCGGCAAGGGCCTGTCCAAGATCATGTCCAAGATGGGCGTGTCGACCTATATGAGCTACTGCGGCGCGCAACTGTTCGAGGCCATCGGCCTGAACCGCGACACCGTGGCCAAGTTCTTCACCGGCACGGCCAGCCAGGTCGAAGGCATGGGCGTGTTCGAGATCGCCGAAGAAGCCCTGCGCATGCACCGCGCGGCTTTCAGCGACGACCCGGTGCTGGCCAACATGCTGGACGCCGGCGGCGAATACGCCTGGCGCGTTCGCGGCGAAGACCACATGTGGACGCCCGACGCGATCGCCAAGCTGCAACATTCCACGCGCTCCAACAACTGGAACACCTACAAGGAATATGCCCAGCTGATCAACGACCAGAACCGCCGCCACATGACCTTGCGCGGTTTGTTCGAGTTCAAGATCGATCCGTCCAAAGCCATTCCGATTGATGAAGTCGAGCCGGCCAAAGAGATCGTCAAGCGCTTCGCCACCGGCGCGATGTCCCTGGGTTCCATCAGCACCGAGGCCCACGCCACGCTGGCCGTGGCCATGAACCGCATTGGCGGCAAGAGCAACACGGGCGAGGGCGGTGAAGACCCGAACCGTTACCGGCAAGAGCTCAAAGGCATCCCGATCAAGAAGGGCGAGACGCTCAAAAGCGTGATCGGCCCGAAACAGGTCGAGGTCGACTTGCCGCTGCAAGACGGCGACTCGCTGCGTTCGCGCATCAAGCAGGTCGCGTCGGGCCGTTTCGGTGTCACGGCTGAATACCTGGTGTCTGCCGACCAGATCCAGATCAAGATGGCGCAGGGCGCCAAACCCGGCGAGGGCGGCCAGTTGCCCGGCGGCAAGGTCAGCGACTACATCGGCTCGCTGCGTTATTCGGTGCCGGGCGTCGGTTTGATCTCGCCGCCGCCGCACCACGATATCTACTCCATTGAAGATCTGGCCCAGCTGATCCACGACCTGAAGAACGTCAACCCGCGCGCCAGCATCAGCGTCAAGCTGGTCAGTGAAGTCGGCGTCGGCACCATCGCCGCGGGCGTGGCCAAGGCCAAGTCTGACCACGTGGTGATTGCCGGCCATGACGGCGGCACGGGCGCCTCGCCCTGGTCGTCCATCAAGCATGCCGGCTCGCCCTGGGAAATCGGCCTGGCCGAAACCCAGCAGACGCTGGTGCTCAACCGCCTGCGCGGCCGCATCCGCGTGCAGGCCGACGGCCAGATGAAAACCGGCCGCGACG
>Ga0136846_1227834_pt1 | contig 15532 bp, 15 predicted proteins | sample HopSoiMetagenom2_FD_96841 | JGI IMG/M metagenome (GOLD analysis project Ga0136846, IMG submission 96841) | Grasslands soil microbial communities from Hopland, California, USA - 2 Assembly 2016 (version 4) | ecosystem: Environmental > Terrestrial > Soil > Grasslands | place: USA: Hopland... | reverse complement strand
GTCTCGTCGGCCGCGCCCTGGTACTCCGGCGGGTACTCCATCGCGCCGACGCCGATGATGCAGCCCTGGCCGGCCATCAGCCGCGGCACCGAGTGCTGGGTGCCGATCGTGCCGGGGTTGGTCAGGGTGATCGTGGTGCCCTGGAAGTCGGGCAGCGCGAGCCTGTTGTCGCGGGCCCGGCGGACGATGTCCTCGTACGCCATCGAGAAGTCGGCGAAGGTCATCGTCTCGGCGGCCTTGATCGACGGCACCAGCAGCTGCCGGGTGCCGTCCGGCTTCTGCATGTGGATGGCCAGACCGAGGTTGATATGCGCCGGGTGGACCAGGGTCGGCTTGCCCTCGGTCTCGTCGTACGACGCGTTCATCTCCGGGAGCGTCTTCAGCGCCTTCACCAGCGCCCAGCCGATCAGGTGGGTGAAGGACACCTTGCCGCCACGGGCGCGCTTGAGGTGGTTGTTGATGACGATCCGGTTGTCGATCAGCAGCTTGACCGGCACCTGCCGGACGCTGGTCGCGGTCGGCACCGAGAGACTGGCCTCCATGTTCTGCGCCGTACGGGCCGGGGCCCCACGCAGGATCAGCCGCTCGGAGTCCGAACCGGCCGCGGGAGCGGCCTTCGGCCGCGCGCTGGGCGGCTGGTTCGCCGTGCCTCCGGTCGGAGCTTCCTTCCGGGGTGCGGCGGCCTGCGTCGTCGCCTGCGCGACCGGGGACTGCTTCACCGGAGCCTGCTTCGCGGGAGACTGGGCTGCGGCGGACTGGGCTGCGGCGGACTGGGCTGCCGGGGACTGCGTCGCGGGGGACTGCGTCGCCGGGGATTGGGCGGCCGCCGCGGCGGCCGGCGCGTTCGGGGCGGGCACGGTCGGCGTGGTGCCGCGGCTCGGCGCCTCGGGCGTCTTGTTGTCGGACACCGCGTCCGGCCGGGGAGCGTCGGCCTGGGCGGCATTCACCGGGCTCGCATCACCTGGCTCGTAGGTCTTGAAGAAGTCCAACCACGCGGGATCCACCGACTTCGGGTCCTGCAGGTACTTCTCGTACAGCTCGTCGACCAGCCATTCGTTCGCACCGAAGGCTGCTAGGGGATTCGTGTCTGATGGCTCGGTGGCCACTTGGCAGTTCGCCTCTTCCGATTTCGGGTCCGGTAACACGTGGTTGTTTTCAAATGTTATGGGTGGTGTCCCCTGCAAAGGCTAATAGCACCGGGACCACATCCACAGCCCGGGACCATCGGACCAGTGTGTCGAGTGGTCGGGCATCGTGGGCCCCGTCGGCGACGCCCTGAAACACTGTGCACACAGGTGTTTCAGGGCGCTTGCTGCTCTCACAGCGTGTACATATGCAGTGAGCAACGGGTGGAGGTCCGGGACGCCTTGCAGTGGTGGCTTTCCAGCCTGCCTAGCCGGCTCCTCGCGCGGTAGCCGCTGAGCGTGGTCGGCCGCTCTATGGCCACTGTATGCAGCTGCGCGCTCGCTGGCGGTTGCAATCAGCGGCGTGCAGAAGTGTGGCCAACGTCACGCTATAAATCAGTCCAATCGGGGATGATTGGCCTTCAGCGGTTGGCGAGCCGACGGACCAGCTTCAGGCCGGACCAGGTCGGGTCGATCGCGCACACCTTCACGTCGACCACGCCCAGCGGAAGCGCGAGCTCGCGGATCCCGTTCTCGTCGAGGTCGGTCGGCACCCCGGACGACCGCTTCGGCCACGCGGCCCAGATCATCCCGGCGGTCGCGGTCTTCCCCAGCAGCACGGGCAACCGCTTCGCGAGGGTGGCCCGGTTGGGACAGAACATCAGCACGACGTCGTACGGCGTACCCCCCGGCCGGCGAGCCGTCGTCATACCCGACGGCAGACCCTCGATGACGAAGCCGGATGGCGCGTTGTCGATCAGCACCAGGTGCTCCGGTTTGATCCCGAGCTTGGCAGCCAGCGGCTTTCCCGAGTAACCGGGTGTCGCACTCATATCTGGATGCTAGTCACCCACCGCCCGTCGAGGCTGCGCAACTCCGCGGCAGACCGTCGTTGTCTTCGGCAACGGGCTCGGTGGATTGGTGGTGTGACGGTCCCTCGCCAAGACCGGTGCGCTGACCCCAACCGCGCTCCCGGCTCGCGTGGTCGGCAGCGGCTGAGGTCTCGCCGTACTGACTCTGGCAAGGGGCATACTGACCAAATGGCGTTGACGGACGAGGCGATCGTCAAGATCAAGGAGATGATCACCTCGGGGGAACTGGGTCCGGGGGATCGACTGCCGAAGGAGGCCGATCTCGCGGCGCGGCTGGGCTTGTCGCGGAACTCGCTGCGCGAGGCGGTCAAGGCGCTGACATTGGTCAACGTGCTGGACGTCCGGCACGGGGACGGGACGTACGTGAGCAGTCTCGACTCGGCGCACCTGCTGGACGCGCTGAACTTCATGGTCGACCTGCACCGTGACGACTCGGTGCTGCAGTTCTTCGAGGTACGGCGGCTGCTCGAGCCCGGCGTGGCGGCGCTGGCGGCCACCCGGATCAGCCTGGAACAGGCGACCGAGCTCCGGCTGCTGACCAGCGACCTCGCGCCGGACGCGTCGGTCGAGGAGCTGGTCGAGAACGATCTGCAGTTCCACCGCGGGATCGCCGAGGCGACCGGGAACCAGGTGGTCTGCTCACTGCTCGACGGCATCTCCGGCGCGACCCAGCGGGCCCGGATCTGGCGCGGCGTCACCCAGGCGGGCGCGGTCGAGCGCACCCTGGCCGAGCACGCGGCGATCCTCGACGCGATCGAGATCGGCGACGCCGAGGCCGCCCGGGCCTGGATGACCGCCCACATCGCGGGTGTCGAAACCTGGCTCCGCAAGGCCTCCTGAGGTAGTCCAGTGGTATGGCCTACGAACCACCCCCACCGCGCAGCGCCCTGACGCTCCGGCTCGTCCTGGCCTGCTTCGGTACGGTGATGTGGATCGCGGCCGCCGTACTCTCGGCCGTCTTCGACCTCCCGGTCGGCTGGGTGATCGCCTTCGCCGCCCTCGCGGTGGTCGCCGCGGTCGACCTGGTGATCGTTGCCCGGCGCAAACGTTCCGAAAATAGTTGATGGACCCGATCACGACCCCGTATTCTGGAGACGTCCCATTCCCGGCGTCAGGGGTCTGCGTTGTAGCTCCGAGGTCTTTCGTCAGTCGATCGATCGCCACCTGTCCGGTGCGCGGTCTCGTCCGAGATCTCAGCTGGAGTCAACGCTCATGAGTATTTCCCTGTCCTGTACGGACGTCTTCTTTGCCTGGCCCGACGGCGACGTGCTGTTCGACGGCCTCACTTTCGTCGCCGGACCGGTGCGGTCCGGACTGGTCGGCCGCAACGGCACCGGCAAGTCCACGCTGCTCAAACTGATCGCCGGCCGGCTCACTCCGCAGCGTGGAGCGATCCGCGTCAGCGGCGAGCTCGGGTACCTGCCACAGGACCTCACCCTCGACACCACCCTGCGGGTGGACCAGGCGCTGGGAATCGATGGGGTCCGCCGGGCGATCACCGCGATCGAGTCCGGTGACGCCTCGGAGGAGAACTTCGCGGTCGTCGGCGACGACTGGGACGTCGACGAACGCGCCGAGGCGCTGCTCGGCAAACTCGGTCTCGGTGCGATCGATCTCGACCGCAACGTCGGCCGGTTGTCGGGCGGCGAGACGATCCTGCTCGGACTCGCGGCCGAGTTGCTGCGGCGTCCCGACGTACTGCTGCTCGACGAGCCGACCAACAATCTCGACCTGCGAGCGCGGCGGCATCTGTACGACGCGGTCGACCAGTTCCGTGGTGCGTTGCTGATCGTCAGCCACGATCGAGAGCTGCTGGACCGGGTCGATCAGATCGGCGAACTGCGCAAGGGCGACGTCACCTGGTACGGCGGCAACCTGACGGCGTACGAGGAGGCGGTCTCGATCGAGCAGGAGGCGGCCGAGCGAATGATGCGCGCGGCCGAGGCGGATGTCCGCAAGCAAAAGCGCGACCTCATCGAGGCGCGGATGAAGATGGACCAGCGCCGGGCGCGTGGTCAGAAGGCGTTCGAGCAGGGCGGCATTCCGAAGATCGTGGCCGGCAACCTCAAGCGCAATGCGCAGGTGTCGGCGGGCAAGCACCTCGGGATGCAGTCCGAACGGCTGGAGTCCGCGCAGGACGCGCTGGCCGAGGCCGAGGAGAAGGTCCACGACGACGAGACGATCCGGGTCGACCTGCCGAAGACCGCCGTACCGCAGGGCCGAGTGGTGCTGCGGCTCGAGGATCACGAGTTGCGCACCGGCGCTCGGGTCGACCTGGAGGTTCGCGGGCCGGAACGGATCGCGCTGACCGGGCCGAACGGCGCGGGGAAGACCACGCTGCTGCAGTCGATCGTCGGAGGCGAACTGCCGTTGGTGCCGTTCCGGTACCTGCCGCAACGACTCGACCTGCTGCGCGACGACCTGTCGATCGTGGAGAATCTTGCGTTGCTGGCTCCGAGCACCGAGAACCAGGAACGGCGGTCGCGGCTGGCGCGGTTCCTGTTCCGCGGGCGGGCGGCGGATCAACTGGTCAGCACGTTGTCGGGTGGTGAACGGTTCCGGGCAACCCTCGCCGCGCTCCTGCTCGCGGAGCCGCCGCCGCAACTGCTGATGCTGGACGAGCCGACGAACAACCTGGACCTGTCCAGTGTGGCGCAGTTGAAGGATGCGCTGGCTTCGTACAACGGCGCCTTGATCATCGCCAGCCACGACCTCCCGTTCCTGCGGGAGATCGGGATCACGCGCTGGGTAGAGCTGACGCCTGAGACGCTCACCGGCATCGACCCGCTGTAGCGCGAGCCCCGTCACCCCAGGTCCACAGGTTCTGGGTGACGGGGCTTTCGCATGTCTTGATTTCTGATACCCCCTAGGGGTATGTTTCGATGTATGGACGAACAGCACGAGCATGGTGGTCATGCCAATCACTCGGGTCACGGTGATCACTCCGGCCATGGCGGGCACGGGGATCATGCGGCGCAGTTCAAGGACCGGTTCTGGATCAGCCTGCTGCTGGCGGTGCCGGTGGTGTTCTTCAGCGCGATGTTCGCCGACCTGCTCGGCTACACGCGGCCGGACTTCCCCGGAGCCGGGCTGATCGCGCCCGTCATCGGGACGATCATTTTCGTGTACGGCGGACAGCCGTTCCTGACCGGTGGCTGGAGCGAGCTGAAGTCGCGCCGGCCCGGGATGATGCTGCTGATCTCGATGGCGATCACGGTCGCGTTCGTCGCGTCCTGGATCACCACGCTGGAGATCGGCGGGTTCGACCTGGACTTCTGGTGGGAGCTCGCGCTGCTGATCGTGATCATGCTGCTCGGGCACTGGCTGGAGATGCGGGCGCTCGGCGCGGCCTCCGGCGCACTGGACGCGCTGGCAGCCCTGCTGCCGGATTCGGCGGAGAAGGTCACCGACGACGGTGTGGTCGAGGTGATGCTGCACGAGTTGGGCGCGGGCGACGTCGTACTGGTCCGCTCGGGCGGGCGGGTGCCGGCGGACGGGACCGTCGTCGACGGGCAGGCCGAGGTCGACGAGTCGATGATCACCGGGGAGTCCCGGCCGGTCTCGCGGGCCGTCGGAGACGCGGTGGTGGCCGGGACCGTTGCCACCGACAACGCCCTGCGGGTGCGGGTCACGGCGGTCGGCGACGACACCGCGTTGGCAGGGATCCAGCGGCTGGTCGCCGAGGCGCAGGCGTCGTCGTCCCGGGCGCAGGCGCTGGCGGACCGGGCGGCAGCCTTCCTGTTCTACTTCGCTTCGATCGCCGGTCTGATCACCTTCGTGGTCTGGGCGTTGCTGGGCCAGCTCGACGAGGCGGTCACCCGGACGGTGACCGTGCTGGTGATCGCCTGCCCGCATGCGCTGGGGTTGGCGATTCCGCTGGTGATCGCGATCTCCACGGAACGTGCGGCGAAGGCCGGCGTACTCGTGAAGAACCGGCTGGCGCTGGAGCGGATGCGGACGATCGACGCGGTCCTGTTCGACAAGACCGGCACGCTGACCAAGGGCGAGCCGGCCGTCACCGGGGTCGCCACCGTGGGGTCTGTCTCGAACGACGAACTGCTCGAGCTGGCCGCGGCGGTCGAGTCCGACAGTGAGCATCCGCTGGCGAAGGCGATCGTCCGGGCGCACCTGGATCGGGTGCCGGCCGGTCGTGGCCGTGGTGTGGCGGCAACCGACTTCCGATCACTCACCGGGCGTGGCGTCCAGGCGACGGTCAACGGGTCCGAGGTTGCGGTGGGCGGACCGGCGTACCTGCGGGAGAACGGCCTGGCCGAGCCTGACGGGTTAGCGACGGAGGTCGCAGGCTGGAAGGACCGCGGCGCCGCCGTGTTGCACGTCGTGCGAGACGGACAGGTGCTCGGGGCGATCGCGCTCGAGGACGAGGTGCGCGAAGAGTCCAGGCAGGCTGTCGAGGCGTTGCACCGGCGCGGGGTGACCGTCGCGATGATCACCGGCGACGCGCACCAAGTCGCCGAGGCGGTGGCGAAGGAGCTCGGGATCGACGAGGTGTTCGCCGAGGTCCTCCCGCAGGACAAGGACGCGAAGGTCGCCGAGCTGCAGTCGCGGGGCCTGAAGGTCGCGATGGTCGGCGACGGCGTGAACGACGCGCCGGCGTTGGCCCGGGCCGAGGTCGGCATCGCGATCGGCGCCGGCACCGACGTCGCGATCGAGTCCGCCGGGGTGGTTCTGGCCGCCGACGACCCGCGCGCTGTGCTGTCCGTCATCACGCTGTCGAACGCCAGCTACCGCAAGATGTGGCAGAACCTGATCTGGGCCACCGGGTACAACGTCATCACGGTCCCGCTCGCCGCCGGCGTACTCGCCTTCGCCGGAGTGGTGGTGTCCCCGGCCGTCGGGGCCATCTTGATGTCGATCTCTACGATCGTGGTCGCGCTCAACGCCCAGCTCCTACGCCGCCTCGACCTCTCACCCACCCGCCTCGTAGCCCGCGGAGAGTGACCGCGACCAAGCGCCGTATATGTCGTCAGCACCGCCCGGTGTCCGCCCAGCTCGTTTCGAGCTGCCTGACAGCGTGTGGCTGTCCGAGAGACCATGTATCGAAAAGGAGCAGTTGGATGCCGGCTTCGGAGGCGCACATCAAGACCACCCGAGCAGCTCGGTATGTCGAGCAGCTCGCCAGCCACTTCAGGCATGAGCCGGGTGGGATGAAGCTGCTGTCGAGCGCGCCAGGCGAGCTGCTCATCGACATGGGCGGTCAGGCGACCTGGTCGCTGCGCGCCACCGATGACGAGCTTGTCCTCCGACTCGAGGCGCCGGACGCGACCGGACTCCAGGAACTCGGTCCACACGTAGCAACCCGCATCGAGCAGATCGGCCGCCGCGACGGACTCGTCGTCCACTGGCAGCCGGTCGGCTGATCTACTCGGGGGTCACGGCGTCGGGGCGGAGTAGGCCTGCGGTCTTGAGGTCCGTCCAGAGGGCGGTGGGAATGTCGGTGCGCGCGAGGGCGGCGTTGGTACGCACCTCTTCTGGAGTGCGGCAACCGACGGCGATGCCGGCTACCGCTGGGTGGAAGAGCGGGAACGCCAACGCCGCGGTCGGTAGCGTCACGCCGTGCGACTCGCAGACGTCAGCGACCTTGTTGACCTTGTCGACGAGCGTCTGGTCGGCGGGCGCGTAGTTGAACGTCGCTCCGGGCGCGGGGCGCGGCTGCGACATCAAGCCGGAGTTGAAGATGCCCACGGCAACAACCTGGACGTCGTTGGCCAGGCAGGCCGGGAGTACGTCGTCCAGACCGTCGGGGTCGATCAACGTGTAGCGCCCGGCCAGCATGATCACGTCGATGTCGATCTCCTGGACGAACCGGGTCAGCATCGCCGACTGGTTTATCCCCGCGCCGATCGCGCCGATCACGCCCTGCTCGCGGAGCTCGATCAGGGTCGGGAAGGCGGTCGCGACCGCCTCCTCGTAGTGATCGTCCGGGTCGTGCACGAACACGACGTCCAAGCGGTCGGTCCCGATCCGGTGCAGCGAGTCCTCGATGCTCTGCAGTACGCCGTCCCGCGAGAAGTCCCACCGGCGGCGTCGCGTCGTACTGATGTCGAAGCCCTCGTCGTCGGACGCCGCGGAATCGGCGGTGTAGATGATCCGGCCGACCTTGCTGGACAGCACGTACTCGTCCCGCGGCTTGTCCCGCAGCCCGGCGCCGAGCCGCTCCTCGGCCAGGCCGAGGCCGTAGTGCGGCGCGGTGTCGAAGTAGCGCCAGCCCTCGTCCCAGGCCGCGTTGACGGTCGCGACGGCCTCGGCGTCGCTCACCTCGCCGAGCAGGTTGCCCAGCGGCGCACCGCCGAGCCCGACGCGCTGGTCGTCCGGGAAGATCTTCATCAGCGGGCCGCCGGGAGCCGGAGGTTCTGCATGCCGCCGTCGACGGCCAGCGCCGTACCGGTCGTCGACCCCGACAACGGGCTCGCCAGATAGGCGATCGCCTGCGCGACCTCGTCGGCCGACACCAGGCGTCCCATCGGCTGCCGCGCCTCGAGCGCCGCACGCTCCGCGGCGGGATCCGGCGCGACGTCGAGCAGGCGGCCGACCCACGGCGTGTCCGCCGTACCGGGGTTCACGCAGTTGACCCGGATCCCTTCGCGTACGTGGTCGGCGGCCATCGCCATCGTCAACGCCAGCACTGCGCCCTTGCTGGCCGAGTACAGCGCCCGGTTCGGCAGGCCGGCGGTGGCGGCGATCGAGCAGGTGTTGACGATCGCGGCCGCCGACGACTTGCGCAGGTACGGCAGGGCCGCCCGGGTCACGCGCGCGATCCCGACCACGTTCACGTCCAGCACCCGGTGCCATTCGGCGTCGTCGTTGCCGGCCACCGTCCCCTGCGCGCCGATGCCGGCGTTGTTCACCACGATGTCAATCCCGCCGAGCTGCAGCGCGGCCGCGGCGACCGCGTCGCGGACCGAGCCGTCGTCGGTCACGTCCGCGGCGATCCCGGTCAGCGGCTCGTCGACCTCCGGCTTCAGGTCGAACACGACCACCCGGGCACCCCGGGCCGCCAGCAGCTGCGCGGCCGCGAGCCCGATCCCCGAAGCACCACCAGTCACCACGGCCCGCAGGCCGGCAAAATCTGTCACTTGCTGCTCTCCTTGTCCTGGGTCAGGTCGGTCCAGATCTTGCCACTCGGGAAGCGGAAGCCGGTCAGTGTCTCGGCAGCCAGCTCCGCGCTGAAGCCCGGTCGCACCGGTGCCTCGTAGTGCCCGTCCCGGATCACCACCGGGTCCAGGAAGTGCTCGTGCAGGTGGTCGACGTACTCGATCACCCGGTCCTGCACCGATCCGCTCACCGCGACGTAGTCGAACATCGACAGGTGCTGGACCAGCTCACACAGTCCTACCCCGCCCGCGTGCGGGCACACCGGTACGCCGAACTTCGCGGCCAGCAGCAGGATCGCGACGTTCTCGTTCACGCCGGCGACCCGGGCGGAGTCCAGCTGAAGTACCGACAGCGACCCGGCCTGCAGCATCTGCTTGAAGATCACCCGGTTCTGCACGTGCTCGCCGGTCGCGACCCGGATCGGTGCGATGCCGCGTGCGATCGCCGCGTGCCCGAGGATGTCGTCCGGACTGGTCGGTTCCTCCACCCACCAGACGTCGTACGGCGCGAGCGCCTCGACCCAGCTGATCGCGTCGGCGACGTCCCAGCGCTGGTTGGCGTCGATCGCGATCCGGATGTCCGGGCCGACCGCCTCGCGGGCCAGCCGCATCCGGCGGATGTCGTCGTCCAGGTTCGCACCGACCTTGAGCTTGATCTGGGTGAAGCCCTCGGCGACCGCCTCGTGACAGAGCCGGACCAGCTTCGCGTCGTCGTACCCGAGCCAGCCGGGCGTTGTCGTGTACGCCGGGTAGCCGCGCTCGCGCAGCAGCGCCTCCCGCTCGGCGCGGCCGGCCTTCGCCGCCCGCAGGATCTCCAGCGCCTCGTCCGGCGTCAGCGCGTCGGTCAGGTACCGGAAGTCGACCAGGTCGACGATCTGCTCCGGCGTCAGGTCGGACAGCAGCTTCCACAGCGGTACGCCGGCCCGCTTGGCGGCCAGGTCCCACACCGCGTTGACGACCGCGCCGATCGCCATGTGCATGACGCCCTTCTCCGGGCCGAGCCAGCGCAGCTGAGAGTCGTGCACGAGCGACTTCCAGAAACCTCCGAGGTCCTCGAGCGTGGCGTCCACGTCCAGCCCGAGCACGTGGTCGCGGAGCGCCTCGATGGCAGCGGTCTGCACGTCGTTGCCGCGGCCGATGGTGAACGCGAACCCGTGCCCCTCGAGTTCGTCACCCGCGTCGGTGCGCAGGATCAAGTACGCCGCGGAGTAGTCCGGGTCGGTGTTCATCGCGTCGGAGCCGTCCAGGTCCAGGGACGTGGGGAAGCGGACGTCGTACGTCTCTAGCTCGGTGAAACGTGGCATCGGGGACCCGATCTGCTGCAGTGGGCGGTCTGTCCCGAGGAATCCTATAGGATATGTGCCGATTTGGGCAGCGCCGCCCGGACCTGCGCCACTGACCAACGTCCGCTCCGCCTCGCCCGTTCACGCTCGGCCGCCGAACAGCGGCGGGCACTCGGCCGGGTTGGTCAGTGACCCAGGTCCGCCCGCTAGAGTCGGTGCCGTGGCGGACGAGGGCGGCGGGACTCTTCGGTTGGGACGCCGGTCGTTCGGGCCGGGGGAGTTCGCGGTGATGGCGATCGTGAACCGGACCCCGGACTCGTTCTTCGACGGCGGCGCGACGTACGCCACCGAGGCGGCACTGAGCGCGATCGACCAGGCTGTTGCCGACGGTGCCGATCTCGTTGACATCGGCGGCGTCAAGGCCGGGTACGGCGAACCGGTCGACGAGGCCGAGGAACTGCGCCGGACCGTCGATTTCGTTGCCACGGTCCGCGAGAGGCACCCGGATTTGCTGATCAGTGTCGACACGTATCGCAGTGGCGTGGCCCGTCGCGTCGGTGCCGCTGGAGCGAACCTGATCAACGACACGTGGTCCGGCCACGACCCCGAACTGGCCGGAGCGGCCGCCGAGATCGGCGCCGGCCTGGTCTGCAGTCACGTCGGCGGCCTCAAGCCGCGCACCGACCCGCATCGGATGGCGTACGACGACGTGGTGGCGGACGTGATCCGGACCACCACCGCCCTGGCCGAACGGGCCATCGCGGCGGGTGTGCGCCCGGACGGGATCGTGATCGACCCGACCCACGACTTCGGCAAGAACACGCTGCACTCGCTCGAGGTGACCCGCCGGATCGACGAGCTGGCGGCGACCGGCTGGCCGGTGCTGGTGGCGATGTCGAACAAGGACTTCCTCGGCGAGACTCTCGACCTACCTTCCGGCCGGCGCGGTCCGGCGACCCTGGCCGCGGTGAGCGTCGCGGCCTGGCTCGGTGCCCGGGTGTTCCGGGTACACGACGTGGCCGGCTCCCGGCAAGCCCTCGACCTGATCGCCGTACTGCGGAAGACCGCTACACCGGCGTACACCCGAAGGAGTCTGGTGTGATCCGTGACCACGCTGTGGGCAGTGAGCTGTCCGAGGACGAGCTGATCGCCGCCTATACAGTGGCCGACCGTTCGGTCACCCGCCTGCGGGCCAACTTCGTGACCAGTCTCGACGGCGCGGTGACGCTCGAGGGCCTGTCCCGCGGTCTGTCCAACAAGGACGACCAGAAGATGCTGGGCCGGCTGCGGATGCTCGCGGACGTCGTACTGGTCGGCGCCGGCACGCTGCGCGCCGAGAGGTACGGCGGTCTGCGGCTCGGCGAGAAGCGGCGGACCTGGCGCACCGAGCACGGTCTTCCGGAGAACCCGCCGCTCGCCGTGGTCTCCGCGCGGTTGGAACTCGTCGCAGACAGTCCGGTCTTCGTCGACGCTCCGACGCGTGCGATCGTCATCACCTGTGAGGCTGCGCCTGCCCGTCAACGCGAGGCTTTGGCGGAGGTTGCCGACGTACTCATCTGTGGTCAGGAGGCGGTGGACCTTCCGGTTGCCGTCGCGGCCCTGACCGAACGCGGACTGCCGCAGATCCTGTGCGAAGGCGGTCCGCACCTACTCGGTTCGCTCACGGCGGACGATTTGGTCGACGAGCTGTGCCTGACGGTGTCGCCGCTGCTTGCTGGTCCGGGAGCTCGGCGGATCACCGACGGTCTGGCGGTAACGGATGCGCGTTCGCTGTCCTTGCTGCACGTGTTGTCGACCGACGACGGGTTCCTGTTCCTGCGCCACGGTCGGGACTCGCGCTAGTGCCGGTCGTCGCTGCGGCGGTCTGCCCCCATCCGCCGATCATCGTGCCGGAGTTGGCCTTCGGTGCGGCGTCCGAACTCGATTCCCTCCGCGCCGCCTGCCTGAAGGCCGTCGATGCACTCTCGTCGGCCGACCGCGTGGTCATCGTCGGGTCAGCACCCGCGTCGGCCACCTACGACGCTGCGACGGGCGGTTCATTCGGTCCGTACGGCGCGCCAGAAGTGCGGATCGGACCGGGTGTGCCCGTACTCCCCTTGTCACTGACCGTCGGCGGTTGGTTGCTCGAGCAGTCGCAGGCGGTCGCCTTGCCGCGCAGCTACGTCGCGGTGACCGTGGACGAAACCCCGTCGCACTGCCTGGCGCTGGGAGAAGAGATTGCCGCTGGCAACGAGCGGGTCGGCCTGCTGGTGATGGGTGACGGCTCGGCCCGGCGCAGCGATCACGCTCCGGTGCACCTGCATCCTCGGGCCGAGATCTTCGACGTGACTGTCGCGAAGGCCTTGCAGGACATGGATCTCGAGGTCCTGGCGACGCTCGACCCGGACCTGGCGAGCGTGCTCCAGGCGGCTGGGCGCGCGCCGTGGCAGGTCCTCGCAGGCGCAGCCGAGGGTGCGGCGTTGGCCGGCAGACTGCTGTACGACGCAGCGCCGTACGGCGTCGGCTACTTCGTGGCCAGCTTCACCTAGCGTCGAGCTGTCCCAGACCCCCTGCCTGATCCAGGGTCCGCTGCGGGAACACTCGCGCCTCATCCAGTTCCAGCGAGCCCGCCAGGAACAGTCGGAGTGCGGCGTCGCTGATACTGGCCGGGTGACTGAGGAACGTACGGGGTATCGGCGGTCGGCGAAGTCGCCGCGAGGTGAGGCTCGACGCAGGGAGCTGCTGGACAAGGTCGCCGACGAGCTCGGTGCCAACGGGCTGGTCGACTTCTCGCTCCGCCGGGCGGCGCGAGCGGCGGGTACGACGCACAAGGTGCTGCTCTACCACTTCGAAGGTCCCGAAGACCTGCTCACGCAGGCAGTCCTGCAACTGCGCGAACGACGGATCAGCCGTGCTCTGGCCGCGGCAGCCGAGGGACCGGCCGATCGGTCGCTGGCGGATCGCGTGCGGTCGATGTGGCCGACGCTGATCGGTGAGGGGTCGTGGGTGCTCGACCAGGCGATCGGTCTGGCCATGTACGACGCCGCGAGGTACGCCGATCTCGCCCGGTCGGCTTCGCGGCAGTACCTGCCGGCGCTGCTCTCGCTGTGCTCGAAGCAATGGCCCGAGGAACGCAAACGCGAGGTCTCCGAACTGATCCTGGCAACGCTGCGCGGCTTCCTGATCGAGTGGCGGACCAGCGGCGACGCAGCCGGCATCGAGGCCGGCTTCCGGGCGCTGCTCCGGGCCCTGGAGCGGGAGGAAGCGGCGTAGACAGTTTGCGAACCGCATGGTTCACTTGCGGTATGCGCGAAAAGGTGAGCGTCACAAGTGCCGGGGTTGCGTGCGCGGCCTGGCACTATCCCGGGTCCAACGGCGGGTGCGTGGTGATGACCGGCGGGTTCGGGGTGACGAAGGAGCCGGGGGCGGATCGGTTCGCGGAGCGGGTCGCCGCGGCCGGGTTCAGCGTGCTGGCCTTCGACTACCGGTACCTCGGTGAGAGCGGCGGCGAGCCGCGGCAGGTCGCTCGCATCTCCGATCAGCTTGCTGACTGGCGGGCCGCGATCGGGTACGCCGCAACGCTGCCAGGCGTCGAACGGGTCGGGATCTGGGCGTTCTCGTTGCCCGGTGGCTATATCGTTCAACTGGCGGCCGAGGACCTGGGGATTGCAGCCGCCATCGCCCAGTCAGCCAACGTCGACGGCGTCACCGCAACCCGCAAAGCGTCCCGCTTCCAAACCCCGTGGGCCGCGCTTCGCCTGATCGGTCGCAGCCTGCTCGACACCGTCGGCGGCTTCTTCGGTCGCCCACCGCGCCTGGTCGCCTTGGCCGGGCCGCCCGGCACGGTCGCGCTCCTCAACACCCCCGACGCCCAGCTGGGCACCGCCGCCCTCGATCCCGACAACCAGTACGCCGACTGGCAGCAGGCGATCGCCGCGCGTTCCGTCTTCCCAGCGGCGTTCTACCGCCCGACCAAGTACGCGGCCCAGGTGCGCTGCCCGTTGCTGTACGTCGTCTGCGAAGCCGACCAGTCAGCCCTCGCCGCTCCGACGCTCGCCGCCGCGGCCCGCACTCCCAACGCCGACGTACTCCAGGTCGCCGGCGGGCACTACGCGCCCTTCTTCGACGCCCACGAACAAGTGGTCGAGGCCGAACTCGACTTCCTGAACCGGCACCTGGCAACTACTCGGACTCGACAGGCACAGTAGGCCAGCGGTCCGCAGTCGCCGCCAGATCGTCACGTCCTGCTGCCGTCAACTGTTCGACCAACTCGCGGCGAGCTGCCTGTACGGCGTGAACTGCAGCCTCAGCGGTGTCGTGCGGACCGGACCAGTTGCACACCGCGTCACCGACGTACCAGCTGCCGGAGGCGGACCGTCGTACATGAGCTGCTGCCAACCGTCCTGCCGCCAGATTCTCGTCAGCCAGCCGAAGAACCGCCTCAACAGCCACCACGTCAGCCGTCAGATCGAGCCTCGGCTCCAGCTCCACCGCATCCGTGAGCACGAACTGGTACCCGGCCGGCGCCCGCTCCGCGATCCACTCGAACGCCCGCGCGGCGACCTTCGCGAGCTCTCCGCCCAGCTCGTCGTCGAGAGTCTGCACACCACACAGCCGTGGATCCGTCGGCCGCAGTGCCGCCTGGCAGCGCCGCACCAGCATCTCCTCCGCCGGCACCTGCCGCCGCCCGAGAATCCGCGACAATCCCACGACATCGAAGTTCAACTCGTCGGGCGTCCGCCGAACCCCCGCCTCGAACGCCTCCCCCACCCGCGTCCCCCGCGTAGTCCACCGCCCCACATGCCACCGGACCAGACCCGTCATGCCACGCACCCTAGCCCGTCACTCTCCGCCATGGACGCGCTGCCGGTTTTGGTAGACGTCGGTGGTGCGCCGGTCGTCGTACCGGATCGTAGGGTGGCTGGGTGACCTACACCGCGAGCCGTCTGGCCGGGGTCCTGGCTGACTCGGTCAGCTGGTTGTCCGTGCGGACGGCGGACTCTGTTCCCGGACCGGAGTGGTTGTCGTGCGCCGACCTGGTCGCGGAGCAGCAAGCCGGTGGCGATCCGACGCTGGACTGGCGCTCAGCCGTAGCCTCTGACTACGCCAGGGACTACGGCATCGAGCCTCCCGAACAGGTCGCGGCGATGTTCACGCTGATG
>Ga0136846_1226867_pt1 | contig 15536 bp, 14 predicted proteins | sample HopSoiMetagenom2_FD_96841 | JGI IMG/M metagenome (GOLD analysis project Ga0136846, IMG submission 96841) | Grasslands soil microbial communities from Hopland, California, USA - 2 Assembly 2016 (version 4) | ecosystem: Environmental > Terrestrial > Soil > Grasslands | place: USA: Hopland... | reverse complement strand
TTAAGCGCCGCTGCCGGGTTGTTTGTTGATGCTAAAAAAGGCCCGGTATTGCTGAACTACGGACTGGAAGAATGCCGGTTTGTAAAACCGGTGTATGCCGGTGCCACCATTGGCGTACAGCTTACCTGCAAAGAAAAAATTGAACAGGAGAAAAAAGATGAGAATGATATTGCCAAAGGCATTGTAAAATGGCTGGTGCAGGTTTCTGATGAAACCGGCGAACCCGTTGCCATTGCAACCATTCTCACCATGGTTGCCAAAAAATCACAATAACATTTTATTAAGGACCTGCAGGCAACTGCGGGTCCCTCTTTACTGTACTATTTAATAACTTTATGTAGCTGATCGCTGGGGGATCGGACCGTCAGCTTTTATCTCTTCTTCTAAATAAAATATTTTATGTCTGCAGGATATGTAAAATCGCATACTGATCTTAATGGCGTTAATACCATTGAATTCTATCATCCGCAAAGTAATTCCCTGCCAGCCAGGCTGCTTGAAGAACTGGCGCAAACCATACACGGGGCCGGTAATGATGAAGACACCAAAGTAATTGTGCTGCGGTCAGTTGGCGAAAAAGCATTTTGCGCCGGTGCTTCTTTTGATGAATTAGTGGCTATTAAAACCCAGGAAGAAGGCACGCAATTCTTTAGCGGCTTTGCAAACGTACTCAATGCCATGCGCACCTGCCCGCAATTTATTATAGTTCGTATACAGGGCAAATGTGTGGGTGGTGGTGTTGGTATTGCCGCTGCTGCTGATTACGCCATTGCACTGGAAGGCGCCGATATTAAATTAAGCGAACTGGCTGTTGGTATTGGTCCCTTTGTAGTAGGACCTGCGGTAGAAAGAAAAATAGGCATCGCTGCTTTTGAAAACCTGGCCATCGATGCTACCATGTGGCGCAATGCAGAATGGGCCAAAAAGAAAGGGTTGTTTTCAGAATTGTATACTTCAGTTGAGGATATGGATGAATCTATTCAACGATTATCTTATAACCTCGCGCACAGCAATCCGCAGGCGATGGCGGAAATGAAAAAAATGTTCTGGCGGGGCACAGAGAACTGGGACACCTTACTGCATCAACGCGCTGTTATCAGCGGCAAACTGGTATTGAGCCAGCATACACGTTCAGCCATTGAAAAATTCAAAGCAAAAGTAAAATAGCAATTACCTGGTTAAGCCACCCATGTTACAATTCAACAACGATAACTTTCAGCTCTTTTGTAATGATCTGGCTGAACGAGACCTTATCTTTAAAAACATTTTGCAGCAGCACAGCTATCCACCCATGTGGACGCGCCCGGCCAGTTTTGCTACCCTCATCCATATTGTATTGGAGCAACAGGTATCATTGGCATCGGCCCGGGCTGCATTCAACAAGCTGAAAGAAAAGATCGGGCAGGTTACCCCGGCCAGATTGCTGCAGTTAACTGATGAAGAATTACGGGCCTGCTATTTCAGCCGGCAAAAAACCGTATACGCCCGGCACCTGGCCGAGGCATTCATTTCAAAGAAAATTCAACTGAATAAATTAACTACCTCGCACGACGATGTTGTGCGGGGTACTTTAAAACAGGTAAAGGGCATTGGCGACTGGACGGCCGATGTATACCTGTTATTTGCGCTGCAACGCACCGATATATTTCCCATTGGTGACCTGGCCATGGTGAATGCCCTGAAAGAAGTAAAACAATTACCGGCGAAAACTTCAAAGGAAGACATTTTATCGCTGGCAGAACCCTGGCGGCCCTATCGCTCAATTGCCGCTTATTTGTTGTGGCATCACTACATAAAAACAAGGAACATTAAATTATAGCATGCTGCAACAGGAACACTAAAGCTCCCGCTATATAGCCTGCCAACGCCAACCAGGCAATCTTTTTCAGATACCAGAAGAATTCGATCTTCTCTATTCCCATAGCTGCTACCCCCGCCGCAGAACCTATTATCAACAAGCTGCCACCGGTACCGGCACAATAAGCCAGGAAATGCCAGAAGAAATGATCGGTGGAGTATTGGTGAAGATCATACATTCCCATTGAAGCCGCCACCAGCGGAACATTATCTACTATAGATGATAATACCCCGATCATAATCACAATAATGGAGGGATTGCCGATCTGTTCATTCAACTGTGTGGCCACGTTCAACAATGCGCCAATAGATTGTAAGGCGGCTACGCTTATTAATATCCCCAGGAAGAAAAGAATGCTCGGGGTATCTATCTTACGCAAGGCATGTAAAACCGACAGAAAATGTTTGTCCTGCATATCCTTTTTGTGATGCAGGATCTCCGTGATCACCCACATAATACCCAGGCCCATCAACATGCCCATAAATGGTGGCAGGTGCGTAACCGTTTTAAAAACCGGCACCCCCAACAGGATCAGAAGGCCTGATGTAAATACAATATTTCTGTCACGTACCGGGGTTTCGGGTTTAATAGTCTTTGCTTCTTCGGTTCCACCCACTTCAACAGCGCCCCGCATGCGAAAACTGAGCAATAGCATAGGCACTACGGCACAAACAATGCTTGGCAGCAATACACTCCCAATGATATGACCAGTCGTTACCTGTCCGCCGATCCATAACATGGTGGTGGTAACGTCCCCAATAGGCGACCAGGCGCCGCCTGCATTGGCTGCAATCACTACAACCCCACAAAACAATAACCGGGCTTGTTTATTACGGATCAGTTTACGAACCAGTGACACCATTACAATGGCTGTGGTCAGGTTATCCAATATAGCAGAAAGAAAAAACGACAACCCGCCTATTAACCACAACAGGTTTACTTTTTTGGTGGTTGTAATGCGGTTGGTAATTACCTCGAACCCATCGTACGAATCGATCAGCTCTACAATGGTCATGGCGCCAAGCAGAAAGAACAGGATGCCGGCAATATCACCCAGGTGGGTGGTGAGCTGTTCGTTTACGAGGTGTTTATCGGTGGCATTAAGCATATACACCAGCCAGCACAACACCCCGGTTATAAGAGCAGAGGCCGCCTTATTCAATCTGATAACATGTTCCATGGCAATAGCCACATACCCCAATAAAAAAATAATCAATATAACTATAACCATTAGTACCTGTTTGTAAAAAAAATGCCTTCTTTACAGAAGGCACTATATAATTTAAAGATACAAAACCGGATCAAATATTCAAACCACCGCAGGTGCTGATTACCTGTCCTGTAATGTACGAGCTCATATCAGATGCCAGGAACAAGGTCGTGTCGGCTATTTCTCCGGCACTGCCAAAGCGGCCTAAAGGTATTTTCTCCAGGAATGCTTTTGCGCCATCGCCATCTTTCAGGTAATGGGTCATATCGGTTTCAACAAAACCGGGTGCAATGGCGTTGCAACGTACATTGCGGCTGCCCAGCTCCAACGCTACCGATTTGGTAAAGCCAATGATACCGGCTTTACTGGCGGCATAGCTGGCTTGTCCGGCATTACCACGTACCCCTACAATCGAACTCATGTTAATGATGGAGCCTTTCTTTGCTTTCATCATGGGGCGAATAACCTGTTTGGTCATATTGAAAACGCTCTTCAGGTTTATATCCATTACCTCGTCCCATTGATCGGGTGTAAGGCGCAGTAACAAATTATCTTTTGAAATACCGGCATTGTTCACACATACATCAACCGTACCGAATTCTTTTACCACATCGTTTACAAAGGTTTCGCATTCAGCGAAATTACCGGCATTGCTTTTATACGCTTTGGATTTTACGCCCAGTGCTTTTATTTTTTGCTCCAGCTGAGCGGCCTTTTCGGCACTGCTGTCGCTAACGTAGGTAAATGCTACGTGGGCGCCATGTTCAGCCAGTTTATACGCAATAGCTTCTCCAATGCCACGGGCTGCACCGGTTACAATAGCAATTTTTCCTTCTAATAATTTCATAGTATCGTATTTGGGTGAGCAAAAGTACAGGAAATGCCAATGCAATTGAAAATTTGGGGAATTTGAGGAGGCGCGTTTCGATACTTCGACTACGCTCAGTATACTCAACGCTTAACGCCCTGGCCCTTCGACTACGCTCAGGACCTTACAGGGCGAGTATTTCTTCAATATATTTTCTGTCGTTGCTCAGCCGGGGAACCTTATGCTGTCCGCCCAACTTACCCTTGCTTTTTAACCAGGTGGTAAATACCCCTTTTGAAAGGGACCTTACCAATGGTTCGCGCAGGGCTATATTTTTATGGCGTTTGGCCTCGTAATCGCTGTTCACGCTTTTCAGGGCGCTGTCTAATTCAGTGGCAAAATGACTAAGATCGTGGGGTTCTTTTTCAAATTCTATCAACCATTCATGACCACCATTGCCGCTATCGCTAAAATAAACCGGGGCGGCAGTATAGTCGTTTACAATGGCGCCTGTTCTTTCACTGGCCACTGCTATAGCCTTATCAGAATTATCAACAATCACTTCTTCGCCAAAGGCATTGATGAAATGTTTAACCCGGCCGCTTACTTTTATTCTAAAGGGATATAATGAAGTGAATTGAACGGTATCGCCTAACAAGTATCGCCACAAACCGCCGTTGGTGCTTACTATCATGGCATAATTCTTACCCAGCTCCACATCCTGTAAACCTATGGTCTCGGGATGCTTTTTGCCATATTCTTCAAGCGGCATAAACTCCATAAAAACACCATGATCGGTAAACAACAACATGCCATCTTCGCCGGGGATATCCTGCGCTGCAAAAAAACCTTCGCTGGCATTATACATTTCCAGGTAATGGATTGGCTTGCCGATCAGTTTCTGGAATTGTTCTTTATAAGGCGTAAATGAAACACCGCCGTGCATGTATAATTCAAGGGAGGGCCATACTTCGGCCATGGTGCTTTTACCGGTTAATTCCAATATGCGGCGGAACAAAACCAGTGTCCAGGTTGGCACCCCTGAAATAGAAGTAACATTTTCTTTAATGGTACTGTAGGCGAGCTTTTCAATCTTGCTTTCCCACTCATCCATTAAGGCAATGCTGAGATCGGGCACCCGTAACCAATGGCCCCAGAAAGGTGAGTTCTGCAACAATACAGCGCTCAGGTCGCCATATTGGGCATCGTTATTCAGCGGATTAATGGTATGGCTTCCGCCAATAACCAATCCTTTGCCCGTTAACAGATCTGATTCTGGATTGAACCGGTAATACATCGTCAACACATCCTTGGCTGCCTTGTAGTGGCAGTCTTCAAGGCTTTCATCGGTTACCGGAATGAATTTACTTTTATCGCTGGTGGTACCGCTGCTTTTGGCAAACCAGTACACAGGTGTATTCCAAAGCAGGTTCTGCTCGCCGCGCATAATACGTTGAACGTATGGCTGCAGGTCTTCATACTCATGAATAGGCACCGTTTGTTTGAAAGTCTTTACATTGAACAGGGCGGAAAAATTATACTTTCTGCCAAACTCTGTGTATTGGGCAGAAGTGACAAGGTCCTGCAGCACCTCACGTTGGGCGTCTACAGGATTATTTTTCCAACCCTCAATACGCCACAGGCGCATGCGGGCTAATGATGATATGGCAGGCGATAATAATCTCACTATCGAAGTTTCACTGTTGGCAAAATAAAGAATTTGGGGGAATAAAAGTATGAGAGTTCCCGGTCGGCATAAATATACCTTATACTGACCATTATATGACCAAAATAACTAATAACTAATTGACGCACTATCCTTTAAACTGCAATAAACGGACCAGCGTGTAAATGGCACCTTATCTGTTGGAGGAAACGTCAATGGCTTTGATCGCTTCTTCGTGTAAGTAATCTTTACGTCTCAGTTCGAAGTTGCGACCCAGGTACAGGCGGCGTACCTGTTCATTTTCAGCCAGTTCTTCGGCCGTACCGTGTTGGAAGATCTTTCCATCGATCAATAAATAGGCGCGATCGCAGATGGAAAGCGTTTCGTTTACGTTGTGGTCGGTAATCAAAATACCGATGTTCTTATATTTTAACCGGGCTACCACTGCCTGAATATCTTCCACGGCAATAGGGTCAACGCCGGCAAAAGGTTCATCCAGCAAGATAAATTTGGGGTCAACGGCCAGCGCCCTGGCAATTTCCGTTCTTCTACGTTCGCCACCACTTAGGGAATCGCCATTATTCTTACGTACGTGATGCAGACGAAATTCATCGAGCAGGTTTTCCAGCTTCTGTCGTTGCTGGGCTTTGGTAAGCTTTGTCATTTCAAGCACTGCCTTGATGTTATCTTCCACACTTAGCTTACGAAACACGGAGGCTTCCTGGGGCAGGTAGCCAATACCCATTTGGGCCCGTTTATACATAGGTAGTTGGGTGATCTCTTCCTGGTCGAGGAATACCTTGCCTTCGTCGGGCTTTATTAAACCTACCACCATGTAGAATGAAGTGGTTTTACCGGCGCCGTTTGGCCCCAGCAACCCTACTATTTCACCTTGTTTAACGTTCACCGAAACATGATTTACCACGGTACGGTTACGGTAAATTTTTACTAATTCCTGTGTATGAATCTCGCTGATCAATTGTACTTTAGGTTTCCGACAAAAATACCAGAACTAATTCAAATTGAATAGCTCCTGCACGGTAATTTAACAGGTATTTGCCATACGGATTTACTGCGTTATGTTTGCAGACCGGTTTTATGGCAGAAAACAGGCATTTTTACTAATTTGCTTGTTTTCAATCATTCACAAATTGGCTTATTTCACTTTAATAATATAGATTCAAGCAAGGTGACACCTGCCCTGTTACAGCAGGACCTGAATATTGGTGAGCCTTTGAAAAACTGTTTTTATTTACATGAAAGTTATCGATCACATTCGTCAGGCGAAGGACTCGCTTATTTCCTTTGAAATATTACCCCCCTTAAAAGGTAAAACCATCAATTCAATATATGAGCACCTTGACCCATTGATGGAGTTCAAGCCTGCTTTTATAAACGTTACCTACCACCGCAGCGAGCATGTTTTTAAAAAGAAAGCCGATGGTACTTTTGAAAAAGTAGAGGTTCGTAAACGCCCGGGCACCGTAGGTATTTGTGCGGCCCTCATGAACCATTACCGGGTTGATGCGGTCCCTCACCTTATTTGCGGCGGTTTTAACAAACGGGAAACTGAAGACGCGCTGATCGATCTGAATTTTATTGGCGTTGACAACGTACTGGTATTACGTGGCGATGCGGCAAAAAATGAAACTGTTTTTGAACCGGAAAAAGGCGGCAACAGCTATGCTATTGACCTGCTAAAACAGGTTCAAAACCTGAATACCGGTATTTACCTGGAAGAAGACATCCGCGATGGCTTTAAAACCGACTTCTGCTGCGGCGTGGCCGGTTATCCTGAGAAACATTTTGAAGCACCCAACCTGCAAACCGACCTGGCCTTCCTGAAGGCTAAAGTAGCTGCGGGCGCTGAGTATGTGGTAACGCAAATGTTCTTCGATAACCAGAAATACTTCGACTTTGTAAAACGTTGCCGTGAAAATGGCATCACCATACCCATCATTCCAGGTTTGAAACCCATTACCAGCAAAAAGCAATTGTCGGTTATTCCCCGCACTTTCCATGTTGATATTCCCGATGATCTGGCCAATGAGATCATGAATTGCAAAACGGATGCTGATGTTGAAAAAGTTGGAACAGAATGGCTGTTACTACAATCGAAAGAATTGAAAAAAGCCGGCGTACCAGTTCTGCACTATTATACCCTGGGCAAGCCCAAGGTGATCTACAATGTAGTTAAGGAAACAAAATAACGATGCAACAAACAGGCTTTAACAGATTGCTTGCTGGCCTGTTTTTTATTGGGGCATCGGTTGGTTTATACTTTCAGTTTGCGTATCATAAGTTTTTGAATAATGATACGCTGAGTTACATCAACCTGGCTGAAAGATATGCGGCCGGCGACTGGCAACATGCTATTAATGGTTTTTGGTCGCCCCTCTATAGCTGGATACTATGTTTTTGCAAGCTGGCAGGGTTACCTTTTTTGCCATGCTGTTATATAATAAACTTTTTGGTAGCAGGGCTGGGCTTGTACGTTTTGTGCAAACTGGCCCAGCGTTATATTACAACGCCTGTATTTTACTACACATTTAACTGCTACCTGCTGCTATTGCTGTTGTTCTATGCCATGTCGGCCCTTACGCCCGATTTGATGGCAGCTGTTTTTTGTTTGTGGTTCCTGCTGCTGGTAACCGATCAACGTTTTGAATATGATAAACAAATGCCCTGGTGGGCGGGTGTTATTGCAGCGTGCGCCTTCTTTGCCAAGCTGTATAGTTTTGTGCCCATGCATCTGTTTATGGGTAGCTGGCTGTTGTTGCTGCTTGTAAAAAACCGGTCGTTCAAATCAAAAAAGCTTATCCTTTTAATAAAAGCATATGGGCTTTTTATTCTTCTTTCTTCCAGCTGGATAGTGGCGATAAGCCTACATGAAGGCAAGCCGGTTATTACTACTGCAGGCCCGTTCAATCATTATTTTGTGAGCCCCGATTATGGTAAGGGATTCCCTACCGATGAAGGTTTATATGCGCCGCCTTTTAATGAGGCTTACAGCGCACATATTAACCCGGCTCATTTACTGGATCAATACGATTGGTCGCCCTTTAGTAATGCCCGTAACTTTAACTACCAGGTAAACCTGATAAAAGCCTCCGTCAGGAAATTGATAAAGAACCTGGATGGCACCGGCGCCAAATGGTTAATATTATTATTTTCATTATTGGTATTAGCTATTAACCGTAAAAAGCCGGTCAAGGAAAATTATGATCGCAGCATTCATAAAATAGCCTGGTTCTTTGTTTGTTATCCATTGCTATACCTGCCCTTATTTATTCTTGACCGCTACATTTTAACCTGCATTATTCTGTTTCATCTGTTGCTTTTCTTTGCGGCGCAACGGGCCTGGAACCTGGTAAACAAAAAGCTGTTTACGCCTGTATTTGTTCTTTTACTGCTTTTAAGCGTATATCCTTTTCTTACAATTGGGTATCGTAAATTAACCCAGGCATCAGGCGATTACCAATACCAAAAAAGCTTTTATCAGCAGTTACCGCAATTGTCGTTTTTGAAGGATCAATCTATTGCGGTTTATCCTACTGCCATGGTTGAAGCCACCCAGCTTTGTTATTATTTCCATTGCCGCAATTTTAGTACCTGGACCGATAAACAATACCAGTCGCTGAAAAAGTTCAATATCCGTTACCTGGTTTCAAAAAGGGACCTTTCTGAATATCCTTTTCTGCTTAAAAAGAAAAAACTGTTTCTTGTTCAAGAAACAGTTTACATATATGAGATCCAATAAAAAGTTTGGGAGTTGTAAGCGCTCTTATAACTTAAAGCCTATTGAAATGCTTAGGACCCGGTGCTTGTTCTGATTATCATCTGAACTGTTTGTGCCCGACTGCAATTTGGCTAACCCATAGCCATAATTGAGACCTATCAAAAAATCTTTTAACTGGAATCCTGCAGTGCCATTTAACCCGTAATCGAATCTTCGCATTACGCCTAAACCAGCGCCCTCTTCAGTTTTAAATGTAGTAGGGTCATCATTGCTGAATTCTATTTTTTCATTGTTGCTATATGCCAGACCAAGGGTCTTTCCTTCAATTTTACGTTTACCACCAACACCCATGGCTATGTAGGGGCCTGCTCCGAAATAGAAATTTGATTCCTTATCAAGGGGAAGTTTAATTACAGCATTTACAGGTAACTCAACATACAATGGGTTGGTGGTTGCCTTGTAATAATTAACGTCGCCGGGACTACCACTTTGAAGCCGGGATCCTTTACCGGTAAATAATAAACCTGGTTGAATGGCCAGCACTTTGGTAATACTAATATCTCCCATTATACCGACATGAAAGGACGTTAGCAGGTTGGCATTATCTACTTCTCCTTTACTATCATAAGATACATTGGCAAAGTTTACCCCGCCTTTTAACCAGGCGGCGCTTTCCTGTGCAAAAGAAGTTACACTAATAGTACCTAAAACGAATAAATAAACCAATCTTTTCGCGATCATAAGAGTTGTTTTTTACAGGGTGTTATGAAAAAGTTCTCCTATGACCTTTTTTGTTGTTCGAGGTTTAATTTTATCCGGGATCATATATAAAAAAATGCTACTTTTTCAAGTAGCATTTTACGTGTATTCAATTGAATAATGTAGTATGGATGTTCCCTGGTTATTTTGGCAGTTTTTTCAGTTCTGCTTCATTTATTTTAACCGGATATTTCTTCTTTAAGTCTGCTATCCATTTTTCTTCGAGGAATACCTGGTAATCGTTGATCACAAAACCACGGGCATCGTTAAACCCACGCATTTCGCGGTTAGGGTATAATTTAATTATGTAGGCAAATGCGACCGTATTATCATTTTCATTTCTCACATTGGCAGTAACCAGTCCTTCGGTAAAATTGGTTCTTTCTACAACAGGTATCTGGCTCAATTCAAAACGGCCGGAATCGCCCTGTAAGTGACCGGCGCTGGCATTGATATACTTTTGCCAGTCCTTATAGTTGTCTTTAATTTTTGTTCTATACTCTTCCGATGCCTCCTGGTTGGTGGCAGTAAGAATAATTGCATCGGCGCTGCTTTCCCACCAGTATTTGTCTTTATGGGCATTGTAGTAGTTGCGCAACCCGGCAGAATCAATGGAAGCAGGATCCCAGATGTTGCGTTGCATAATTTCGAACAACAGGTTTCCTTCTTTAAACTCGTTCAACTGATCCTTAAAGTCTTTATTGAATTCTTCCAGGTGTTGGCGGTAGTAATCGAAAGCGCTTACTTCAGTAAACTCCTGTAACATTTGCGCCCTGGTTTTACCAGCCTTCATATTTTCATAGTTACGTAACGTTTCCAGGTAAGCCTGAAAATCTTTTACGGTAACTGTTTTTTTAGTGAAGGAGAATAACGGTGTTTTAAGGGTAACATCTGCAAAAACGGGTATGCGTTTATTATCTAAAACACTATCGGCTATTACAAACAGGTGTTGCTCGTTTACATTATTCTTTTTAAACCCGGTTACCTGAAATACTTTTTTCAGCAACATTTTTTGTGATACTTCCAGCCGGTCGGTTGCCACTATTCGTTGCTTCATTTCGTCGCGCAACTGGTTATTGGCAGTATCGCCGGTGGCAGGTTTGTACGCCAGCCTTTTTATAATGTGATAGCCAAAACTGCTTAATACCGGCTTGCTGATCTCGCCATCTTTTTTAAGGGCAAATGCGGCATTTTCAAATGGCAGTTCGTATTGTCCAACGCCAAACTCCATCATTTCACCCCCTGCCTGCCAGGAGATGTTATCGTTGCTGAACCTGGTTACCAGTACTTTAAAATCGCTGCCACTAGTCAATACGTTATAAATGGAATCGGCTCTTTTTTTGATCGTTTCTTTTTGCGCTTCGGTGGCGTCGGGCGGAAATGCCAGTAATATTTGCGCCACTTTCATTCTGCCCTGGCCTTCTCTTTCGCCCAGGTTTTTGAAAATGTGAAACCCTGCTTTACTGCGAATAGCTGCTGTGTATTTATTAACCGGGGTGCTGTACACTGCGTTTTCCAGTTCGTATGGTAACACCAACGAGGTTATGTACCCGATATCGCCTTTATTTTCTGAAACGGTAGCATCTTCAGAATACTGTGTGGCTACTTTTCCAAAATCCTGGCCTTTCTGCAATTCGCTATAAGCGGCATTGATCTTATCCTGCGCTTTCTTTATATCATCAAGCGTTGCATTTTTTCCGGCAGCCACAAAGATGTGGGCAACATGGATGTCTTTTTTGCTGCGAACAATGGCTTCGGTAGTAAGGTCATTGATACTGCCCTCGTCGCGTACATAGCCATCCAGTATCTGGTTTCGAAAGCTGCTCACTTCTGCCTGCTGGTTAGACAGGGTATCCATTTTTTTATCAAGCGCTGCCTGTACTTTCAGCTTGAAGCGAATGTACAGTTCCAGGTAATCGTGGTACGACTGATCGGTTGGCTTGGTGTCCGAATTATTCTTGTTGTAGGCCTTTAGAAATTCATTCTTTGTAACCGCTTTGCCGCCGTAGGTAAACAATACCTGAGCGTTTGCAGCCGCAGTCATGAAGATCAATAATGTAGCAACAGCCGCTTTACTGATAACAGTCATAATGCTAGTTAGATTTTTTAGTTTTTAGTTTAAGATCAATCACCTCATCCAGTTGCTGGTAGCTGAGCTTTTTGGCTATGATGTTTTTGTCTTTATCGAGCAAATATAAAATAGGCGTTTGGTACACATCATAAAGCTGACGATAATTAGGTTTGTTTGCCGCTTCCTCTTCTTTTTGCTGGGAAGGTAACTGATACGCATGCGTCCAGCCGGTGAGCTTATTATCGTTGATGAATTTTTTCCAGTTCTCTTTGCCACCATCTACCATTACGCCGTATAAAGCAACTCCTTCATTTTTCCATTTGGCTTTATAGATCGAATCAACTTTGGGTACGGTTTCTTTACAATGGCTGCAGGTAGGATCCCAGAAACAGATCACTACAAAATTGCTTTTTAAATTATGCAGGGGGGCCGGTTTGTCGAGCGTATCAACCAGGTCAAGTGGCGCGGCCGGTTGCCCAATCAGGTTAGCCATCATGCTGTAAGCCCTTTTGAAGGTATAATCTTTATACTGTTGGGTAAAGAAGTCGGCCTGGCCGGTATTGATGTATTTTTCAAACAGGTGAACAAATACGGCGTCCTGACCCATGTATTCAGGATTTATGTATTTCTGTACAAAATGCACCATCAGGAATTTAAACATCTCGGTGCTGCTTCTTGAATACAGTAACATGTGGTCTACTTCCGCGATTATTGAATCGGGGTTCGGCACTACCAGTTCTTTATAATATTTTTCCAGCTTTGCTTCAAAGAAGGGAGTTCGTACCAGTCTTCCGTCATCGAAGGAAACACCATCCCAGTAATGTGATTTAAAATATTTATATGCGAAGAGCGAGTCATATTTTCCGCCCGGATGTTTGGCCCCTGGTGGTATCACCGGTTCTTTCATTGCCTGAAACAGAGCCGATAAAAATGAATTGGAATTTTTAGCCACCATGCTATCACGGTACAATTGCATTTTATCGGTCAACCATTTTAAGCGGGTTTTCAGCTTCGTAGAATCTTTTGCGGTCTTTGCCGCCTTTAATTCTGTATTGGTTTTATTGATCTCGTTGCCTATCTGGTTGGTGAACCGGGTATACAAATGGAAGAGGTTGTTTTCCTGCGAACCCGTAAAAACAACATTATTGGGCAGGGAGGCCGAGTCGGCGGCGATGGAAAACTGTTGTTGTTTATCTATCAGCAGCTCGAACAGGATCTCTTTATGGGGAGAAACAATAAAGTAAATACCGCCTGGCAACGGTTCCTTTCCCGAAAATACGCCTTTGCCATTCTCATCCAGCATGGTGGAATCGGCCAGGGCTTTTAACCTGCCATAATAATAACCCAGATAAACGTAGGTATTCTTATAAGGCTTTAACGTAATAGGAATGTTATAACCCGATTGTGCCTCAGTTAACATACAGCTTATCAACAGGATAGCCAGCGATAAAAGTCTTTTCATAGTATTGCAATAACAGAAAAATACCTGAATTATTGAAAATTAAAACGCTTAAGTTGTTAAATCCTTGCAAAGGTAACGGGATATACATGTTAACATAGGCGAAAAGTTAGATGTTATAGAGTGGATAGCCTGTTTACATCCCCTAATTGGCAGCGATAGGCTATTTTTGCATTATAATATTTACAGATGAAACTTAGCCATCTTGCAGAAACTTTAATTGGGTCGGAAATTGTAAAACTGGGCGGCGAAATACGCGATAAGATCCGTGCGGGAGAAAGGATCTATAACTTTACTGTCGGTGATTTTGATCCTGCTATATTCCCTATTCCCAAAGAACTGGAAGAAGAGATCATTAAGGCCTACCGGGAACATTTTACCAATTATCCCGCCGCAGAGGGTAACCTCGACCTGCGGGAGGCGATTGCTCACTTCCTGAAAGAACGGGAACAGCTCAGCTATAAAGCTTCCGAAATACTGGTATCCTGTGGCGGCCGGCCGCTTATCTATTCGCTGTATCGCGCCATTTGCGATAAGGAAGATAAGGTAATTTATGCAGTTCCCTCCTGGAACAATAACCATTATACGCACTTTATAGGCGCAGAACATGTAGTGGTAGAAGCCCGGGCCGAAAACAACTTTATGCCCATTGCCAAAGATATAAAGCCCCATTTAAAGGGCGCTACCTTACTGGCTTTGTGTTCGCCGCAAAACCCTACCGGCACCACTTTTACCAAACACGACCTGGAAGCCATTTGCGATATGGTGCTGGAAGAAAACAGCCGCCGGGGTGATAATGAAAAGAAGTTGTATGTGATGTACGATCAAATGTACTGGCAGCTTACGTTTGGAGATATTGAACACTATAATCCCGTATCGCTTAGACCTGCCATGCAGCCCTACACGATCTTTATTGATGCCATCAGTAAGTGTTTTGCCGCTACCGGGGTACGCGTGGGCTGGGCGTTTGGTCCGCAGGTTATTCTCGATAAAATGAAAGCGATCATGAGCCATATTGGTTCCTGGGCGCCAATGGCCGAACAAAAGGCTGTTGCCCGCTTTATGTACAATAAAGAGGCGATTGATAATTATCTGAAGCATTTTAAAGGGGAAGTAGAAGTGCGTTTGCGGGATATTTACAATGGTTTGCAGCAATTGAAAAAAGAAGGTTTTTCCGTTGACGCCATTGCCCCGCAGGCTGCCATATACCTCACTATAAAAATTGACCTGGTTGGCAAAAAAACGGCCACTGGCAATCAACTGACACAGCAAAGCGATGTTACCGCTTATTTGTTGAACGAAGCAAAACTGGCCGTGGTTCCCTTTTATGCGTTTGGGGCCGACAACTCATCTCCCTGGTACCGCTTAAGCGTGGGTACCTGCAAAAAAGAGGAGATTGGCGAAATGATAGACCAGCTCAGAAATGCCTTAAAGAAATTAAGTTAAGCAGCTATAAAAGCAAAGCGAGATAAAGGGTTTTCCTTTATCTCGCTTTTTTATTATAAGTACAACCAGTTAATTTTTGTTGCAGATAAATACAAAAGGCTTTAAAGTATCTTTTTCTATTATCTTTTGTAATTGGGCCTTTTTTGTAAGGATGCGATATTTCTGCAAATCGAAAACTTCGTGCGCCAGGCAAAAGCTTTCCAGTGTTTCAAAATCCCCTAATAGCGTATTCAATTGCTGAAGCTCATATTGCATGGCTTCCTGGTTTGTATAAGCTTCCTTTACCAGAATGAGCAAATCGCGATTAGAGTTTTTCATTTCACATCGGCTTTAATAACCTACAAATCCCCTGTTTAAACCACAACCGCATTTTTTGGACGAACCGCCACCTGCGATGCGATTACCGGAACTGCAACCGGCCATAACCAGGCTAATTAATAACACAATTAATACGGAATAACTTACTTTCTTCATATACTTGGTTCTTACTAAATTAAACTATTTTACGAACAAATTAGTA
>Ga0136846_1212267_pt1 | contig 15538 bp, 14 predicted proteins | sample HopSoiMetagenom2_FD_96841 | JGI IMG/M metagenome (GOLD analysis project Ga0136846, IMG submission 96841) | Grasslands soil microbial communities from Hopland, California, USA - 2 Assembly 2016 (version 4) | ecosystem: Environmental > Terrestrial > Soil > Grasslands | place: USA: Hopland... | reverse complement strand
GCGGTGATGGAGGAGGCGTCCGGCGGCCGCATGCACTACATGTTCAACCGGGTCGGTGGGCTGAAGGAGGACCTCCCGGCGGGTTGGCTCGGACGCGCGTCCCAGGCAGTCACGGCCGTGGGGAACCGGCTCGGCCAGATCGAGGACCTGATCTTCGGCAACGAGATCTTCCAGGCCCGCACCCGGGGAGTCGGAGTGCTGTCACCGGCGCTGATCGACGCGTACGGCGTGTCCGGCCCCATCGCCAGGGGCTCCGGTGTCGACTTCGACCTCCGTCGCGACGAGCCGTACCTCTCTTACGGCGACCTCTTCGAGGACGGCGTGCTGCAGGTCGCCACCCGCCCGCAAGGCGACTGCTAAGCGCGGTTCGGTCTGCTGCTCGACCAGGTGAAGGTCTCCCTCGACATCGCCGAGGCCTGCATCGACCGGCTGCGTTCGCTGGGCACCGGACCGGTCAACGTCCGGTTGCCCAAGATCCTCAAGCTGCCCGAGGGGGCGACGTACGCCTGGACCGAGAACCCCCTGGGAATCAACGGCTACTACCTCGTCTCGCGAGGCGAGAAGACGCCCTGGCGCATGAAGCTGCGCAGTGCCTCCTTCAACAACATCGCGGTGCTGCCAGAGGTCCTCGAGGGTTGCCTGGTCGCCGACATGGTCGCGATTCTCGGATCGTTGTTCTTCGTCGTGGGAGACATCGACAAGTGAGGGCGCACGGTATTGTCACTGCGCCATGTCCCCCTTGTCATCAGATTCCGAGCCAATAGCCGGTGACCGCCCGGTGAAGCTGGTCATCGTCACCGGTTCGGGCCGCAGCGGCACCAGCACAGTCGCCGGAGCGTTGAAGATGCTCGGCAGCTACGTGCCGCAACCGGAGATCCCTCCGAACGAGGCGAACCCGCGCGGCTACTTCGAGCCGACCTGGGTCGTGGTGTTCGACAAGAAGGTGCTTGCGGAAGCCGGGGTGAAGACCCTGGACGGCCGACCCACGGCGACGGAGCTGATGAGCGAGGTCACTGGTCGCGAAGACCTTCTCCAAGAGCTCTCGGAGTGGTTCTCCGGGCAGCTGCTCGCGGGCCAGATCGTGGTCAAGGATCCGCGCATCGTCTGGTTGCGGGACATGTGGGGGCAGGTCGCCGTCGATCTGGGCTTGGACACCGCGTGGTTGACGATGCTTCGTCACCCGGCTGAGGTGGTGGGGTCACGCGACCGGCACTACCTCGCGAACGCCGACGAGTCGCGGCGCGTCACCCGGGAGACCGCGAACCTGGCGGGCTGGGTCAACGTGGGCCTCGTGAACGAGCGTTCCTCGCGCGGCGGGCGGCGCGCGTTTGTGCACTACAGCTCGCTGATCAGCGACTGGCGCTCGACGATGGCCGACGTCGCGAAGCGCCTAGACCTGACCTACGACTACGACCTCGTCAGCGGTGATCACCACCCGGTGGACGACTTCATCGACGTCACGCTGCGCCGGGTGCAGGTCACCCTCGACGACCTGGACGTGCCCGCGAACCTGCGGGAGATCGCCGAGAATGTGTGGAACGGCCTCGACGCGCTGTCCCACGATCCCGACGACGTCGAAGCCATGGCGACCCTCGACCGGATGCGGGAGCAGTACGACCGGTTGTTCGCGCACTCCGCCGCCCTCGTGCAGGACGCTACCGACTCGGCGATCGAGCAGACACGGCGCAAGGTTCGTCAACAGGTGACCCGCAGGCTCACCAAGGCAGCCGAGGCAGCCGACGCACAGTCGCCGGGCGCTGCGGACGGCCGGTCCACCCTCCGCAGGGCGGCCGGACGGGTTCGCCGCGTGCTTCGGGAGCGGCGCGCATGAGAACACCGAAGCTCGTCTCGAAGGCCCGCCGTCGCCTGGCGTTGGGCACCAGGCTGCGGGCAGCCGAAAGCCAGGTCCTGGCCACCCGATACGCCCGGTGGCGGACCCAACAGGTGCGTGAGCGAACCGTGCTCTACGAGTCCTTCTCCGGCAACGGCATGCTCGACAACCCGGAGGCGATCTTCAGGTACCTGCTCGCCTCGCCGGACATGGTCGACCTCGAGCACGTATGGGCGCTCAACGACCTAGCCGCCCATCCGGAAGCCGTCCGGGAGTTCGCCGAGCACCCCCGGGTACGGTTCGTCCAGACGCGGTCCCCGGAGTACTTCAAGGCCCTGGCCACGTCGAGGTACCTCGTGAACAACGCGACGTTCCGACAGGAGTTCGCGAAGCGTCCGGACCAGATATACCTCAACACCTGGCACGGCACAGCGCTCAAACACATGGGCTTCGACATGCCCGGTGGCGGTCCGGAGTCCCGCAACGTCACCAGGAATCTCCTCAACGCGGACTACCTTGTCTCCGCCAACAGCTTCATGACCGAGTCGATGTACCGCGGGGCCTACCGTCTTCAGGGCATCTTCCGCGGAGCCGTGATAGAGGAGGGGCAACCGCGACTGGACCGACAGTTCCAGGCGGTGCAGAATCCCGAAGAGACCCTTGCGGCTCTCGAGGCCCGCGGTCTGGGCATCGGCGGGCGCAAGGTGGTGCTGTACGCGCCGACCTGGCGAGGCGAGTCGTTCTCCGACCTGCACAACAACGCCTCCCAGTTGCTCACCACCGTGCGCGAGCTGCAGAACGGCCTCGACGAGGTCAACTGCGTGGTGCTGCTCAAGGTCCACCAGGTCGTCTACGACATGGTGCGGCAGCGCATCGGCGACAGCGACTTCTTGGTGCCGAACAGCGTCCCCACCAACCTGGTGCTGGCTGCCACGGACCTCTTGGTGACCGACTATTCCAGCATCTTCTTCGACTTCGCGGCGACCGGCCGGCCGATCGTGCACCACGTCCCTGACTACGAGGACTACCGAGGTGGCCGGGGCCTCTACCTCGGCGAGGAGGACCTCCCGGGACCGTTGTGCGTCACGGTGCGCGAGACGCTGGCCGAGATCCGGAACGGGCTCGCACACGAGGTCTCGCAGCGGTCGCGCGAGACCGCGGCGCGCTTCTCGCCGAAGGACGACGGCCACGTCTGCGAGCGGATCGTCGACGTGGTCTTCCGCCAGCGAGACGAAGCCCGCTACAACGTCCACCGCGACTTCGGCACCGAGAAGGAGACGCTGCTGATCTACCTCGGGAGCATGAAGTCCCAGGGGATCACGACCTCCGCGCTGAACCTGCTCCGCAACATCGACTTCGAGAAGTACGACGTCACTGCGTTCTACCCCTGGGGTCGCGGCCCGGATCGGGTCAAGAACATGGGCTTGGTCGACGACCGGGTACGCGTGATCCCGCGGGCAACCTTGTTCATCGGCTCCCCTCGTCGCGTGCGCGAGGAGACCAAGAACCTCCTCGTCAACGGCCTTCCGGCGGATCTGACAGAGCGGCACCGGAAGTTCTGGTCCGACGAGTGGCAGCGGATGTTCGGGCACGCCCGGTTCGACCACGTCATCGACTTCAGCGGCTACGGCTCGTACGCCCCGTTCCTCTTCACGGTGGCAGAGGCGAAGAGCAGCAGTATCTGGCTGCATAACGACATGTTCGCGGACATGCAGCGTGAGACGGGGGGCAAGCGACACCTCGAGGACCGGCTCCGTGCGGTGTTCACCACGTACAGGTACTTCGATCACCTGGTGTCGGTGTCCCCCGAACTCGACCGCGTCAACCGGGAGAAGCTCGCGGCGTACGCCACACTCGAGCAGTTCACGTACACGCTCAATACCATCGACGGCGACCGGGTCCTGCGGATGGCGGGCTTCGAGGGTGCCGTAACGCTGGACCATGAACCCCCCCAACTGCCCTCGGGCCACGCGGCGAGTTTCGACACGGACAACGTGTAAGCTGCGGTGAACGCTCTGTTGCGCTATTTCCGGCCAGAGGCCGTGATCCGGGAGACCCGCAGCCGGCTCAAGTTCTCTTCAGCGACGCTCGACAGCCGCTCGCGGATCTTCGTCTCGGTCGGCCGGCTCTCTCCGGAGAAGAACCACGCCCGCCTCATCCGGGCGTTCGCCCAAGTGCACGAGCAGCACCCCGACACTCGCCTGATGATCCTCGGCGGCGGGAAGCTCGAACAGGAGCTGAACGAGCTGATCGCGAGCCTCGGTCTCGAGTCGGCGGTGACCCTGACCGGCCATGTCGACAACCCCTTCGCCATCATGGCCCAATCGCACTGCTTCGTGCTGTCCAGCGACTACGAGGGCCAGCCGATGGTGATTCTCGAGGCGCGCACTCTCGGGCTGCCGGTCATCACCACCGCGTTCACGTCCGTGGGCGACTCCGTGCCCGAGGGCGCGGGCCTGGTGGTTCCTCAGACGGTGAAGGGCGTCGCGCAGGGCATGCTTGCTTTCCTCGACGGCAAGGTGCCCTCCCTGCCGCTCGACCCGGTGGAGTACAACGCCGAGGCGATGCGCCAGTTCGACGCGGCGATCCACCACAGCGCCGCGAAGCCCGTCACCAGCGGCTGAGCAGCCAGTCCACGACCCTGGCGGACGCCTTCCCGTCGTCGAACGGGCAGAACCTGCGGCGGAACTCGGCGCGTGCGGCGGCGTGCTCGTCGCTCCGCCCAGTGAGCCGCGCGATCACCGCGTCTGTGCTGTCCACCAACGGGCCCGGTGCGGTCGACTCGATGTCGAAGTAGAAGCCGCGCTCGACGTCGCGGTACTTCTTGAAATCCGGCACCAGCAGCACGACCGGCTTGTCGGTGAGCGCGAAGTCGAACATCACCGAGGAGTAGTCGGTGACGAGCACGTCCGCCGCCAGGTAGAGGTCGGCGATGTCGGGGTACCTCGTGACGTCGAGGATGCGCCGGTGGTCGATGAATACCTCGCGCTGAGCGCTGCTGTTGTAGTGCCCGCGGATCAGCACCACCGTGTCCGGCAGTGTCGCGGTGACCCGCTCGGCGTCGAGGTAGAGCGGCTTGCTGTCGCGCACGCCGACGTACTCGCGCCAGGTAGGTGCATACAGCACGACTCGCTGCTCGGCGCTGATGCCCAGCCGTTGTCGGGTCCGCGTCCGTAGGTGGTCGGTGTCGCCGAACAGCACGTCGTTGCGCGGGTATCCGGTCTCCAACAGCGGCCCATCGAACCGGAAGGCCGAGCGGAAGATCGCCGAGCAGTACGGGCTCGGCGAGACGAAGGCGTCCCAACCGGCCGCCTGGCGAGCGATCCTGCGCCGGTGCCGCCAGGTGTGGAAGTCCCCCGGCCCGCGGTCCTCACCGAGCCGCTTCAGCGGCGTGCCGTGCCACGTCTGAAGGTGGGTTTGGCCGGTCTTCTTGGCGAACCAGTACGGCGCCCCTGCGTTGGCGACGTAGAAGCGCGCGTTCGCCAGCACGTCGTACCAGTCCTCGGTGCCCCGGACTACGGCCCGCATCCCCTGCGGAACCTCGACGCCAGGGTCGTCCACGACCCACACCAGGTCCGCGCCGCCGTCGCGGCCGAGCAGCTCACGAGCGATCGCCTCAGGGCTGTCTGCGACGCTGCGGCCGCGAAAGGACTCCAGCAGCACGGTAGAGCCGTACGACGCTGTGCTCGGCGCAGCATAGATCCGACGCTGCAAGTCCTGCTGGGCGAAGGCCCCTCGCTCGAGCGGGCGCAGCGGAGGCCGGAGGTGCACGGTCGGCACCGTCACGTCGATCGCCAAGGTGATCCGATGGCGCAGGTCGGCGAGCTCCGGCGGATCCGCGGCCAGCGCTTCCGCCCAGACGGTCGTGCACGGCTTGCCCCGACCGTCCTGCAACCGGAGCGCGTAGCGGCCCCTCGGGAGGCCGACCGTCTCACCGAACGCACAGGTGGTCAGCGGGAGCGTGCACTCCCATCGGCCGCCAAGCACGCCGACGACCGCCTCGTGGCTTTCGCCTCGACCGGTGAGATGCCCGGTCAACGAGTCCTCGGGGGTGGTGCCGGACAGGCGGAGCACCCCATCGGCCAGCGTGACGGTGTCGATGACGGTGGTCGTCTTCGGAGGGGGCTCGGGAACGACGACCTGGTGGTGGAGCGTGTGGCCTCCGTAGTGGACCCAGACGTCGTGGTGGCCGGGTCGGCTCAGCGAGGAGGTCTCGTCGAAGGACGCCTCCCAGGCTGCCGAGGACCGGTCCTCCCAGGCACGGTCCGCCCACTCGTTGACCGAGGGGTCGTGTCTGCGAACCACCGGGAGCGGAGTCCTGGTCCCGTCGGACTCGACCACCTCCACCGACGGGAGCGGGTGGTCCACGACGTACTCCGTGAACGTGGCCCCGCGCACCAGACCGCCCTGTTGGTGGGGCACCGGTCGTTCGCCGACCCATGACCGCACCAAGCGGTCGACGTCGTAGATGGCGCGCCACGCGGGTGGTGGGGCGACCGACAGGTTGTCGGGGACGGACACCATGCCCGACTCGACTGGTAGTCCGTGAGGGTTGTCCGCCAGCAGGTCCTGCACGAGCGCCGAATCCCCCGGCGTGCCGTTGAGCACCGTCCAGGCGCCGAGACGCTCCGCGACCCGGACAGTGGCCGGGTCCAACCCTCGGGCCAGCACCTCGACGCCGCTCCTGAGCGCCTCGAAGTACTGATCACCGGCGGCCACCGCGTCGACGTACCAGGGAGGCAGGATGTAGGTGAAGAGATCGCTGCGCCACCCGGCCGGCGCAGTTGCGGCCACCGTGCCGAGGGCCTCCATGCGACCTCGCATGGTCTGGGCTTGGAACCGGCGCCGTTCGGCAACGGGTCTGTCGGCGTCGCGCGGCGGCACCTCCGACACCACCTTCGGAACCACGTCGAAGGCGTCCGCCGCGAGGTAGGCAGCCATCACCACCTCGGGGCCGGGGCCGCGGTGACCCACGTGTAGGTCGGAGCGGCGCCACCAGCCGAGCCGGAAGACCTTGTTCTGCGGCGACAGGTCGACCAGCGCCAGCGGACAGGTCTGCGGGGTCTGTTCCGTGCGGTGCCGGCTGAACAGATCGGTGTTCCACGGCCGCGGCTCTGGCGTCCGCCGCGCCCCCACGACGAGGTCCGAGCCGCTGCCCTGGAGGGCCGTGACCATCGCGTCCCAGGCGTCGACGCGAACGAGGTCGGCGGGGTTCATGAACGCGAGGTACTCGCCCGAGGCGCGAGCCACCGCATCCTCCACCGACGCCTCCGGCAGTGACCGGACCCGCCTGGCCCAGGAGCGCGCAGGGACACGGCGACCTGCGACGAGGATCTCGAGAGCCGCATGAGTGGAGGAGAGCGCCGAGCGCAGGCATTCGTCGAGGATCGCTGCCTCTTCGTCCGCACCCCCAGCGGCGATGACCACCGAGAGCGTCGGCATGCTCGCGGACGAGCGCGGTCGCAGCCGGCGCGCCGCGGAGCCGGCGACACGTCTCACACCTAAGCGAGTCACGTCCATGTGAGCACGAGCCTGCTGCTTCGACCCTGGTCGACCCGGTCCACGGCGGTAGCCCCGTGCTCACGTGCCTCCTCGAGGATGCGGTCGGCGGCGACAGCGCGGAACGTCGGCTCCTGGCGGTCGGTGGCGGTGTCGCGGGTCCGGAACTGCAGGTACATGCGGCCGCCGTCCAGCAGTGCCGCTCGCGCAAGCAGCCAGAGGTTCGAGCGGCCTTCGGTGTCGAGTACGTCGACGACGCGTCGGCAGGTCACCACGCGGGGCGACTCCGTGGCGGCCAGCGCTGCACTCGCGGCCAGCACGCCGCGAAGATCGTGGAAGCTGACGTACCAGAACCGCGCGTCGAGCCTGGACCGGCGAGCAGTTGCGGCGAGCCTTCGAAGCACGGGAGCGGCGAAGTCGACGCCGATGCCGGCGTATCCCTGCCTGGCCGCCCAGATGGCGTCCGTGGATGTCCCGCAGCCGAGGTCCACCCAGGTCCTCCCTCCGCCGCCGTGCCGTTTCTCCTGCTCGCGGGTCCACCGAGCGAAGTCGGTGGGCCCAGCCCGTCGGGTGTCCTTCTGTCCGGTCAGGTGTCGCACCCAATGCGTGCGGCGGTACCGGTAGTTGCCGAACAGTGCCCGCGACGTGCGCTCGCGGTGCTGCGGGTTGTCGTACGCGAACGAGGGGTCCGGCGTCATATAGCTGGGTCCGTAGGTCGACTCGAGCAGCGCGTGCGGATCGGCGGGGGCCGGGAGCTCGACACCCTCGAGCAGCACCGTGCTCCGCGACTCGAACCCGGACCTGTCGATGTCCGCCTCGACCACTCTGTCCAGGAACAGATGTCCGTCCTCGATGGTGGCGACGAAGATGTCGATCTGCCTGCGATCCCCCGCCGCGTCCTCGATCAACGCGCGCATCACGCCGACCCGATCCCGCTGTGTCCGCCAGCCCCTGGCCCGCAGGAACCGCTCTAGCGCGAACGACTCCAGCGCCACCTCACCCGGATGAGTGTGGTTGCTCACGTAGGCGATGTCGGTGTCATTGTCGAAGCCGATGACCTGCCCGTCCCGAACGGCTCCGAGCAGGCTTCCATAGGCCAGGAACGCGCGCACACCGAACTCGTCCACGTCGCGGATCAGCTCGGCGGTCGCCCGAGCGAGCGCTTGGGCACCGCTTGGGTCGAGGTCGTCCAAGGGACGAACGACGCTGCCGTACTTGTCGATGGCCAGGGGTCGCCCCGCCGAGTCGACGAACTCGATCGCTCGGTCCGCGCTCCCGAGCCGCAGCACGCCCTCGAGCACAGTGGCACCGGAGAGGTGTTCCACCACACGCAGCTCGGTGTGGCCGTCAAGGTAGGGCAGCAGCCGATCGGGCCAGGCGATGAAGGCTCCGCTCTCGTTGGCCCCTATGCCCTCCGGGGCGATCGAGAACGCACGAGAGCCGCCGAGATGGACGTCGACGACCTGCTCGGGAGGGCGGGGCAGCCAGAACCCGGTGCCATCGGCGCGGACGGGCTGCTCAGAGCTCACGGACCAGCCTGCCGACCAACTCCTGGAACTCCGGGTCCCGCTTGGTGGACTCGTGCACAAGGAGGCTCACCACGATGTCGGCCAGCTCACCGGTCCGCCGGCCCTGGGCGCGCGCGTCGTTGAGCTCGTCCTCGAGCATCGCAACCTTGTCCTCGAGCGCCCGGAGTGCCTGAGCTTGGCGGTGCAGCCGCCGAGCCTGCCGGTCGGCGCGGGCGGTCAGCTCTTCGATCTGGCTTCTGGACTTCATGACTGCTCCCCAGGAGTGCTCGGCACGCGAACATTGCGGTGCCACGACTCGGTGACGTACACCGTGCGCCAGCCCATCGCAGTGTAGAGAGCCTCTGCCTTCGTCGGGGAGTCCGCGTCGACCTCGAGCCCCACTCGGTCGCGGTGGCGCTGCGCGGCGTCTGCGATGACCGTCCGCAGGAGCGAGGTGGCGACCCCACGTCCCCGGGCGTTCTGCAGCACGCCGATGTACTCCACGTAGCTGCCGTTCGGTGAGCCGGGTGTCCCTGCGGACACCGAGCCGACCAGGGCGCCGGCCGGGACGGGGTCCCGTTCGTCGACCAGCTCGGCGATCCACCAGTGGTCCCACCGGTGCCCGGGGTCCTCGCGCAGCCGGGAGACGAACTCGTCGAAGGTCTCCTCGTGGGAGTTGAAGTGGTCGGCGAACGACGTCTCGAGGATGTCGTGGATGGTCCGCAGGTCGTCCTCGTCCGGTGCACCCTCGTCGCGACGTGCGACCAGCCGGATCCGTACGCCGGCGCGGGTGCCCGCTGGCAGGTCCGCCTCCTCCGGCGTCACGGGACGGCTCATCTGCCACCACGTCCGCGCCTTGGTGAACCCGTGCCTCTCGAGCCAGCGGTGCTGACGGCGGTCTGCCGCGAACGCGCCGCTGTCGAGCTGTTGCACCGCCATGCCCCGGTCGCCGCCCACCTCGACAGCGACCTCCTGGCCCCATCCGAAGAGCGCGTCGGCGACCCGGTCGGCGACGTCCTCGGACAACTCGGGGTCGACGACCACCACCAGCAGCAACCGTCCGGCTGCCCGGTCGTGGGCGCTTCCCCAGCCGCGGACTACCCCGTCGGGATCCCGGGCCATCAGGTTGCGGCGGGTCGAGGGGTTCCCGGGAGCGACCTCCATGCGGACATCCGCGCGTGACGCGCTGGCCCAGCCTCGAGCGGCGTGCTCGTGGCGGCGCAGCAGATCGGTCAGCTCCGCTACGTCGTCGGAGTCGGGGACGGCGACCGTCCAACCGTCGGGAAGTGCCTGCGCGGCAGCCATGCGGGCACTCAGGCGTGCTGGACGGAGAGGCCCTCACCCCAGCTGGCCAGCTCGTCCACCTCTTCCGCGTGCCGGATGACCAACGCCTCCTCGAGCTCGCGAACGCGGCCGGTCAGCTCTTCGTTCTCACGGTCGCGACGGACCAGTCGGTCGGTCATCGACGTGGTGAACTCGGCGTGCTCGCTGGCCCGCTCGGTGAACATACTGCGGTAGGCCTGCGCCTGCGCCGCCCGATCCGCAGCGGCCTCACGGCGGCTCTGCAGGAGCTCGCTGTAGACGATCCGCGCAGAGACCCAGCCGCACGCGACCGCGAGTAGTGCAGCCACACTCAGCCACACCGGAGACTGGGTGGGCAGCGCGAGCAGAACCGCGGCGGTGGCGACGCCGAGCACGAACACCGCGACGGTGACCCGCACGCTCCGCTGGCGACGGCGGCCGGCCCGGATCGGGTGGGCAGGGTGGACCGGGTGGGCCGGCGACGCGGGGAAGGCAATTGAGACGGTCGAAGTACTGGCCATGGCGTCAGGGTAGGTCTAAGGGTCGTTCTTGCGGACCCGACACGCACGCTCGAGCAGCAGCGACCCGATGACCAGCGCAACACCCGATCCGCCGCCGACCAAGGCCCGAACGACCCGCTGGCGCGCCAGCTCCACGTCGGTCAGCCCGAGCCAGCTGAGTGCGTAGCCGAAATAGCCACCAGCGACCAGCGCACCGGCGAGTGCGCACGCCTTGGCGAGGACGAGCCGGTTGACCGCGTGGTGCGGCTGGAGGGTTTCGTGACGCCGGTGGATGGAGCGGTACGTAGACCAGGCCACCGACCCGATCACCACCGCCACGAACAGCAGCGTGAGTACGGGAAGCCACCCGACCGTCGGTGCGACGCCATTCAGGCGGATCGCCAGCGGTCGCAGAGCCCACCCGATCACCAGCCCCAGCACCGCGAAGCCGATCAGCGAGCTAGGGCGCGTCGTGCCGATGTGGCCGGCAGGTTCCGGCTCCTCCTCGTCGTCGTCGGGACCCAGGCTCACTGGTAGCTGAGACGGAGGTCGTCGCGCAGCGTGACCGCCTGCTCCGCCGTCTTCGCCAGCAGCTCCGCCACCGGTCCCTGGTCCAGCAGCTCCGCTTCCGGCTCGACGTCGTGCCAGGGCGCGAGTACGAACGCTCGCTCGTGCGCCTTCGGATGGGGCAGCACGAGGTCGTCGTCATTCGCCCGGCGGTCGCCGACGACGATCAGGTCGACGTCCAGGGTGCGTGGCGCGTTGCGCTCCCCGGTGCGCTCCCTGCCATAGGCGTCCTCGATGGCCAGGGCACGGTCCAGGAGGGTACGCGCGGACAAGGTCGTGTCGGCAAGCACGACCGCGTTCAAGAAGTGCTTGGACCCCTCGGGCGCGTCGACCGGCTCCGTCTCGTAGACCGACGAGACCGCTGTCACCCATACCTCTGGGGTGTCGGCCAGTGCGTTGACCGCCCCCTGCAGGTTGTTGAAACGCTCGCCGAGGTTGGACCCGATGGCTAGCACGCACCGACGGATCGGGTGCATCTCGCCGGTCAGCGTGTCGGTGTCCACGATGTTCGGGTTGGGCGTCTCAGTCATGTCGGCTCCGAATGATCGTGAGGGCGACGTCCGCGAACGTCGCCTCGATGGGGGCGTCGGGCTTGTGCACGGTGACCTCCGTCCGGTGGACCCGAGGGTCCGCGAGGCAGATCGCGGCAAGCCGGTCGGCCAGCGTCTCGATCAGATCGACAGGGTCCGACTCGACTGCCTGCTTCACTCTCGCGACGAGACTCCCGTAGTCGACGGTCTCCCGCAAGTCGTCAGTTCTTGCAGCCTCCCGGATGTCGAGGAACAGCACCAGGTCGATCATGAAGACCTGGCCGTCCCTGCGCTCGGCGTCGAACACCCCGTGGTGCCCGAACGCCTCGATTCCGCGCACGGCCAGGCGGTCGAGGGGTGGCCCGGGCTCGGCCGCAGGCTCAATCGTCGTCGTCATGGTGCGCCGACAGTACCGGGGACGCGTGATGTATCCACAGCCGCCAGCCGCCGGGCGTGCGAACGAACACGTTGGTGGCGACCGCCCTGGCACCCCCGAACGCGTCTGGTCCGGTCCGGTCGTCCCCGGTCAACACGTTCTCCGTACAGGTCACCGACGCGACGCCCTCCCACACGCTGACCTCGACGTCGGTGAGGAAGAACTGGATGTAGGGCGTGTTGGCCATGATCAGCGCCCAAGAACGGTTGATCGCGGAGGTGCCACGCACCGGCAGCGCACCCGGGTGCACGCAGAGCGTCTCCGGGTCATCGAGCCACAGGTCCTGCATCGTGTCGATGTCGGCAGTCTCGAAGGCCTCGTAGAACGTGGTGTTCACCTGCTCCACCGCCCGGCGGTCCTCGGACCGGTCAGCCATCGGACCGCCTCGCGCCGGCCGCCCACCGAGCCGCCACCCGGACCGCGTCGAGGTTGGCGCGCACGGCGTGCGCCCTGATGCACCATGCACCCGCCGCGGCGGCCAGCGCCGAGGTTGCGGTAGTCCCGTCTTCGCGACGTGAGGGCGGCCGAAGGTCGCCGTTCGCATCGGCGAGGAGTGAGCCGAGGAACCGCTTGCGACTGGTGGCGATCAGCACCGGGTGTCCTAGGTCGTGCAGCCGCTCCATCCCGGCAAGCACGTCCCAGTTCTGCTCGGCGGTCTTGGAGAAGCCGATGCCTGGGTCCACCGCGATCCGGCCCGGTGCGATGCCGGCGTCGTTGGCGGCCTCGAGCTGCTCGGCGAGCTCCCTCATCACGTCGCCGACCACGTCGCCGTACTCCGCGTGCTGCTGCATCTGGTGGGAGTGCGCGCGCCAGTGCATGAGCACGTACGTGGTTCCCCGCGTAGAACCCAGACGCGCCACGGTCGCCAGCATCTCCTCGTCGGCCCGGCCGCCGGAAACGTCGTTCACCAGCACGGCTCCCGCCCGGACGGCTTCCTCGGCGACGACTGCACGCATGGTGTCGACCGACACCAGCACGCCCTCGTCGGCCAGCGCTGAGACCACCGGGACCACCCGGTCGATCTCCTCCTGCACGCTGGGGCGCACCGCTCCAGGGCGGGTCGACTCCCCGCCGACGTCGACCAGGTCGGCGCCGTCGACGGCCAGCTGACGACCGTGCTTGACCGCGAGCGAAGGGTCGAGATAGCGGCCGCCGTCGGAGAACGAGTCGGGGGTCACGTTGAGCACACCCATCACCAGGCAGCGGTCGAGCCGAGGCAGTCCCTCGACGTACCTCGGTGGTCGCGGATGCATGGACCGACCCTATTACCGACCGTATCCCCAGACCCGTCCGACCGTTGCGGCTCACCGATCGGCGGGACTGCTCCGCGTAGCATCAGCGCCATGTCCGTGCTGGTCAGCGTTGAGGTCCCGGTGTTCAATCCCGGTGAGCACATTGACCCGCTGATCGAGAGTGTCCAGCGACAGACGATGCCTCAATCGGATTTCGAGACGATTTTTGTCGACGACGGCTCGTCCGACGAGACGCCGGAGAACTCGACAGGCTGGCGGCAGCACACGACAACGTGCACGTCATCCACATCCCCAACGCCCACCGCCGGGGGTGACGTCCATGCCGCCCTTCGGGTCGATCGCCCACACCTGCACCGACCGGTCCCGGATCGCCGGACCCACCCCCGGACCAGTGACCACACCACCGAGCCCTTCCGGAACCCGTCGCGCCCGCCACCAGGAGATGCGTCCCGAGCAGCCGCAGAAACGGGGGGGCCACCGTCCTCGCGACGACCCAGCGGCAATCTCTCCAGGTCAGGATTGGCAGCCGGTTCGAGCGCCGGGGGCGTCCCTGTTAGCGGGTCCGGTGAGTGAGCTCCAACCAGATGCGATCGGGGTTGTCCACGATCACGCGGCAGCGGCTGGCCGCGAAGGTGTGCCAATCGCGAGACCGCGGCCTCGAACAGCTCGGGGGACTGCCCAAGACCAGGTCGACCTGCACGCGATCCACGCACGTACCCGACACGACCCGGTGCACCCTCGGGAGGTACTCGCGGCCGTTCAGGTCCCGAGAGGCCGCAGGTGTGCATCGCGGGCTACAAGCCGCGGCGGTAGACCGACACGGCCCGCCACCGCGAGACCGGGATCATGGCGGCCCGCTTCGTCTAAGGCTTCGGCGGCGGCTGGACCATCGTTTATCGGGCGGGCCACGATTGTCGACCTCGCCATCGGTACCTCAGTCCACTGTGCGGCATCGCGCTGTGACCCGGTAGCCGCGGGCATAGTCGCGCGATTCCACGGCGTCCTCGGGGTTGTCGCGGACCAGCGCCGACCAGTCGGACAGCTTTTCCAACTCGAAGCCGTACGCCTCAACTATCGTGCGTAGGGCACGCACGGTTGGCTTTCCGCTCACGACCGCCGTGCCGTGCGTGAACTCGTCGACTATCGCGTTGCGCTGCTCCCCAACGTCCTCGACCTTGAGTTGCACGCGCGCCCGATGCCCGTCAGTGACCGCCGTGTCTATGATCAGGTACTTCGGCTTGCACTGGCGGATCCGCGTCATGAGCTCGTTCCACCGCAGCGTGTGGTACATGAAGCCGAGGCACAAGACGACGTCGACCTCGATGCGTTGCTCAGCGAGCTCGGCGAAGATGTCAGCAGCGATGAAGCGGTAGCGGTTGGACTCGATGCCGTACTGCGCAAGAGACTCGTTCGCGAACTCGACCAGTTCCGGACGGCCCTCGATTCCGACGACGGACCTAGCGCCCTGCTTCAGCGCGGCGAAGGCCCAGCGCCCGTCATGGCTGGCGATGTCGAGCACGCGGGCACCGTCGATAATGTCGCGATTCTCGCCGAAGATGGCCTCGTTGCGCAGGTTGAGCCGGCTCGGGAGGGCTGTCGTCTCGCTGGTCTCGTAGAAGCGCGGGTACGGGTCGAAGAACCTCGAATTCAGCACACGTGTGCCGGGCTCCGACCGCGCCGGCATCGCGATGTTGGGACTCTTATTGCGCGTGCCGACGAGGCGATCCGCGGTCGCGCGGGCGGCCTGTAGGGCGGCCTGCTCGTCCTCGTTCTGGTTGGCGCGGTTGGTTGCTGCCTGCTTGGCCGACGGCCGTCCCTGCGCTCCCTTCGTCGCGGTGGCCTCGTGGACCCGGTGCTTGACCTTGGACACCCATGACATAACGCCCAACTTACTCGGCGCTTCACAGTTGAGAGTGCACACGCCGACGGCGTGTCGGCGGCTGGGTAGGGGCAAGGCCTTCCGAAGGTGGAGGTTCCTACATCAGCAAGACCTCAGGTGGACACCACCACAGCCGCGGATGTCACTCCATACCGTCTAAAGGCGCGGGCTCACACCTTGACGGAGCGCGGGCTCTTAAATGTTGCTGAGAACTGTCTCTACTTCGTAAATGG
>Ga0136846_1210549_pt1 | contig 15539 bp, 10 predicted proteins | sample HopSoiMetagenom2_FD_96841 | JGI IMG/M metagenome (GOLD analysis project Ga0136846, IMG submission 96841) | Grasslands soil microbial communities from Hopland, California, USA - 2 Assembly 2016 (version 4) | ecosystem: Environmental > Terrestrial > Soil > Grasslands | place: USA: Hopland... | reverse complement strand
GCTCGGGCGCGGCGCTGTCTCACCTGCGGTGGGAAATTCCAATGGCTGTGTTTCTCGTGCCGACGCTGATTTATGGCGCGATCGTGCTCAAGGAATCGTTTCCGCGATCGGAAGCCGCGGTGGCGGGTGTTTCCGCCTCACAGATGCTGGCCTGCTTTGCGTCGCCGGTGCTGATCTGCCTGCTGCTATTGCACGCCATGATTGGGTATGTCGAGCTGGGAACAGACAGCTGGGTGATGAACATCATGAATAATGTGGTGGGCAGCTATGCGACGCTGCTGTTCATTTACACCTCCACGCTGATGTTCGTGCTGCGGTTTTTTGCCGGGCCGATTGTGGAGCGGATCAACCCCGTGGGGTTGTTGCTGGGCAGCTCGGTGCTCGGCTGCCTGGGCCTGTTGTGGCTGGGAAGCGCCGCGGGCCTTGCCGTACTGATCGCTGGCACGGTCTTTGCCATGGGAAAGACATTTCTGTGGCCGACGATACTGGGCGTTGTCGGCGAGCGATACCCCCGTGGCGGCGCGCTGGTGATGGGCGCGATGGGCGGCGTGGGCATGCTGTCGGCGGGCCTGCTGGGCGGGCCGATGATCGGTTACAAGCAGGATTACTACGCCTCGAAGGATCTCAACCACAAAGCGCCGCCGGTGGCCGAAAGGTACGAAGTCGAAAAGGCCGCTGGGATTTCCTACTTGCCGATGCTGCCGCCGATTCGCGGCCTGGATGGCGCCAAAGTGGCTTTGCTTCTGGAACCAGACGGCGAAGCCGATTTGAATCGCCGCATCGAAAACTTGCAGAAGGAAGGGAATAGCCTGGGCGACGACAAAAACGTTCAGGCGCTGTCCAACTGGTGGCAAGAGGCCAAGCCGCACGCTGAAGAGGATCGGCCGCTCGTTTCGGATGCCCGTTTGTTTGGTGGGCGAATGGCACTGACGTGGACGGCCATTGTTCCGTTTGCCATGGCCATCGGCTTCGGAATCTTGTTTATCTATTTCCAGATGACAGGTGGCTACCAGGCGATCGAGCTGCGCGGCCACCATCCGCCGGGCGAGGAGTTCACCGGCGGCGTTCCGGCACCGGTCGAATAGGGCTTATTCACGCACGAGCTTCAGGATTTCGCCGGATCGCACGGCACGGATGCTGCCGGGTAAATGCAGCGAATGCGTTTTCGCGTTTGCAGCGGCGCTTTGAAGCAGCGATTGCAGCTCGGTCCATCTTTCGAGCGACATATCCTGCAGCGGCCAGCTTTGCTGCTGCCAGGCAAGCAGGAGAACGTGCCGCAGAAGGGCCGGATGAATGTGATTCAGTCGCCTGAGGTCGAATTCGACGCCGCCGGGAATCTGGCGAGCAGCGACGCTGAGCACGGTTTCGGCTTGCTGATCGAAGAAATCTTCGGCCTGAGTGGCGATTTGCGAAATGCGTAAAAGTGCGTCCCGAACGCGGGGATTGTAATCGCGCTTGAGTAGCGGCAGAAGCTGCAGGCGAATGCGATTGCGAGTGTAATTATCCAGTCGATTGCTCGAATCGTCACGGTGCGATTGGCCGATCGATTGAAGATAGTCGAGTACCTCAACTCGCGTAACATCGAGCAGAGGGCGAACAATCGTGGTTGCTTCCGAGAGCCGCCGCAAGCGCGGAATGCCGGCCAGGCCCGCGAGACCGGTGCCGCGGAGGATGTTGAACAAAACGGTTTCCGCCTGATCGTCGGCCGTGTGTGCCGTGGCGAGATAGCGAGCGCCGCATTGGCCCGCGGCGCTCGAAAGAAAATCGTAACGCGCCTGCCGAGCGGCTCCTTCGATTCCTTCGCCGCTGCCGCCGGCCGATAAATTGCTTTCCGCGCTGCCCATGATCACTTTTAGACCAAGCTGTCCGGCCAGATTGCGGACGAAAGCCTCGTCCGCGTCCGATTCCGCTCCACGCAGGCGATGATTGAAATGGGCCAGGACCAGCCGGCCTTCGTCCCCGGCCACAGATTGCAATCCGCGAATAAGCGCGACACTGTCCGCACCGCCAGAGACCGCGACGAGCACAGTCACGTCCCGCCAGCGCTCGACTGGCCAGGCGGCTGCCAGCTTGTTCAATAGGGACGATTCAGAAAGCGGCATTGGTGGTTGCGTCCTCGCCGCCGAAATGGAGCAAGCAGCGCTAGGTGCCCGGGCCCTTGCGATCTTGCCACTGCGGCCCGCTTTTTACCAGCCGCTTCTCGATAAATACGCCGATCATCTGCTTGATTCGCAGCGTGTCAGCCAGCAATTTCGTGCCCGCGAGCCTGGTTTCCGGCTCTTCGAGAAACAGATCGGTGTCATCGCCGGTGCGGGGATGATGAATCTGGAGTTGCTTGTTCAACTTGCTGGCCTCTTGCGAGGATTTGGTGTCTTCACTTCCCGCGATAATCAGCCACGAAAGCTGCGATTGAACAAACGGCAGCGCTTCGCGATACGAAACGGCTTTGTAGGGCGGCTGCGGCGAGAGGAGCACGAGCGCTTTGACGTCTTGTCCCAGCTTGTAGGCAGGAAGGTCCTGCTGCGACCAGTCATAGGCGGCCCAGCGGATGGCGATCGTGGCACCGTATTCCGCGCCGACGACGCACAGCTTTTCAATATTCAGGTCACCGGAGTTGTTCTTTTCGAGCAAGAATTTCTTGCAGGCCTGAACGTCCGCGACCATCGCCTCCAGCGCACCCTTGTTGAACTTATCGGCGTCGAGCGTGATTGGCGCGCCGGTCGGTCCTTTTTGCGTCTTGCTTTGACCGTGCCCGCGCAAGTCGGGGGCAATCGCGGCATGGCCCAGACTTTGCAAATAAATGCCCAGGGCGTGGAAATCGCCCCGCTGCCCGCCGATACCGTGAACCATGATCACGGGCACCGCTTCCTTCTTGGCCGTTCCCGGATAGTAGGTCGCCTTGATCGACAGGCCATCCTTCGTCTCCAGCGAGATTTCCTCCGGCTCAGGAACTTTTGGACCTTTGGCGGCTGACGGACCCACGGGGGATTTGCTCGAGGGAGCGACCGTTTTTTGCGGCGGCACGGGAGCTTTTTGTGGCGGCACCGGCGCCTTGCCGGTGGGCGGGACGGGCGTTTTCCTGGCTGGCGGGGCTTGTGCACTTACCAATCCGGCGATGAAACTCCACACGAGAAGCGACAGAACAAGTCCACTCAGTCGTCCACAAACCTGCATAGAATTTGACTCCCAGCCCTGCCAACCGTGCCCCTCAATCGATCGACGCGCCCCAATTGCTCAGCTATTTGCCATCCTAGGTCGAGGGCTAGCGAGCGTCAATGAACGCCGGCAACGACTTAGGGCGAGTGCGGCACGATGACGCAGCGACTAGAGCAATTGAATTCACGAGTACCTCCAGAGGGCTCGCGCGTTGGAAATAGGGGTGATTTGACGTTGCTTGCCGCCGCGCGACAGGGCCCCCGAATCGCTTGCCCGCGTGCCACAGATGAGTCAAAATAACCCTCGTCTCGGAAAGCACTTAGGGCGGTTTTGCGGTATCGGTTCGCGCGGTCTTGATTCCGATGACGCCAGGAGCGTGGCGTGAAGGCGCTAGAGCGATTTCGCGGTTGGTGGCAGCGACAGATGGGCGATGATCAGTCGCCCTTCGACGCCGACTCGTCGGCGTTTGCGATCAGCTTCGTCGTCAATCTGTTTGTCATCGTGTTGCTGGGCCTGGTGCCGCTGTCTCCGAAGCGCGAGGAAGTGACGCTGGTCGTCAACGCCGCGCCGCCGGAAGAGCTGGCTGAGCTGCAGCTTCCCGAGGAATTCACCTTCAGCGACTTGCCCAGCGAGGAAGTCGGCGCCAACAGCGTCCAGGGCGAGGCGATTGCTCTTTCGATGGCGCCGGTCGTCGCGGAGTTCACGGCCACACCGAACCAGGTTGTATCGCTAGCTGTCGATCACGCCCGCATTGAAATCAACGACATTCTGGAAACCGCGCGGGGCTTGCACTATGCCGAGAACCTGGCCGTGAAAGGAGCGGCGGGCGAGGGAACGACGGGAGCAGTCGGCGCGATCGATCGCATCGCACATGAAATTCTGCTGTCGATGGAAGAACGGAAAACGCTCGTGGTCTGGCTGTTCGATCAGACCGCCAGCCTGATTCCGCAGCGGCAGGCGATTCGCGATCGATTCAGCAAGATTTATCAGGAGCTGGGTGTCGTCGAAGCGACAGGCAACGACACGTTTGTTAAGCACGACAGCAAGCCGCTGCTTTCGTCGGTCGTCGGCTTCGGCAATTCGATCAAGTACATGAGCGAGAAGCCGACGGACAATCTGCCCGAGCTGAAGAAGGCGGTGATGGGCTTGCCGAACGACGACACGGGCACCGAGAACGTCTTCACCGCGATATACGACGCCGCCAAGCGCTATGCGAGCTATCGTTACACGACGGCCGAGAAGCCGAACCCGGAACGGAATGTGATGATCGTGGTGTTCACCGACGAAGCGGGCTCGGACATCAGCCGGGCGGAAGAGACCATCAAGATGTGCCGCCGCTGGGCGATACCCGTCTATGTGATTGGCGTGCCGGCGCCGTTTGGCCGGCAAGAGGCGATGATGAAATGGGTCGATCCTGATCCGCGGTATAGCCAGAAGGAGCAATGGGGCGTCGTCGATCAGGGGCCGGAAACGGCAATGCCCGAGCGAATCCGGGTCAGCTTTGCAGGCTCGAAGGAAGATGAAGTGCCGCTCGATTCAGGCTTCGGCCCCTATGCGCTTACGCGGCTGTGCAATGAAACTGGCGGCATCTATTTCGCCGTCCATCCCAACCGCAATGCGGCGCGATTTGTCAGTCGGGGCGATACGGCTGCGTATTCGTCGCATCTGGCTCATTTCTTCGATCCCGACTTGATGCGGCGTTACCGGCCAGAATACGTTTCGTTCAATGACTACCAGAAACGCATTAACGAGAACAAGGCCCGCACCGCGTTGATCAAAGCGGCGACTGCTTCGATCCAAGTTGACGCGATGGAAAATCCGCGCCGCGAGTTCGTCAAACGCGATGAGGCTGAATTCTCGCGCGCTTTGTCCGACGCGCAGCAAGTAGCTGCGGATTTAGAGCCTAAGATCAACGCTCTCTATCAGGTTCTGCAGCAAGGCGAGGCCGATCGCGAGAAAGAGACCGTCGCCCGCTGGCAGGCCGGCTACGACCTGGCGATGGGTCGCACGCTGGCCGTTAAGGTTCGCACCGAGACTTACAACGCCATGCTCGCCGCCGCCAAACGGGGCTTGAAGACGAGCGATCCGAAGAACAACACGTTTGAGATTCTGCCGGCCGACGACATTAGCGTGGGCAGCAACTACGCCAAGCTGGCAGAGCGGGCCAAAATGTACCTGAATCGCGTCGTCAAGGATCACCCCGGCACGCCGTGGGCCTTATTGGCACAGCGCGAGCTGAAAGATCCGCTCGGCTGGAAGTGGAAAGATCGCTACACCGATCTCACGCCCAAGCCGGCGCCGAAGCCCGCAGCGAACAACAACAACGCGCCACCGCGGCCTGAAGGCAAAGTGATGCTCGAGCAGCCAAAACTTCGGCCAGTGCCCAAAAAACTGTAGGAACCAAGAACCAAGAACCGAACAGGAACTTCAAACCTTTTTGGTTCTTCGGAATTTGGTTCTTGGTTCTTATTAATTCGCCAGATGCCGGGCGTCGTCGCTGAAGCTGCTGGCGAGTTCGACAGCGTAGAAGTCGCGGGCGATCTGCTCGGCAAGCATGCCGATGAACACCGTACGAAAACCCGCCTCGTTTTCGGTCACGTGCCGGGCTCCTTCCTTCGGCCAGGCGATCTCCTTCGGAGCCGCTTCATAGACCAGCTCGCCGCCGCCCTTCTTCATGTCATAGACCTTGACGCCGACTTTTGAGCGGCCTTTGAGCAGCGTCTTGCCTTCGTGCAGATTGAAGGCCAAGAGGTCGATGCCCACCACCATGTCGGCCTTTACGCCGCGGCCCACGTCGCGATAGTCGGTCACATCGTCGCCGTGGCTGTCGAGCCAATCTGCAACTTCGCTCTGCCGCACCATTTTAATTTCGGGGACATTTCTCGTTAGCAGCATCGTTACTGCCTTGCCCACTGCGTCCGCTTCTCCGCCCGGGCCGCTCAGCGAGTTCGCATCGAGGCATACCACGGCAACCCGCTTGCCCTTGAGGCCGTCGAACTCCGCCGGGATCATCTCGGGTCCATGAATCAGCCAGGCGATCGTGGCAATCGGACCGCAGCCGGGGATCGCCCCGAGGAGAACCAACGCGGCGAGGAGGCAGAAGCTGCGACGGATGTTTTTCGAAGCGTCGTGCATGAAGCAATCCTTGCTGAGGTTCCGCCAGGCATCATGCCCAGGGCAATTACCAACCGAGCGATACTCTCATGGTCCACTGAATCAGCGTGACAACGATAATCGTCAGCCCGACCGTCAATACAATTCCTTCCGCCGGCCGTCCGATGAGCCACCGGCCGCAAACGCCCGAGCCCACCAGCCACGGACCGACGCCGGCCGCAGCCACTGCCAGCAGCGCTCCGCCCGCGTTGGCTCGCAGGGCCGCGAGCAGGTGCCCGCGAACCATGTGGGCCCACGAAGTCGTCATTCCGCACGACGGACAACGGATTCCGAACCAGTCGAGCACCGTGCAGGGCGGCAAGCCAAGCTGCTGGTGCGTGCCCAGTCCGGCCGAGCTCGGCCTCAGCCAAGCCGCTGTCACCAGCAGCGCCACGAGCACGCTGCCGGCGGCAACCGCAATCACCCGCTGCGACCATCGCCACCGCGGCGCGCAAGCGCGCGGCTCAATGGCAAGCCCGGCGGGCGAGGAAGAGTAGCTCATGGCATCCTGTGCTTCAAGATCAATCACGACGTTTCCATTAGCCGGGACCAAACCTGGTCCCGGTTTTCTGCCACCCCAACTCGCGGCGCACCGGCAGCAAGTTTGCTCCCGGCTAGAGGAGTGGATTACATCAGCGGCGGCCCGGTCGCTGGCAGAGCAGCCGCTAGCTCCTCGGCTTCCTGCTCCATCACGACCAGTCGGCGAATGGCGGTCGCCTGTCCGGTGGCCGGATCGACTTCGACAATCGTCCCGCACAATCGCACGTCACCAACGGCCACTTCGAACTGCGTGGGTTGAAAGGTCAGCGTCGTTTCCAGGACACGATCGACCCGCCGCCCGAGGATGCTGGCATGCGGGCCGGTCATGCCGACGTCGCACTGAAACGCCGTTCGACCGGGAAAAATCTGCTCGTCCGCCGTGGTCACATGGGTATGCGTTCCGAGCACCGCCGTTACGCGGCCGTCCAGATAGCGGCCCATGAGCTGCTTGTCGCTCGTCGCCTCGGCGTGAAAATCGACGATTCGCACTTTCACGTCGGCGGGAATCTCGGCCAGCACCCGATCGGCGGCCGTCCACGGGCAATCGACGGGCCGCATGAACACCCGGCCCAGCAGGCTGATGACGGCGACTGGCGTGCCATCGGCCGCGGTGACGACGCACCACGGTTTGCCCGGCGCGGCAGCCGGAAAATTCGCCGGTTTGACGATGTTGTCGGCGGACGTGAGCACGCTGACGATCTCGCTGCGCCGGTAAATGTGATCGCCGAGCGTCACGCAATCGACGCCCGCCGCGATGAACTTGCGATAGATGCTCGGCGCCAGGCCCGATCCGTCGGCTGCATTCTCGCCGTTGGCAATTACCAGGTCGAGCGATTCACGCTTGCGCAGCGCGGGCAGCGTGCGCGTTACGATCCGCTCTCCCGGCTTTCCCACAATGTCGCCGATTAGCAAAATCCGCATGGAGCGATTTTAGCATCTTGTGGGGCAGACATTCCTGTCTGCCATGTGAGGAGCCTCACGGCAGGCAAGGATGCCTGCCCCACGTCACGGCCCGCGGCTTTTCCTGCAATGCGCGATCGGGAAGGGGTCGGAAGTCTTTGGCGGAACAAAGCGAAACTTCGGAGGGACGAAACCACCGCCAAAAACTCCCGACCCCCTTGCTTGTGACATCCACAAGGACGGGCACATCACGCGGAGCGTGATGGCTACGGTGGCCCGGCAGCTTTGCCCGGAATCCGCGGGTCGTGCAGGCCCAAAAAGCGGCCTGCCGATCGTTCGAATTCGATCGCCTGGGTGACGCCCATGTTGGCAATCGGCGTCAGCTTATGGCCGCGAGCCGTGAGCGATTTTTGCAGTGTATCGTCCAGCCGCGATTCGATTCGCACGGCGTCGGGCGACCACTGATGGTGAATTCGCGGCTGCGCGAGCGCTTGATCGAGCGTCATTCCGAGGTCCAACCGACGCACGAGCGCCTGAACCACCTGACTGATAATCGTCGGCCCGCCGGCGGCGCCGACCGTCAGCACCGGCTGTCCGTTTTCGAGGACGATCGTCGGGCTCATGCTGGAAAGCGGCCTTTTGCGCGGCGCGACAGCGTTGGCTTCGGCGCCGATGAGGCCGAAAGCGTTTGGAATGCCGGGTGCGATCGCGAAATCATCCATCTGATTGTTGAGAACGACGCCGGTGCCTGGCACGATCACTTTGCAGCCGTAAGAGGTGTTGATCGTTTGCGTCATGGCGACCCAGTTGCCTTCGGCGTCGGCGGCGGCGACGTGCGTCGTGTGCTTGAGGAAAATGCTCTCGTCCGCCGCGGGCGGCGTGCCGTGATGCAAAACGGTTCTTGTTTTTGCCAGATCGATCTGGCCGGCGAGCGACTTGGCGTAATTCTTGTCGATCAAGCCGCGCGGCACGCGAGCGAAGTCTGGGTCGCCCAGCCAATAGGCCCGATCGGCAAAGGCGAGCTTCATGGCCTCGGCCAATACGTGCTCGTATTGGCCGGCATCGCGGCGATAGATGGCTTCGAGGTCGAAGTTTTCAAGGATGTTCAGGATCTCGGCGACGTGGACGCCGCCGCTGGAAGGTGGCGGAAAGCCGATGATCGTTCGCCCGCGATACGTGGTCGTCAGCGGCTCACGCTTGATCGGCTGGTAGCTGGCAAAATCCTCGGCCGTAAGCAGCCCGCCGTGCTCGGCCATCCATGCGCTCACGGCAGCCGCGAAGGGCCCGCGATAGAAATAGTCGGGGCCGCGCTCGGCAATTCCGCGATACGTACGTGCGAGTTCTGGCTGCTTCAACATTTCGCCGTCGCCATAGGCCGAGCCGTCGGCCTTAAGCAGCGCAACGTGGGGCCCGCAGACCTTTTTCATGGTCTGGGCAACGCGGCCCAACGCCGAGGCATTCGGTCGATCGACTGCAAAACCTCTTTCGGCCAGCTCGGCCGCCGGCACCGCTAGATCGGCCAGCTTCAATCGACCGTGTTCTTTCAAGGCCAGCGCGTACGCGGCCAGAGCACCTGGAGTGGCAGCCGCCAGCGGCCCCGTTTGGCTGAGCTCCGGTTGCGGCTTACCATCCTTGATGTACATGTCGCGCGTGCCCTTGGCAGGAGCCGTTTCGCGGCCGTCGATGGCGACGAGCTTGCCATCGGCGCGGCGGATGAGAATAAAGCAGCCGCCGCCGAGGCCCGAGTTATGCGCATCGACGACTCCGAGCGTGAGGCCCACGGCGATGGCCGCGTCGATCGCATTGCCGCCTTTTTGCAATGCCGCGACGCCCGCGTCGGTGGCCAGGGGATGGACCGAGGCGACCATGCCCTTGCTCGATGTTGCGGCGTTTGCAGACAACTCGCCGGCTATTGCAGTTGCGATCAGCAAGCCCAGGACAGTAAGCATCCGTTTCTCCAAGAACGCCAACTGCCGGGAGGATAACCCGGCGGCTTTCAAAGCCGCGACCGGTGGTCGCGGTGCACTGCGCTTGTCTCTTAACAGACCGCGATCACTGATCGCGGCTTTGGTTACGCGTTCAACTTCACCGCAGGATCTGAGCCGATGTTAACCCACATATGCACGTGCGGTGAGCCGCGGAAATAGAACACAAAAGCGGGCCCTTCCAGCCGCCAGTTGTCCCAAACGCCATCGTCGCCGATATCGCCTTGGGCGTAGAAGGCGAGCGAACACGCATCGAGGCCGCCCTGCTTGCTTAAGCATTGCTTGACCTCGTCCTGATCGGTGTTGCGGTACGGCTCAAAAACGAGCTTGACGGTCTTCTGAAGCTGGGCCTTTTGATCGGCGCTGAGCTCGCTGACGGAAATGCCGGGGAACTTACCGTCCGTGCCGCGGAAGCCGACGGATTGCTCGGCCGGCAGCTGTGCGACGAGCGCCTTTTCGCGTTGCTTGCCGTCGAGCATCTCGAAGACTTTGTTGGCTTCCAGGGCCTGCGGCCACCATATATTGCCCGGATGCCCGATCTTTTCGTTGAGACCCGACGTTTGGCTGGCTTGGTGTCCATGAAACACGGGGCCACCGAAGGCCATGCTGTCGATGCTGTTGCCATCGACGCGGACGGTCAGGTGGCGGCCCGTCATGACCATTTCAAACTTCTCGCCGGGCTTGCCGAAGAGCGCGATGCTTTGCGCGGATCCCCAGGGGCGGTTGTTCGTGTCGTCCTGAAGCTGCTTGTCGATCTGCTTGACCCAATCTGGTTGAAACAGACCCTCGTAGATCGCCCGGCAGATTTCCTGCTGGTCCTTGGTGTAATAGTCGCTGCGAATTTCCGGCTTGGTGATCTGCCAGTTGTTCGAGACGCGCGTTCTGAGCAGGCCGAGCTTGTCGTCCTGATGGTCCCAGGCGAAAGCGACCTCTTTCCGCTGGCTTTCTGTAAGCGAATCGTACAGCTTTTTGACGAGCGATTCGGGATTGCCATTGGCTGCATCGGCGGCGCGAAGGGCAGAAGGCAGCGCGGCAGCCGCGGCTGTCGCACCGGCCACCTTGATGAAGTTTCTGCGATCGAGCTCGAAGGAATCGCCGTCGCAGTCGGGGCAGGACAAATTACGTTTGGACATGAAAAGCGCTCCTAGCGGTTGGATGAGGTTAACGTGTTCGATTTTTCTCGTGACATGCCTCGCAGGACTCTGCGATGACACGAAAATGTTGCCGCATGGCCTTGGCATCGTTTTCCGGGCAGGTCGTGGCGACGGTTGCAGCACGCACAAATTCGCCGGCAAGCGATGTCCACTGGTCGGTGTTCTTTGAATTAGACACCAGCTTGCCGAGCTCCGCCAACACATAAGCCTGCTTTCGGGCCGCCTCGACGTTGCCGGTCAAGACGGCAATTTTGGCATCGCCCCGCATGGCGTCGAGCGTCAGCATGAGGGGGCGAATCGCCGGGGCGCGCGCCAGCGGCTGCGGCTTGCCGCTCGGCGCGCGCGATGCGGCAGCTGAGGAGGCTTTTTCCAGCGATTCCAGGGCCGACTTGCATTTCGCGGTGTCCTCCTCACGAGCCGCAGACTGCACGCTGCTGACGGCGGCAGTGACATTGGCGATTGCCGCCTGCCAGGCGGCATCGTCGCTACGCGCTTTCAGCAAGTCAGCCAGAAGCTGCAGACCGCCAGCCGATTGCGCCACCGACTTGAAGTCCTTTTGATCAAGCCACTCGCGGGCGTGGGCGACGTTTCTCTGCAGCGCGGCCTCGAGCGCCGACGAAACGGCGTCGGCAGGCTCGGCCGCGATCGCCGCGGCCTGGAGAAGCAACGCAACTAACAGCGCTGGAAAAATACCGTATCGCATGGCGATATTAGAGGCTCAGGCAAGCGGCTGGTGCAACTACCGCCCCTGCCTGGCAATGAAACACCGGCTGCGAGGCTCGGTTTCGCAGCTGTCGCCGGCGACAAGTGGGACGATCTACTTGGCGGCAGGAGAGACGCTGATCGTGAGCGGCCGGCTGGCATAGGTCCACTTCATCACGAAGTTCAGGGCCACGTGAGCCAGGACAACCGCCTGCTGATGATCGGTCGGGGGCGCGTCTTTGGCGGCGGTGAGCGTCAGGTAGCCCTGCGAGGCGCTGCCGGCGAGCAGCGATTTGGCGTCTTTGTCGTTGAGGGTCACGCCCGACGGCAGCGTGTTGGCATAGACCGAGTTCAGGTGCCGCATAAGCATGTCGAGCGTAACATTGGCCGAAAAACCGGGGCTGCGGTCAATGGTGACTTCGATTTTCTTCGACTCGCCAGGCTTAAGGATGATGTCATACGTGCTGAGCGTGATGCCACGGATGTCGGCGGGGTCAGTCACGGCGACGGCATGAGTCGTCACCGGCCAATGACCGCGCCCACCGCCGGGCAAGTAGATTTCTTGATAAGACGTCGCGGTCGCCGACAGATTCCGCTCAGCGCCGTCGGCCAGTTTATGCACAGCAGTGCCGCGGACGACGACGTTCGCCACGCCGAGCATCGCATCCGGCTCGGCTTCCAGCACGATCGAGCCGTCCTGGCCCTTGTCGGCCAAAATTCTGCCACAGCTGCCTGTCACGCCGCGCGGCAGGCCATCGATCGAGAGTTGGACTTCGCCCGAAAAACCGTTCTTTCGCTCGATCCGTACGAACAGCGCCGCGGAGCCGCCGGGAGCAACCTGGGTCTTGTCCGAGTCCAGATACAGCTCGAAATAGGGTTGGCTGCGCGTGACCTTGAGGTAGTACGGATAGAGTGAACCGCCGCGCAGATTGACATCGCGGATTTCGATGATGTATTTGCCATCCGCCGGCGCAGTCCAATTCTCAAGCCAGGAATCCGAGAGCGTCCGCTTGCCGAGCCGCAAGTCGTCGTTCAGCGCGAGCTGTTTTCCTTTTTCGTCGAGGATGCGCAGGTGCGAATCGAGAGCCGACTGCGCTCGGCGGGCCGTCACCTCGAACGAAAAAGCTTCGCCTTTTTTGGCTTCGAAGGCGAAGCAATCGAGATCGCCTTCATGGTCGATGCGGCCGTTGACTCCGCCGGGGACTGCTATTAGCTGCGCTTCGGCAGCGAGGTCGTTGGGTGATTGCGTCTCCGACACCAGCGGCACATCGGCGATGACGAGCGGCACTGGGTTGCTCCGCTCGTGCCCGAGCGGTAGCTCAAACCAGCGCATGCCAGGCGACGCGCTAACCGGCACGCTCAATTCACAGGCGGAACTCCCGGCGACAAGCTCGCCCAGAGGGTGCACGCTTTCTGTCGAGCCTGCAGTCACGGCGAGCGGAAATACACATTCCACCAGCGACCGGTCGTTGATCTCAATGCAGTACTCCCAGTACTGATTGCCTTGGTACCGGACGTCGCGAATTTCAAGCAGATAGTCGGCGGCCTGCGCGAATCGATAAGCAACCAGCGGATCGGCGTAGTACTCGTTGTTGTCGGAGGTTGCCAGCGTGGCGCCGCTCGCGGTTCGCAACGTCAGAATCGGGTCGGCATGCGTCTGAAGATCGTGAATGCGGTCCTCGAGGCGGGCGCAGCGGACGCGGAACACGAGTGACTGCCCTGGTTCCGCGTGAAACTGGTAGTAATCGACGTCTTCGTTCTTCTCGATCGCGCCGCAGACGGCCGCCGGCAGCGTGATCGGCTGCGCTTTGGCGGGCGTGTCATTGCCGGCGGCTTCCGCGATCACCGAATCCCGCACAATGACAAGCTGGCCTACGGTGCTCACGCCCTGCGGCGTCGCGATTCGGACATCCCGAACGCCTGGCATAGCATCGGCTTTTGCCGTGACCTTGATCTTGATCTTCTCGACCGCCGACTTCTTCGCCGAATCATCCGGCTTCTTTTCAGGCGGCATGACTTCAGCTTTGACGCCCTCGCCGCTGATCAGCACCTGGTAAGCGCCGGCCATGCTGTAGCGCGAGCTGACGATCAGCTCAGCGGTAGTTCCCACTTGCAGCGCGACCGGCCGCAGGCTCATCACCATCGGATAGGCAGTTTGGGCGGCACAGTTCGCCGCCGATGTGGCAAAAGCCAACGCGGCGCAGAGCGATAGGATACGAGCGACGGTCGTGATGTGCTGGGTTTGCTTCACGCTTCTCACCGCACAAACAAAAACTGCTTCGAATTCATCAGCGCCCACAGCAGGTCCTGATAAAAGTCGGCGGGAGAGGAGGCTTCTGCCAGGAGCTCGCGGCTGGCTTGCCGCTCTTCCTCGCTGGGCAATCGCGACAGGGCGGCGAGATATAGCTCCTCGACAATTTCGTCGTGCGACTTCTTGGCGGCAACGAGCTTTGATACCTGTCCTTTCGAATCGCGAAGTTTCAACGCCACGACGTCGCCGTTGAGCGTGTGCAGCGCTTGAGCGAGATTTGGATCGGGTGCCCGCTCGCATTCGCAGACCGTCACGCGCCGCGGCTTGGCGAACGTGTTGAGGAAATAATCGGGATACTCAGCGTCGGGCAGCTCAATCGCCCGCGTGCCCAGCGGCAGATTGCGATATTTCGTTGGAATGTCCGTCACGCGATCGATGGCATCGATCAGCGCCTCGGCCGGCAATCGCTTGACCGGATAATGACTATAGAATTTCGTGTCCGCCTCGTTCTCGGCCGTCGGCTGCGAATCGAGCTGATACAGCCGCGAAGCCATGCTCGCATGAATGAGCTGCTTCAGATCATAGCCGCTGTCGGCAAAGTGCCTGGCGAGGGCATCGAGCAGCGGCGGGTTCGTCGGCGGATTCGTGGAGCGCATGTCATCGACCGGCTCGACCAGACCGCGGCCGAGCAAGTAGCCGACGTAACGATTGGCGACGCTGCGTGCGAAATAGACGTTGTCCTTGGCGGTCAGCCAATCGGCGAGCGGAATACGGCGGTCGAGCGGATGATCGACGGCCGGCGCATCGAGCGGCTTAGGCGCCAGCACCTGGTTGGTTCGTGGATTGCGCACATCGCCGCTGTCGCGGACGATCACCGCCTGCTCGCGGCCGAACAGGCCGAACTCCTCGCTGTTCTTGGTGCCCGTGCGGGCAAAAAACGCAGCCAGCCCATAGTAGTCATCCTGGCTGTATTTTTCGAACGGATGATGATGGCACTTGGCGCATTCGATTCGCACGCCCAAGAAGAGCTGCGCGGTTGCCTCGGCGAGCATCGAGGCGTCTTTGTGGACGCGGTAGTAATTCGCCGGACCGTTGGTGTAGATGGAGCCGCGGGCGGTGATCAGCTCGCGGACGAATTTGTCGAACGGCTTGTTGGCGAGCAGCGACTGGCGAATCCAGTTGTGCATCGCCCACATGCCTTGCTCGCCCAGATCGTTGCTGTTGTTCCGCAGCAAATCAGACCATTTCAGGGCCCACCAGGCGGCGTAAGCGTCGTTGTAAATGTTCTGCGCGGAGTCGCTGGAGAGCCCGAGCAGTCGGTCGATCAGTTTCGATCGCTTTTCGGAATCGTCCGATGCTAAAAACGCTCGAGTATCTTCGGCCGTCGGCAGTGTGCCGATTGCATCGAGATAGGCGCGGCGGATGAAGGTCGCGTCGTCGCACAGCGGCGAAGGCTCAATTCCTAGCTCGCGGAATTTTTCGGCGGCCAACTCGTCGATGAAGTTGTTGTTCTTCCAGCCGGCCAGCTCGATGTGTTCCGCATAAGGGATGACAAACAGGCTCGTCGCGGCCTGACCTTCGAATCGAACCATCACGGCGCCTTGGCCCTTGCCGATCGCGGTGACCAGGCCGCCGGAGCTGACGCTGACCACGCCGTCGTCCAGTGAATCGTAGCGGGCCGAGGCGGTGACGTCGCGC
>Ga0136846_1212092_pt1 | contig 15542 bp, 14 predicted proteins | sample HopSoiMetagenom2_FD_96841 | JGI IMG/M metagenome (GOLD analysis project Ga0136846, IMG submission 96841) | Grasslands soil microbial communities from Hopland, California, USA - 2 Assembly 2016 (version 4) | ecosystem: Environmental > Terrestrial > Soil > Grasslands | place: USA: Hopland... | reverse complement strand
TGGAGGGCGCCGAGCGGTTCGTCGAGTTCGTTCAGCCCCGCGCCACGTAGAGCCAGTAGTGCTCGTCGCGGTCCTGGAGCTTCACGTCGTGACGCTCGGCGACGACGTCCCCGAAGACCGTGCGCAGGGACTCCTCCAGGTCCGCGGACTCCGACGCGGACCACACGACCAGGGCGCCGCCCGGCCGCAGCAGCCGCCGCGCATCGGTGAGCGCCGGCGGCTCGTACAGCGCGGCGTTGGCGGCATGCACGAGGTAGCCGGGCCCGTTGTCGACGTCCAGCAGCACCAGGTCGTACGACGCCTCCCGGGCCTCGGCCAGTGCCGCCACGATGTCCGCCTCCACGACGGTGACCCGCTCGTCCGCGAGCAGCGCAGGCCCCTCGGGGACGAGGCCGGCACGCATCCAGTCGACCAGGGCCGGCTCGATCTCGACCACCGCGCACTTCTGCACCCGCGAGTCGGCGAGCACCTCGTGCATCGTGAAGCCGAGCCCCAGGCCGCCGACGATGACCGCACGTGGCTCGTCCACCAACGCCAGCGCCGCGTGGGCCATGGCCCGCTCGGTGCTCACCTCGACGGTGTCCATCACGAAGATCCCGTTGGCCCGCAGCTCCAGCGACGTGGGGCCGCCGTCCCCCGGCCGCCGTTCGCGCAGCACCAGCTCGCCGCGCTCGCTCTCGGCCCGGGCCACCTCGACGTACTCGACCTCCGGCGTCACTGCCTCAGCCTGTCAGGTGCACGGCGACCCTCGCGTCCCAGCCTCGGGTCGCCAGCGGTTCGAGACGGGCGCAGGACGCCTCTCGACCACCGGTGGCTACTCGGCCGAGCGCACCCGGATCCCGGCCCCCACGATCGAGCTCAGCGGCACCGTCACCGCGCCGGACGGGTCGGTGAAGAAGTCGTTGCCCTTGTCGTCCACGACGACGAACGCCGGGAAGTCCTCGACCTCGATCTTCCAGACCGCCTCCATTCCGAGCTCCTCGTACTCGAGCACCGACACCGACTTGATGCAGTCCTGGGCCAGCCGCGCGGCCGGGCCGCCGATCGAGCCGAGGTAGAAGCCGCCGTACGAATGGCAGGCCTCGGTCACCGCCTTCGACCGGTTGCCCTTGGCCAGCATCACCATCGAACCTCCCGCGGCCTGGAACTGCTCGACGTAGGAGTCCATCCGGCCCGCCGTGGTAGGCCCGAACGAGCCGGAGGCGTAGCCGGCCGGCGTCTTGGCCGGACCGGCGTAATAGACGGCGTGGTCGCGGAGGTAGGCCGGCATCTCCTCGCCCGCGTCGAGCCGCTCCTTGATCTTGGCATGCGCGATGTCGCGGGCCACCACCAGCGGTCCGGTCAGCGAGAGCCGGGTCTTCACCGGGTGCTGCGTGAGCTCGGCCAGGATCTCGGCCATCGGCCGATTCAGGTCGATCCTCACGACCGCTCCGCCGGCGACGTGCTCGCTCACCCCCGCGTCGGGCATGTAGTGGGCGGGGTCGGTCTCGAGCTGCTCCAGGAACACCCCGTCGGCGGTGATCTTGCCCAGCGCCTGCCGGTCCGCCGAGCAGGAGACCGCGATCGCCACCGGGCAGGAGGCGCCGTGCCGCGGCAGGCGGACGACGCGGACGTCGTGGCAGAAGTACTTCCCGCCGAACTGCGCGCCGATGCCGAACGACTGGGTGAGCTCGAAGACCTGCTCCTCCAGCTCGAGGTCGCGGAAGCCGTGCGCGGACATCGTCCCCTCGGTCGGCAGGTGGTCGAGGTAGTGCGCCGAGGCATACTTCGCGGTCTTGAGGGCGAACTCCGCCGACGTACCGCCGATCACCACCGCGAGGTGGTAGGGCGGGCACGCGGCAGTGCCGAGCGAGCGGATCTTCTCGTCCAGGAACTGCAGCATCCGCGTCGGGTTCAGGACCGCCTTGGTCTCCTGGTAGAGGAAGGACTTGTTGGCCGAGCCGCCGCCCTTGGCCATGAAGAGGAACTTGTACTCCGGACCGTGGCCGGTGTCCGGGACCGAGTGGATCTCGACCTGGGCCGGCAGGTTGGTGCCGGTGTTCTTCTCCTCCCACGTCGTGAGCGGGGCGAGCTGGGAGTAGCGCAGGTTGAGCCTCGTGTAGGCGTCGAACACCCCGCGCGAGACCCACTCGCCGTCGTCCACACCGGTGAGCACGCCCTCGGTCTTCTTGCCCATCACGATCGCGGTGCCGGTGTCCTGGCACATCGGCAGCACGCCGCCGGCGGAGATGTTGACGTTCTTGAGCAGGTCGAGCGCCACGAACCGGTCGTTCCCCGATGCCTCGGGGTCGTCGATGATCCTGCGGAGCTGCGCGAGGTGCGCCGGTCGTAGGAAGTGCGCGATGTCGTGCATCGCCTCCGCGGTCAACCGCCGGATCGCCTCGGGCGCCACCTGGAGGAACGTCCGTCCCCCCGCGTCGAACGTCGACACGCCCTCGGCGGTCACCAGGCGGTACGGCGTCTGGTCGGGGCCGATCGGAAGCAGGTCGGAGTAGCGGAACTCAGGCTCGCTCACGCGCGTGAGCGTACGCGGAGGGCCACGCGGCCGTGACGCTCGCCAGTCAGGCCACCCCGGTCGTAGTCTGAGCGCGCCGTACCCGCCAGTGCCGTGCTGTCACGGGAACAACCCTTCCGGAACATCCTCCGGTAACTCCCCGTACAACACGCACCGCGAGGGTTCGCGCGGCGCAGCGCGCGCCATTGACACACCGGGAGGACTGTAGAAGGTTCGGAGCGTAATGGTCACCTTGGCCGCGATGAGCGCGGCTGCGGCACTCACGGCCTGCGGGCCCCCTTCGGACTCGGGCGACGACAACAGCTCCAGCGGCGGCGGCACCGATGCCAAGACGGCCACCTCGGTCGACGACTTCGGTGGCATGGACGCGCTGGTCAAGGCGGCACAGAAGGAGGGAACGCTCAACGTCATCGCGCTCCCGCCGGACTGGGCCAACTACGGCGCGATCATCGACGCGTTCTCCAAGAAGTACGGCATCAAGGTCCAGTCCGACCAGCCCGACGCGGCCAGCCAGGACGAGATCAACGCCGCCGACCAGCTCAAGGGCACCGACCGGGCCCCGGACGTGTTCGACCTCGGGCAGTCCGTGGCGCTGGCGAACACCGACAAGTACGCGCCCTACAAGGTTGCGACCTTCGACGACATCCCTGACCAGTTCAAGGACCCGGACGGAACGTGGGTCAACGACTACGGCGGCTACATGTCCGTCGGCTACGACTCCGACAAGGTCCCGGACGTGGCCGCCCTGGACGCCCTGCTCGGTCCGGACTTCAAGGGGAAGGTGGCGCTGAACGGTGACCCGACCCAGGCCGGCGCCGCCTTCAGCGGCGTGGTCATGGCCTCGATCGCCAATGGCGGCTCGGCCGACGACATCGCTCCCGGAGTGGACTACTTCAAGAAGCTCAAGGACGCCGGCAACTTCCTGCCGGTCGATCCCACCGCCGCGACCATCGAGTCCGGACAGACCCCGGTCGTCATCGACTGGGACTACCTGAACGCCGCGGAGACGGCCAAGCTCCCGAGCTGGAAGGTCGTCGTGCCGGAGGGCGCCGTGGTCGCCGGCTACTACTTCCAGGCGATCAACAACGACGCCCCGCACCCGGCGGCGGCCCGCCTCTGGGAGGAGTACCTCTACAGCGACGAGGGCCAGAACCTGTGGCTCGCCGGCGGTGCGCGTCCCGTCCGCGCCGACGCGATGGTCGCGGCGGGGACGATCGACCAGTCCAAGTACGACGCCCTGCCCACGGTGACCGGCACGCCGGTGATCCCGACCAACGAGCAGACCGAGAAGATGGCGGCCTACCTGGCCGCCAACTGGGCCAAGGCGGTCGGCTGACCGCCGTCGCCCCGGTGGACGCCATTGCGGCGGCGTCCACCACGGCACCTCGGGCCAGGCCGCGACGCACGAGCGTCGCGCCCTGGCTCGGCCTGCTCCCGTTCCTGCTCTACGTCACGATCTTCCTGGTCTGGCCGACCCTGTCGGTCGTCTCCGGGGCGTTCCGGAGCGAGGACGGCGGCTTCACCCTCGAGCGGGTCCGAGCGCTCACCGACGAGACCGCGCTGCGCGCGCTCAGGCAGAGCCTCTACCTCTCGTTCTCCTCCGCGGCCCTCGGCGCGGTCCTGGGTGCCCTGCTGGCCTACCTCATCGTCACCGCGCCGCCCAACAGCCTGATGCGCCGCACGGTCACGGCGGTCTGCGGCGTGCTCGCCCAGTTCGGTGGCGTCACGCTGGCGTTCGCCTGGCTGGCCACGCTCGGCTTCAACGGCCTGCTGACCAACCTGTTCGCCGACGTGCTCGGCACCTCCGGCACCGGCTCGACGTGGCTCTACGAGCTCCCGGGGCTGATCCTGGTCTACACCTACTTCCAGATCCCGCTGATGGTGATCGTGTTCATGCCCGCTCTCGAGGGACTGCGGCCGCAGTGGCGTGAGGCGGCGGTCAACCTGGGGGCCTCCACGTTCCAGTACTGGATCAAGGTGGCGCTGCCGCTGCTGCGGCCGGCGTTCCTGGGCAGCGCGCTCCTCCTGTTCGCGAACGCCTTCGCGGCCTATGCGACCGCGGCGGCGCTGATCAGCCAGGGCTCGTTCATCACGCCACTGCTCATCCGCACCTCGCTCACCAGCGAGGTCGTCCTCGGGCAGAAGGGGCTCGGCTTCGCACTCGCCCTCCAGATGGTGGTCGTCGTCGCGATAGTGATGACGGCCTACGCCCTGATGCTGCGGCGTACCGCGCGGTGGCTCAGGTGAGGGGGGTGGGTCGCCGGTGACGCAGTCGTGGTCATGGCGGATCACCCGGGTGGTCCTGCTCCTGTGCTTCGGGCTCTTCTTCGCCGTACCCCTGCTGGCACTGCTCAACTTCAGCACCAAGGACACGATCACCAAGGAGCGCACCGGCGCCGCTTGGCGCGCGCTGTTCGACAACCCGCTGATGAGCGAGGCGATCCGCACATCCCTCGAGCTGGCAGCCATCACCATGGTCGGGATGGTCGTCCTGCTCGTGCCCACGATGATCTGGGTCAGGCTGCAGGTGCCGGCCGCGACCCGGCTGGTCGAGTTCCTCTGCCTGCTGCCGCTCACCATCCCGGCACTGGTCATCGTGGTCGGGCTGGACGACGTTTACGCGTGGGTCAACTACCTGATCGGCGACTCCGCGCTCACGCTCGCGTTCGTCTACGTGGTGCTGGTGCTGCCGTTCTCCTATCGCGCGATCGACGCCGCGCTCTCCGCCATCGACTCCACCACGCTTGCCGAAGCGGCCCGCTCACTCGGCGCGGGCTGGTTCACGGTGATCGCCCGCGTGATCGTGCCCAACATCTGGCAGGGCGTCCTCAACGCCTCGTTCGTCACCGTCGCGCTCGTGCTCGGCGAGTACACCATCGCCTCGCTGCTGCACTACAACACCTTGCAGGTGGCGATCGTCTCGCTCGGCAAGAGCGACGCACCCACCTCGATGGCCGCCTCGCTCGGGACGATCCTGCTCGCCTTCGTGCTCCTGGTCGGGCTCTCCCTGCTCGACCGGCGGCGCCACCACACCGGGAGGACCTCATGACCAGCACGGCGGCTGCGTCGCCCGGAGTCGCCGTCGAGCTGAAGGGGCTGCACCGGTCCTACGGCTCCGTGCACGCCCTCGACGGCCTGGACCTCCGGATAGCGCCGGGCGAGATGGTCGTACTGCTGGGACCCTCGGGCTGCGGCAAGACCACCGCCCTGCGGATCCTCGCCGGACTGGAACGACAGAACGAGGGCCAGGTCCTGGTCGGCGGCAAGGACATCACCCGGGTGCCGCCGAACAAGCGCGACATGGGCATGGTGTTCCAGGCCTACAGCCTGTTCCCGCACCTGACCGTGCTCGACAACGTCGCTTTCGGCCTGAAGCTGCGCGGCCGCAGTGGCGCCGAGCGCCGCCGGCGAGCGGGGGAGGTGCTCGAGCTCGTCGGACTCGCCGAACACGCCGACCGCTACGCCCACCAGCTCTCCGGCGGCCAGCAGCAGCGCGTCGCCCTGGCCCGGGCGCTGGCCATCGAGCCGGCCGTGCTGCTCCTCGACGAGCCGCTCTCCGCCCTCGACGCCAAGGTCCGGGTCCAGCTGCGCGACGAGATCCGCCGGATCCAGCTCGAGGTGGGCACCACGACCCTCTTCGTCACCCACGACCAGGAGGAGGCGTTGGCGGTGGCCGACCGCGTCGGGGTGATGAACGCCGGCCGGCTGGACCAGATCGCGCCGCCGTCGCAGCTGTACGCCGCCCCCGCGACGCCGTTCGTCGGCGAGTTCGTGGGGCTCAGCAACCGGATCCCCTCGAACGCGGCCAACGGCAGCGCCGACGTGCTGGGCACCTCCGTGCCGACCCTGGCGGGTTCGGCCTCCGGGCCGGGCCGGGCGCTGGTCCGGCCGGAGGCGGTGCGGGTGCGGGCGGACCAGTCCGGCACGGCGATCGTCGCCACGGTCGCCTTCCTGGGCCCGATCTCGCGGGTCACCCTCACCCTCCCCGACGGCACCGTCGTGACCGCGCAGCTGCCGAGCTCCGAGGCCGCCGCCCTCCAGGTCGGCGAGCACGCCACCGTCACGGTCGACCCGGTCCCCGTCCTCGTCGTGGCGGACTGACGGTCCGGCATACGCTGTGCCCATGGCGGGCGAGCTGCAGCAGCCGAGCGGGGGCACCGATCCGGCGCAGCTGCGCATCTCCGACGAGGAGCGTCACCAGGTCGCCGAGATCCTTCGCCAGGCCGCGGGGGAGGGCCGGCTCGACATCGACGAGCTCGACCAGCGGCTGGAGCAGACCTACGCCGCCCGCACCTACGCCGACCTGGTGCCGATCACCCTCGACCTGCCGGCCCACCCGCACGCGCCTCCGGTCGTGCGGCCCGCCGTGGCATCGCCCCAGGTGGTGCCGGGCGCAGACAGGGAGAGCCACCTCGCGATCCTCAGCGGGCTGAGCCGCAAGGGCGTCTGGGTGGTCCCCAGGCAGATGACGATCCTGTGCCTGATGGGCGGCGCCGAGCTCGACCTGCGGCAGGCGAAGTTCGCCGCCCACGAGGTCGTGATCACCATCAACGCGTTCATGGGCGGTGCCCAGGTCATCGTCGGCCCGACCACCCGGGTCCAGATGGAAGGCACCGGGATCATGGGCGGCTACTCCGAGCCGTCCGGGCTGGTCGAGGCCGACCTCGACGAGAGCTCGCCGGTCGTCCGCATCACGGGCGTGGCCATCTGGGGCGGCGTCAGCGTGGAGCGCAAGCACCTCTGACCGGCGCGGTCACGTCGGCGCCGGTCCGCTCGACCGCCGCCGGACCAGCCGGACCGACACGTCGACGTCCGTGACCTGCTCGCCGGAGAGGAGCCGCAGGGCCATGTTCGCCGCCAGCCGACCCTGGCCGGCCACGTCCTGGTCCACGGTGGTGACCCCGACCTGTTCGCCGAGGGGGTGGCCGTCCACGCCCACCACCGAGAGGTCCTGGGGGACCCGGAGGCCGGTCGAGCGCGCGTGGGCCATGGCGGCGAAGGCCAGCTCGTCGGAGTAGGCGAACACCGCCGTCGGCGGCTCCGGGAGCGCCAGCAGGCGGGCCATCGCCCGGCCGCCCGCCCCGACGGCGTACGTCTCGGTGACCAGCAGCTCGTCGGACGCGTCGAGCCCCCCCGCGGCCAGCGTCTCGCGCCAGGCCCGCACCCGGAGCAGGTCGGAGGACCAGGTGGTGCCGTCGGTGTCGCTGGTGCGGATCATCGCGATCCGGCGGTGGCCGAGCTCGACGAGGTGCTGCACCGCGAGCCGGCCGACCTCGAGGTCGTCGACCGAGACGTGCGGGTGGTTGCGGATCGAGCCGCCTGCCACCACGACGTGCACACCCAGCAGGTCCAGCCGCTCGACCTCGGCCTGCGCCATGGGGAGCGCGGTGATGATGACGGCGTCCGCCTTGCGCCGGGCCGGCAGGTCACGCAGGAAGCCGGCGCGCTGCTCCTCGCCCTCGACCTGGTAGACGAGCAGGTCGAGGTCGGCGGCGCGCAGCACCGGCGCCATGCTGGCCAGCATCGCGCTGTAGAACCACGCGTCGAGGTGGGGCATCACGACCGCGACCCGGCCGGTGTGCCCCCTGGAGAGCGAGCTCGCCTCCGGGGAGATCACGTAGGACAGCTCGTGGGCGATCCGCTCGACCCGGTCTCGGGTGGCCTGGCTGACACCCGGTACGCCGCGCAGCGCGCGCGACACGGTGGCGATCGAGACCCCCGCCGCACGAGCGACGTCGGCCATGTTGGCCGTGCTGGGCGGCGTCCCCGCCCCACTGCCCATGCAGGCAGGGTAGCCGCCACCGCACAAACGTTTGCAGCGGCTTCACAGGCGTGGTGGCCGGGTGCTGCCTCGCTGCAGCAGCCGGGTGGGCAGGATGACCTGGGCGGGCTGCCACCACTCCTCGGCCACGGTGGCGGCGAGCGCGTCGAGGACCTGCCGCGCGGCCAGCCGCCCCTGTTCGTGGACCGGCTGAGAGACCGTGGTCAGGTCGAAGAAGGCCGCCAGCTCGTGATCGTCGATCCCCACGACCGACACGTCGGCAGGGACGCGCAGGTCGAGCTGGCGGGCCGCCCTCAGCACGCCGATCGCCATCTCGTCCGAGGCCGCGAAGATCCCGGTCGGCCGGTCCTCGAGTTCCAGCAGGCGGCGGCCCGCCTCGATGCCGCCGGCAAGGGTGAACGCCCCGTCGACCTCGAGGCTGGGGTCGTGGGGCAGCCCGGCCTCCGCGAGCGAGCCCCGGTAGCCGGCCTCGCGGGCGTTGGGAGCGGTGAAGTCGAGCACGCCGGCGCCGCCGACGTAGCCGATCCGCCGATGGCCCAGCTCGATGAGGTGGCGGGTCGCCGTCCGGGCCGCCTGCTCGTCGTCGATGCGGACCGTGGCCCAGCCCGGGACGTCAGCGCCCACGAACGTGACCGGGCAGCCCAGCGCCTCGAGCCGGGCCAGCTCGACGTCGGTCGGCTGCAGGCTCAGGACCAGCACGGCGTCGACCCGTTTGGTCAGCCGGCCCGCCTCGAAGACCCGGTGCCGGGCGTCGGCCGAGCCGGCCAGGTTGTAGAGCAGGAGGTCGTAGTCGTGGTCGCGCAGGACCTCCTCGGCCCCCTCGACCACGGAGGCGAAGAACCAGCGGGTGACCCAGGGCACCACGACCGCCACCGTGTTGGTCTGGCCGCTGGCCAGCCGGACCGCGCTCGGCGAGGGCACGTAGCCCAGCGCCCGTGCGGTCTGCTGGACCCGTTCCCGCGTGGTGGCCGAGACGCCCGGCAGGCCGCGCAGGGCCCGCGAGACCGTCGCGGTGGACATCTTCAGCTCCTTGGCCACGTCCTTGATGCCGGTCATCGTGGGAGCGCTCCCGCGATCTGGGCTAGGTTGGACGGGTGACCAGCAGCCTGCCCGACGGAGCCAGCCTCGCCTTCGGCGTCGCGACCGCGGCGTACCAGATCGAGGGCGCGACCGCGGAGGACGGACGCGGACCGTCGATCTGGGACACGTTCACGGCCCGGCCGGGCACCGTGCGCGACGGCAGGGACGGCTCGGTGGCGTGCGACTCCTACCACCGCTACGACGAGGACCTCGACCTCGTGGCCGGGCTGGGCGCCGGCTGGTACCGCTTCTCGATCGCCTGGCCGCGGGTTCTGCCCGAAGGCAATGGCCGGGTCGAGTCGCGCGGGCTCGACTTCTACGACCGCCTGGTCGACGCTGTGCTCGCCCGTGGCGTCAGCCCCACCGCCACGCTCTACCACTGGGACCTCCCGCAGGCCCTCGAGGACCTCAACGGCTGGCTCAACCGCGACACCGCCGAGGCCTTCGCGGACTACGCGGCCGTCGTCCACGACCGCCTGGGTGACCGGGTCCGGGTGTGGGCCACCCACAACGAGCCGTGGTGCGCTGCCTACCTCGGCTACGCCGCCGGCGTGCACGCGCCGGGACGGCGCGAGGGCGGGGCCGGCCACCGCGCCGCGCACCACCTGCTCCTCGCCCACGGACTGGCCGCGGCCCGGCTGCACGACGCGGGGGCGGACGACGTCGGCATCGTGCTCAACCTGGCGCCCTTCTGGCCCGAGGACCCCGATGACCCAACGCTGGTCGCCGCCACGGACCAGATCGACGCCGTCCGCAACCGGGTCTGGCTCGGACCACTGGTCGACGGTCGCTACGACGACGGCCTGCTCGAGGTGGCCCCCGAGCTGGCCGAGCCCGACCTGGTCCGGGACGGCGACCTCGCGCTGGTGCAGGGCTCCGCGGACTGGCTCGGCGTGAACTACTACACGCCGTTCCGCACCGCCCGGCCCGGCGCTGCCGAGACGCACCCCGAGGCCGACGCCTATCCGGGCACCTCGCCGGTGTCCTTCGTGGTGCGCGAGCCGCGCACCGACATCGGCTGGGAGGTGGACGCCTCCGGCCTCGAGCAGCTCCTCATCGACAGCCACCGACGCACCGGGCTGCCGGTGCTGGTCACCGAGAACGGGGCCGCCTACCCGGACGTCACGCTGGACGACCAGGACCGCATCGCCTACCTCCGTGACCACATCGCGGCGACCCGGCGGGCGCGAGAGGCAGGCGCGGACGTCCGCGCCTACGTCGTCTGGACCCTCCTGGACAACTTCGAGTGGGCAGAGGGGTACACGAAGACCTTCGGGATCGTGCACGTCGACCCGCGCGATCAGTCCCGGACGCCCAAGGCTTCTTTCCACTGGCTCGCGGAGCACATCAGCGACTCGGGCGTCGGCTAGTCCGTCATCCCTTGACGCTTCCGGCCAGCAGCCCGCGCACGAAGAAGCGCTGCAGCGACAGGAAGACGATCAGGGGGACGACCAGCGAGACGAAGGCGCCTGCAGAAAGAAGGTGCCAGTCCTGGCCCTTGGTTCCCGAGAGCTCCGCCAGCCGCACCGTCAGCGGCGAGACGTCGAGGCTGCCGCCACCGAAGACCAAGGCCACCAGGAGGTCGTTCCAGACCCACAGGAACTGGAAGATCGCGAACGCGGCGATGGCCGGCGTCATCAGCGGCAGCATGATCCGCGTGAAGATCTGCACGTGGCCCGCGCCGTCGACCCGAGCCGACTCGATCAGCTCACCGGGGATCTGGGACATGAAGTTGTGGAGCAGATAGATCGCCAGTGGCAGCGCGAAGATCGTGTGGGACAGCCAGATCGTGTAGAAGCCACCACCCGGCGCGTCCGCGCCCGCCAGTGGCTGCAGGTTGAACGGCGGCTGCACGTAGAGCTTCAGCAGCGGGATCATCGTCACCTGGATCGGCACGATCTGCAGGGCGAACACAGCCACGAACAGGAAGTCGCGGCCGGGGAACGACATCCACGAGAAGGCGTAGGCCGCGATGACGGCCAGCGAGATCGGCATCAGCACCGAGGGGATCGTGATCACGATCGTGTTGACGAAGTAGACCGCCAGGTCGGTGTCGGCCCCGTGGAGGACGGCGTCGTAGTTGGCCCAGGTGAGGCCACCCAGGCCCGGGTTCTGCAGGACGGTCCACCAGCCGGTGGTCTTCACGTCCTGCTCGGGCCGGAACGACGTGATGAACAGGCCGATGGTGGGGATCGTCCACAGCACCGCGATCGCGATGGCCGCGATCGATGCCCATGGCGAGGTGAGTGTCTTGTGCGCCCTGGAGGAAGCGGTCTCCTTCTCTACGACAGCTTCGACGGAGACGGAATCTGCGACGGTCATCGGGCCTCCAACCTTCTCATCTGACGGACGTTGTAGACGACGATGGGCAGTACGAGAATGAAGATGATCACCGCCAGCGCCGCGCCCAGCCCGGCGTTGTTCGAGCGGAAGCTCTGCACGTAGAACTCATAGGCCAGCACGCTGGTGTCGAAGTTGCCACCGGTCGCGGTCCGGACGATGTCGAAGGCCTTCAGCGTCGTGATGCTGATGGTCGTGATCACCACGATCAACGAGGGCCGGATGCTCGGGATGGTGATGTAGCGGAACATCTTCAGCCCGCTCACGCCGTCCAGGCGTGCGGCCTCGATGATGTCATCGGGGATCGCCTTGATGGACGCCGAGAGAATCGTCATCGCGAAGCCGGCCTGGACCCAGATCATGATGACGATCAGGAACAGCGTGTTCCACGGCTCGGTGAGCAGGAACTGGTAGGTGTCGAAGCCGAGTGACTTGAGGATCTGGTTCGCCAGGCCGATCTGGTCAACGCTCTTGTCCTTGTAGTCGTAGACGAACTTCCAGATCAGGGAGGCGCCGACCAGCGAGATCGCCATGGGCAGGAAGATCAGCCCTTTGGCGAACTTCTCCAGCCGGGCCCGGTCGACCAGGACGGCGTAGACGAGGCCGATGAAGGTCGAGACCGTGGGCACGAGGAGGACCCAGGCCGCGGTGTTGCGGAGCACCCTGAGCTGCTCGGAGTCGGTGAAGACCGTGTGGTAGTTGTCGATACCGACGAAATCGGTGCCGGTGTTGTCCTGGAAAGACCGGTAGATCGTGACGATGGCGGGGTAGAGCAGGCCGATCGCGATCAGCGCGAGCGCCGGCAACACGAAGGCCAGGAACTGGACGCGTTCGCCCGATCGCGACCTCAGCTTCGAGGTCAGCAGCAGGATGATCGCGACCACGCCGAAGAACAGGGCGATGCAGATGAACATCTGCACGAACTTCTCGGTTGAAGACATGAACACTCCCCTGCTGTCGGGCGGGACCCCACCCGGCCGGCACTGGGCCGGCCGGGCGGGGGCGCGCGAGCTCAGCCGTCGGTCAGGACGACGGCCAGGACTTCTCGATGTTGTCGAGGGCGTCCTGCGTGCTCTCGCCGGTGATCCAGGCGGTCATCTCCTTCCAGAAGGAGTTGGCGCCCACCTCACCCGGCATCTGGTCCGAACCGTCGAAACGGAAGACCGCGTCGGGGTCCTGGAAGATCTGCGCGGAGAGCTGGTCGATCGGGCTGACCAGGTTGGTCACGTCCAGCCCCGTGTTCGCGCTGACCCAGCCGCCACCCGGGGTGGCCTTGGCCTTCTCGTTGGCCCAGACGTCGGTCGACAGGTAGGTCTGGAACGCCTGGACCTCGGCGTTGTCGGAGAACGCGGTCACGAACTCGCCACCGCCGAGGACAGGCTTGCCGAACTCGTCGCTCATGGTCGGCAGGTAGAACGCGAACACGTCGCCGTCTTCGGCCACCTTGGTGCCCTCCGGCCAGTTGGCGGCGTAGAACCCGGCCTGGCGGTGCAGTGCGCACTTGCCGTCGAGGATCGGCAGCCCGGCGTCCTGGAACGCCGTGGTGGCGATCGACTTCACGTCGCCGATGCCGCCGTTGACGTACTTGTCGTTCTTCAGGATGTTGCCGACGTCGTCGAGCGCCTCGGCGACCTGCGGGTCGTTGAACGGGATGTCGTGGTTGACCCAGTCGTCGTACACGTCCGGGCCGGAGGTGCGCAGGAGCACGTCCTCGAGCCAGTCGGTGGCCGGCCAGCCGGTGGCCTCACCGGACTCGATGCCCGCGCACCACGGCTTGATGCCGGTGCCCGCGATCGTGTCGGAGAGGGCGAGCATGTCGTCCCAGGTCGACGGGACCTCCCAGCCGTTGTCGGCGAACATCTTTGGCGAGTACCACACGAACGACTTCACGTTCGCGCCCAGCGGAGCGGCGTAGAACTTGTCGTCGACCGTGCCGTAGCCCTTCCAGTCCTCACCGAACCACTTGTCCACGTTGTCCGCGACCGCCGACGGGGCCTCCACCACCTTGCCGGTGGCGACGAGGGTCTTCAGCAGGCCGGGCTGCGGGACGTAGGCGATGTCCGGTGGGTTGCCGGCCTGGACACGCACCGGCAGCTGGGCCTCGAACTCCTTGGAGCCCTCGTAGTTGACCTTGGCTCCGGTGCAGGTGGTGAACAGCTTGTAGGAGTCTTTCTGGGACTGGTCCTCTGGGGCCACGATGGAGGTGTAGACGCTCACCTCGCGCCCGGACAGGTCGCCGAAGTCGGCGAGCTGCTCCAGGTCCTTGCACTCTGACTTGTCGGCTCCGGGCCAGGTGCCGCTAGCGGAACCGCCGCCCTTGTTGTCGTCGGCACAGCTCGCCAGGGCAAGTCCCGCGCCCAGCACAGCGGCGGCCACGGCAGCCACTCGACGCGTGTTGCGTGTTCGCATGCCTCTTCCTCTCTTCATGGTCAGCAGGTCTGTCGATCGCCCATCTCTGGGCCTTCTGACCACCTGCCCGCTCCGTCATGGCTAGGTAAACGCTTACGCAGCAGGTGGTCAATAACTGCACATAACATTTCTGTAACGCAGGTCACATGCGTGGGAACGCTCCCACTCGACCACCACTGACGTCAACCCGCCTGTCCGAAGGGCGCCGGAAACGTGGCCCTTCCGTGATGAGGTCGCCGCTGTCTAGGGTGACGGCCGTCACTTCACTACGGATCGTCCGGCACGTACCTGCCGGTGAAGGGAGCACATCAGCATGGCCACAGTGACGTTCGAGAAGGCGCAGCGGTGGTATCCGGGGGCGGACAAGCCTGCGGTGCCCGGGATCGACCTGGCGATCGGGGACGGGGAGTTCATGGTCCTGGTGGGGCCGTCGGGGTGTGGCAAGTCCACGACCTTGCGGATGTTGGCGGGGCTGGAGGAGGTCAACTCGGGGAAGATCTTCATCGGTGAGCGGGAGATCACCCACATGCCGCCCAAGGACCGTGACATCGCGATGGTGTTCCAGAACTATGCGTTGTATCCGCACATGAGTGTGGCCGACAACATGGCGTTCGCGTTGAAGATGGCCAAGGTGCCGGCCGAGGAGCGCAAGCAGCGGGTGGCCGAGGCGGCCCGGATCCTGCAGCTGACCGAGTACCTGGACCGCAAGCCGAAGGCGCTCTCGGGTGGTCAGCGGCAGCGGGTGGCGATGGGTCGGGCCATCGTGCGGGCCCCGCAGGTGTTCTGCATGGACGAGCCGTTGTCGAACCTGGATGCGAAGATGCGGGTGGCGACCCGTACCGACATCGCCAAGCTCCAGGCCGACCTGGGGGTCACCACGGTCTATGTGACCCATGACCAGGTCGAGGCGATGACGATGGGCGACCGGGTCGCGGTGATGAACTTCGGTGTGCTGCAGCAGGTCGACACCCCGTTGAAGCTCTACGACAAGCCGGTCAACCTGTTCGTGGCCGGGTTCATCGGCTCACCGGCGATGAACCTGCTGCGGGCCAAGGCCCAGGACGGGCAGGCCAAGATCGGCAACTACCTGGTCCCGGTCGACGCCGGGGCGTCGAGCAAGATCGGCCCGCAGCACACCGACATCACCGTCGGGGTACGCCCGGAGTCGTGGCGGATCGTCACCGCCGCCGAGGGCGGCCTTCCCGTCACCGTCACGGTGGTCGAGGAGCTGGGCGCCGACGAGTTCGTCTACGGCACCTGCGACGTGGAGGGCACCCCGGGCAACATCATCATCCGGGTCTCCGGCCGTGGGCAGGCCCACAAGGGCGAGACCCTCTACGTCACCACCGACCCCAAGGACGTCCACGTCTTCGACACCGAGTCCGGCGAACGCCTCTCCGACTGACCCCGGCGACG
>Ga0136846_1210509_pt1 | contig 15546 bp, 10 predicted proteins | sample HopSoiMetagenom2_FD_96841 | JGI IMG/M metagenome (GOLD analysis project Ga0136846, IMG submission 96841) | Grasslands soil microbial communities from Hopland, California, USA - 2 Assembly 2016 (version 4) | ecosystem: Environmental > Terrestrial > Soil > Grasslands | place: USA: Hopland... | reverse complement strand
TCTCGGTCGCGATGATCTTGGCCACATCGGCCGGCTCCAAGGCATCGGCCAGGCACATGTCGGTAACGATCGAGAAGCCGATGGTTTTCAGCCCGGCGTGTACCGCCACGATCACTTCCGGCACCGTGGACATGCCAACGACATCGGCCCCAATCATTCGCAGGAACCGGTATTCGGCCCGCGTTTCCAGGTTTGGCCCGGCAACAGCAACAAAAACGCCGCGATGCGCGACGATGTTTTCGCGCCGCGCCACGGCAAGCGCCCGCTCGATCAGCTTTTGATCGTACGGCTCGCACATGTCGGGAAATCGCGGGCCGAGACGATCGTCGTTGATACCGATCAGAGGATTGGCGCCCAGCAGGTTGATATGGTCGTCGATGAGCATAATGTCGCCGGAGCGAAAATACGGATTCATGCCTCCGCAGGCATTGCTGACGACGAGCAGCTTAGCCCCCAGCGCCTTCATGACCCGCACCGGCAGCGTAATTTGGTCGAGCGGATAGCCCTCGTACATATGAAAGCGGCCTTCCATCGCCAGCACCGGCAGACCCGCAAGCTGCCCGCACACCAACCGCCCACGGTGACCGATGGCCGTCGAGCGCGGAAAATGAGGTATCTGCTCATACTCGAGCGAGGCTTCCTCCTTGATTTCCTTCACCAGACTTCCCAGGCCCGTGCCCAGAATGATGCCTGCGTGCGGAATGCGCTCCCACGCCTTCTTAATGTGAGCGGCAGCTGCTTGAACTTTTTCGTAGAGACCTTGCATGGAATGACGACAGGCAAGAATGCGACTGAAACCTGACAAAACGAACGCCGCTACTTCTTGGGAGGCGTGTAGCCAGGAGCGGCATAAAATGACGTCACGAGCGTACCATCCGCCGCGTTCCAGACGAAGACCTGGCCATCGAACCCACCGCCGGCAAGCCGCTTCGCCTCGGCATGATAGGCAGTCGATAGAACCCAGTCTTTTGCGCCGGTGAGCTCGCGAAGCTGCTTTTGATCGGCCGCATTGAATTGGCGGACCTTGTTATCGGCGGAAGACGCAAAGAATGATTCGCCGGAGGACGTGAGCTTATACGCTTCGCCGCCCAAACCTGCATCCGCGGCCTTCTTGCCGTCGGCGATGCTCCAGCAATGCAATTTGCCGTCGCTGCCCGCCGAATAGACCTGCTTGCCGTCCGGATGAAACAAGACCCCGCGTACGGGCTGATTGTGGCCGTTGTAAGTGATCAAGAGCTCGCCTGTTTTGGCGTCGAAGACCTTGGCCGTCTTATCGCGACTGCCCGTGGCAAGCTGGGTGCCGTCCGCATTCCAGGCGACGGCAAACACCCAGTCGCTGTGGCTGGTGATGGTGAGCTGCTCGCTGCCGCTCGCCACGTCGAAGACATGGACAACGCCGTCGGCCGCGGCCGTGGCCAGGCGGTCCCCTTGGGGATTGAAAGCGCAGTCGAACACGACGTCGCTCGTTGTGCCAAGCACTTTCACGAGCTCGCCGCTGTCCGGCTTGAGCAGTCGCACCTCGCCATGTTTTCCCGGCGTGCCGCAGGCAACGGCCAGCAGTTGGCCGTCGGGACTGAAATGAATCGCATAAGTCCGCTGACCGACGCCGCCGATGCGACGAACGAGCATTCCATCCTATGCGTTCCAAACCGTCAGCTCGTGATAGCCGCCAACCACGAGTTGCGACCCATCCGGCGTGAATTCGAGCGCCGTGATGGGCATGGTTCCGCGGTACTTCTCCGGCGCGGGCGGATGCGTTGGCGGCGGAATATAGGACGCCAGCGACGCCTTCGGGTCAGGACCGTCGAACGGCAGGCCGGTCTCGATCCATTGCTTGAGCAGCACGACTTGCTCCGGCGGCAGCGGATCACCTTCCAGTGGCATCCGCTCCTTTACATCAGTCGAGGTGATTCGTCGAAAGGCCTCGCTACCTTCCAGGTCCTTTTTGACAAATCCAGGCTGCGTCGAGTCGCCGGCGGCGGTCAGTCGCTCAAACGTATCGATGCGATAACCGCCTTCAGACTTCTTTGGCCCGTGGCAGGCCAGGCAGTTGCTCAACAGGACCGGTGCGATGTCGCGCTTGAAGCTGACCGGCTCGGCCGATTGAACATCAATCGATGTTGACTCAAAGGCGCAAAAAAACGCAAAGGCGCAAAGAGATATCCCCGTCACTTTTCTTTGCGCCTTTGCGCCTTTGCGGTCTTTGCGTTGAATGGAGTTGATCATGCCTTCTATCCGCGTTCCGCGGTTATTACTAATGCTGCTAATGTTGAAACAGGAATTCGTTGGTATTCAAAATGGCCCAGGCAACGTCTTCCAAGGCGACGACATCGTCCTTCTTCGCAGCGATATGAGCCAGGCTCGCCTCCAGTTCTTTTTTCGACGGCACGCGCGAGACGCCCGCCAGGTATAGCTCGCGTATGATTTCTTCATGCGATCGGCCGGCAGCCATCAGCTTGCGGAAGCGATTGTTTTCATCGCGCAGCTTGCCATAGATCAGCGGGCCGTTGAAAAACTGAATCGCCATGCCGAGGTTCGAATCGCTCGTTCGCTCGCATGAACAGACGCTTTGTCGCTCTGGCTGCCCGAAAATCTTCAGGAAGTCATGCTTGGCCAGGTCCGGCGCCGGCAGCTCCGTCGCCTTGAGCCCAGCGGGCAAGCCGTTGAACGTCTCGGGCAGGCCGGTCAACGCACAAATCGCGTCGAGCAATTGCTCGGCTGTCAGCAATCGCGGCTGATAGTGCGAAAAACACTTCACGTCGTCCTTGTTGAATTCATTCGCCCGAAACTCGGCCTGGTATGTCCGGCTATTGAGGATCTGCTTGAGCAGATGCTTGCGGTCGAATTTGTGCTCGACAAAGTCCTTGGCCAGCGCGTCGAGCAGCGCGGCATTGCTCGGCGGGTTGGAGTCGCGAAAATCATCGGGAGGATCGACAATTCCGCGGCCCATCACAAAGCTCCAGATGCGATTCGCCTCGACTTTCGCGAACAGGCTGTTGTCCGTCGAGGTCAGCCATTCGATGAACGGTTGGCGGCGGTCGCCCGTTGTGGACGCCTCGATCTCGCCCTTGCCGGGCAACCACGGCTTCATCTGCTTGCCGGTTCGCGGCTGCGTGACCTCGCCGCTGTGGGCCAGATAGATCAGCAGCTCATCGCCGCGCGGCGATTTCTTGCGCTGCACGCGATTAAAAAACGCTGCCAACCCAAAATAGTTGTCTTGCGTCCAGCGCTCGAACGGATGGTTGTGGCACTTGGCACATTGCAGCCGGGCGCCAAGGAAAAGCTGCGAGATCGACTCGACGGTGTCCTGCGTATCGGTGGAAGTGCGGTAAAAATTCGCCGTCGGATGGTCAAGCGTGCTGCCGCTGGCCGAAAGCAGCTCGCGCGCGAACTGATCGTAGGGCATGTTGGCTTCCAGGGCCCGCTCCAGCCAGCGGTGATATTTGAAGACGCCGCTCGCGCCAACCTGGGTGCCCGTTAGCCGCAACAGATCGCCCCACTTCAAGGCCCAGAATTTTGCGTGCTCCGGCCGATCGAGCAGATTGTCGATCAATCGCGCGCGCTTATCGGTCCTGGAATCGGCGAGGAAGGCTTTTGTCTCCTCAATCGTCGGCAGTTGCCCCACGACATCCAAGTACACGCGACGGAGGATTTCTTCGTCGCTGGCCAGGCCGGACGGCAGATACTGAAGCTGCTGTAGCTTGGCGTAAACATGCTCATCGATGTAATTCGCGGCCGGCACTTTCGACCAGGCGTAGCCGGGAATGTCTTTGACAAACGTCAGCGAGCACGACTCGACAAATTGCAGATAGCGCACGATGATCGCGGTTTCGCCGCGATCGGCGGCGGTGACCAATCCGCCGGCGGCCACGTCAGCAACTTGCGGATCGGAGCTGGAATAGCACGCGAGGTGCGTGACGTCGCGGATTGTGCCGTCGCTGAAATGACCTAGCACCGCAAGCTGCTGCTCGTGGGCCGGCCAACGCAGCAGCCGACCCGAGGGCGGGTAAACTTCCAGCCGCACGCACTTGGAAGCATCGTCGGCATCGGGCCGACAGCCTTCGGCGATCCACTGCTGCAAAATCGCATACGCCGGGTCGCGCCTGGTGAGCTTGAGTCCGCCACCGTGCGGCAGACGCATCATCGGCTTGTTCAAAAGCAGGCTGCTCTCCGGATCGAGCGGATTGGTGCGGCGGCCGAGGTCCTCGCGGATCAGCGTGAGCTTGTCGATTGCCGGATCGAACGCCCGCAGCGACAATCGGAAGCCACCTTTGCCGCTGGGCGATCCGTGACAGGCGCCGCTGTTGCAACCCTGCTTCGACAAAGCAGCCAGCGTATCGAATTCGAACGAGACAGGCTGCGGATTCCCATAGCCCGTGACTTCCGCCGGCACGACAGCGGCCCGCCCGCCGGCGATGACGGCAATCTGGGTCTTTCCGTCCTGATGCGGCAGAACCAGCGAACCTTCAATGGTCACGACCTCGGTCGCAGTGCTCGCGAATTGGCTGTCGCGCGTTAAATCGCGGACGCTGCCGTCGGCATAGTGCCCGGTGACGACGATCTGCATGCGGCTGCGCGGCCCGGAAAGCTTGACCACCGGCGGAAAAGCTTCCAGGCGTGTCGGAGTACCAATGTGCGGCGAATGAGCTGCTACGTCGCCAGCGCGAAGTCCAGCGCCATAGAAAATCATCCAGATAAGAACCGCGGCGGCCAACGACCATGCAGATTTTTGCATTGAAAATGCCTCCGCGCTCAGGGCGTTTTTGATTCCGTGGCGGCCGCCGGCTTTTCATCAGGCAGCACATTCAACCGAATATCGCCAGACAAGATACCACGGCCCTGTCCGCCCATTTCAGCATACGCGAAATAGCGAAAGGCATGCTGACCTGCGGCCAGGTCCTTGGGAAGCTTGAGGTTAATGTCGTACGTTTCTTTTGGGCCGCTACCATTCCGCTTGACCTCACTCGTAATGCCCGGCGGAAGTGCAATAGGAACGACGGTCAGCGGCACATCTTTGAACTTCGGATCGGTGCGCTCGAAGTCCAATGTAACCTGCGCTTGCGCGGTTGCGCGCGGAACATCAACCTGTTGCGTTTTACTTGTGACCGAGAAAAACGCTGGCTTGGCCCCCTGACCCGAGACGAATAGCACGCCATCGTGCCACCGCGGCGGGTAAGCCGTGTGCGGCCGTGCAGCTCGCAGTTGCACGGTCGTCGTCATCGTGGTCTTGATCTCGCGACCGCCGGCCGTTGCCTTGCCGACAATGTGCAACTCCGTCAATTCACCAGGGCTTAAATCGAGCGGCGGCTGGACGTACATCCGCACTTCATTGGCCTTGGCGGCGATGACGTTGTTGACAATCTGCCAGCCGGGCCGCTCGGAATCAATCGCCAACGTGATCGGCCCGTCGTAGCCGGCCCGCTGAGTCTGCACATCGAGAGAAAACGCGCCACCCACGGGCAGCGAATACCGCAGGCGATTATTCTTATCGTTCTTCAGGAGCAGCGAAAATTGCGGCCCGCTCGTACACTCCACGGCATACGTAAAATCGCTGCCGCCGCGTCCGGCCAGCTCCTCCACGGCGAGCTTGTACGTTCCATCCGCCGGTGGATTGAAACTCAATGTCGGCTCATCGCTTTCGGTCACCGGACTTTCGATCAGCTGCTTGCCCGCTGCATCGAGTACGCGCAGCGACAAAATCGCCGCCGAACCAAGACTGCGCGAAATGGCGCGAAATCGCAGCGGCGCTCCCTTGGTCGCTGTGAACTCGAACAAATCTCGCTCCCGCGGCGCGGACAACACTCCGCTCGCAATGCAAGGAATTGCCAGGCGAGTCGATTCCTTCGCGGCGATACTCTCAATCGCTATTGGAAGTTCGCTGATGCCGAATGTGGCCCAACCGGACGACTGGAGACCGGGAGGCTTCGCGCTCATCGTAACCACGTCACCTGCTCGGCCATCACCGACCGGAAAAATCATCAGCGGCTGATTCTGTTCGCTGAGCAGACCTCGAAACACAATCTCCGCCGGCGCGTTCCGCTGGGCAAACAATGGCAGCGTAGTGCTCACCAGTGGAAAATCGCCCAGACGCAGGCGGTATCGGCCGCCCGGCTTGTAGCGATTGTCGCGAACTTCGAGCAAATAATTGCCGTCCTTCGGCGCGATAAACACAAAACGCGCGTCGGCGCCGGTTGATGGGTCATCGTCCGAAATCAGCAGCTCGTTGCCTTTAGCGTCGAGCACACGAACGAGCGAATCGAAATCCCAACCCAGGCGCGTAGCCACGACCTCGCCAGTGATCCGTTCGCCCACCTTGGCCGAAAAGCGAAAATAATCGGCCAGCGTTCCATCCGACACTCCGTCAATCGCGACGGGCAGCGAAATCTGTTGCGCTTCACCCGCTGCGTGATTACTGCCGTTGTCGGCGACACTCGGCAGGTCGTCGATCATGAGATAGGCCACGTCGGTCGCGCCGTCGGCCGTGGCGATTGCCAGACCGCCGATGCCGATGGGCACATGGGACCCGAGCGAAATCTTGCAGGTTGACGCGTTTCCGTCGCTCTTGGCCGACGCAACAGCCGGAAGCTCAACCTGGGCGGTAAAACTAGTCCAGACCCGCGGCGCTGCGTTCAGCTTCGTTCCGTGGAGCGTGATTTCGGTCGTTTTGCCCGGCGCGATCGCGTGCGGCGTCACGTGCGACAACGTGGGCTGTGCCACTGCCGATCGTGCGCCGCCACTCAGCCAGCCGGCCGCGACCAGTAGCGCAGCAGCGATTAGCCGGGCGGAGCGGCGAGTCATCGGCGAGACCTTGGTGGGAGGGCAAACGGTGGGCGCGAGTCGTGCCCGGGCAACTTCTGCTCGAAGCTGCACATCGCCGCACTCAGAAGCGATACGACGAATCAGGCGACTTCATTGTGGGCAGCCGCGAAGGCAACGTCAATCGACTTGCGCGGCGGATCAAAACCGAAGTCGCGAAGAAACAGGCCGTGATGAGACCGATCGGCCAGTGGAGCGGAAGGGAGTTGAACCCTCGACCTCTGCATTGCGAACGCAGCGCTCTCCCAACTGAGCTACCGCCCCGAACAACGCAAATATATCAGGCCGCCGCAAAAAACGAAAGTGAGCCGCCAGAGACAGGGCAACCGTCGGCCCGGCGCGATCAAATAATCGCTAGCTAGACCTGCCACAACAAAAGCGCAACACGCTGTCGCTACTGGGCCACTTGCTTTACAGAACTGCGAGGCTGCGGCATACTGTCGCCTCGCACGAGTTGGCCAAAGGGGGACAGACTTCACGTCAAAGCGGCGAACTCGAACGGAGATATGCACGGATGGTTCGGTTGGCCGTCAGTGAACTCACGACCTTCCGCTGGTCGTTTGAGGAAGACGTCGCTCACTATCGCGCGGCCGGTATTTCGGCCATTGGCGTGTGGCGGCAGAAGCTCGCCGATATCGGCGAGCAAAAGGGCGCCCAGCTTTTGACCGAATCGGGGATTGCCGTCTCCAGCCTGCAATGGGCCGGCGGGTTCACCGGCAGCGATGGTCGCTCGTACGAAGAAAGTCTGACCGACGCTCGGCAGGCGATTATTACAGCCGCCGAAATTCGCGCGGGCTGCTTGATCATTCATAGTGGCGCCCGCGGGGTGCATACCCATAAGCACGCTCGCCGATTGTTTCGCCAGGCGCTCGACAAGCTGCTGCCTATCGCCGAAGAGCGCGGCGTGATCTTAGCCGTTGAGCCGATGACGGGTGATTGCGGCGGAGATTTTACGTTCCTGAATTGCCTGGATGAGACGCACGACTTGGTATCGACCTACCAATCGTCGGCGCTAGGCGTGGCGCTCGACGTCTATCACTGGGGCCATCAACCCGAATTCATGCAGAGGTTGACGCAGCTGGCGTCGCGGCTGGCGCTCGTGCAGCTTGGCGACAGCCGCGAGCCGCCGAGCGGAGAGCCGAACCGCTGTCAGCTTGGCGACGGCACCATTCCCCTGCGGCAGATCGTGCGCGGATTAATCAGCGCCGGCTATAGCGGCCACTTCGAAGTGGAGTTGATGGGTGAAGAGATCGAAGCCGCCGATTATCGAGAGCTGCTGGAAAGATCGGTACGGACATTTCAGGGGTGGCTGGGCGGGACGGCGACTTGAGCAGTTGAGCTGTACATGAATTCGATCTCTGCTTTGTAATTCGCGGCGATGGTTTGCCGCCGCAGGCTCAGCTTGGGGGTCAGCTCGCCGGCCTCGATCGTGAAGGGCCGCGAAAGAAGCGTGAATTTGCGGACCTGTTCGTGCGGCGAGACGTTGATGAGCCGCTGATCGATGCGAGACCGAAAAATGGCGAGCGTTTCTGGATGAGCAAGCGATTCTTCATGTGACAGAGCGCCCAGGCCGCGCTGGGAAAGGTTGAATTTCAGCGCGTCAGCATTTGGCACAATCAGCGCGGCCAGATGCGAGCGGCCGTCGCCGACGATCATCGCCTGCAAAATCAAGGGTTCTTCGGTTAGCAAGGCCTCGAGATAGACCGGCGCGATGTTCTTGCCGCTGGACGTGACGAGGATCTCCTTCTTGCGGCCCGTGATATAGAGAAAGCCGTCGGCATCCTGTCGGCCGATGTCGCCCGTGGCCAGCCACCCATCGCGAATCACATCATCGGTGGCTTGCGGATTTTTGTAATAGCCCGTCATCACGTGCGGGCCGCGAGTCAGGATTTCGCCGTAGTCGGCAATCCGCACTTCGACGCCGGGAATCGGCCGGCCGCAGGAACCGCGGCGATGATGCGTTGGCGTCGAAATCGTAATCACTGGTGATGATTCTGTCAGCCCATAGCCCTGCAAAAGAAGCACACCTTGCGCGTGAAAATAGTCGTAGAGATGATCGGGCAGCGCGGCGCCGCCGGCACAACACCGCTCAATGGCCCCCCCTAAGGCAGCTTTCAGCGGTCCAGGCTGCTGCTCAGCGCCGTGCGCGGACAGACCGCGATAAACTTTGTCGAAGAAATATGGAACCGCGTTGAGCGTCGTTGGCTGAATCGCTTGGCAATCGGCGATCACCGTCTCACGCGATTCGGCCAGAGCCAGTCGAGAGCCATCGACCAGCCAACCGTACAAGTCGCACGTGCGGGCGAAGATGTGGCTCAGCGGCAGCAAATTCAGCCGCACCTGGTCCGGCACGTAACCGAATGCTTCAATCGTGCTGCAGGCATTCGTCGCCAGATTGCCGTGCGTCAGCATGACGCCCTTCGGCTCGCCCGTCGTGCCAGACGTGTAGAGAATCGTCGCCAGAGATTGGGGCGTAAGCAAATCGCGGGCGATGAATTCCAGCCGTTTTCCCTCGGCGGCACTTCCCCGCTCCAGAAGTTGCGCAAAGCTCCCGACTTGCGTGCTGCCGATCGAAGCATCGCACGCATCGAAGCTGTAATACTGCAATTCCGGCGGCAATTCGCCCGCCAGCGGCCAGAGCTTGGCCGCCTGATGAGGGCCCGAGAAAAAAACGATGCGGCAGCCGCAGTGCCGAAGCTGCCACGCGATTTGCGTCCCGGCGAGCGTCGGATGAATCGGCACATGAATCGCACGGACCAGTTGAATCGCCAGATCAGCGACGATCCATTCGTAGCGGTTCTCGCTGATATGCGCGATGCGGTCATCGGGCTGTACGCCGAGTGATACGAGTGCCGCCGCCAACTTCCGGATATCGGTTGCCACGTCGTTCCACGCAAGCCACCGGAACTGGCCCTCGCGCTTGATCGCCAGTGCGGGCCGCGGGCCGTCCGCTTCGATGCGGCGGGCAAAAAGTTCGACGATAGTAGGAGCTTGAAGCAACACAGTACTCAACGTGGACCGATTATCTCACGTTTCCGACCGGCCGGGAGTAGGAATCGTCGTTCGCGGCGGCGCATAGAATTCCAAAACCTCCATGGCAGACCTTCTTACTAGCACAGATCGCGGCTTGTATTGTCCACCCGGCGATTTTTATATCGACCCCTGGGAGTCAGTACCGCTTGCGGTCATTACGCACGCCCACAGCGACCACGCCCGCCCCGGCAGCGAAACCTACCTGACCACAGAGCCCGGCCGTGAGGTTTTGCGAAAGCGATTGGGCGACGACGCGGTCATTGAGTCCTTGCCTTATGGTGCGAAAAAGGAAGCCAACGGCGTTCAATTGTCCCTGCATCCCGCGGGACACATTCTGGGCTCGGCACAAGTCCGCATTGAGCACCGTGGCTACGTCGCCGTCGTGACCGGCGACTACAAGACCGACTCGGCGGATAAAACCTGCGCTCCGTTTGAACCGCTGCGGTGCCATCTGCTGGTCAGCGAATGCACGTTCGGCCTGCCGATCTATCGTTGGCGGCCACAGGCAGAACTGATGAACGATATCCACGCCTGGTGGCTCGCCAGCCAGCAGCAGGGACGGACAGCGATACTGCAGGCGTATTCGCTCGGCAAAGCGCAGCGCATCCTGGCTGCTCTCGATCTGTCGATCGGCCCCGTGCTTGTGCATGGCGCCGTCGAAGCCATGTCGCGCGCCTACCGTGCCGCGGGCATGAATTTACCCGATGTGCCCCGCGCCGATTTCACCAGCGCTCGCGCCACCCGCGGCAAAGCGTTGGTCCTCGCGCCGCCGGGCGCACACGCCTCACCCTGGGTGCGGAAATTTGGTCCCGTCAGCACCGCCATTGCCTCCGGCTGGATGCAACTTCGTGGCACGCGACGGCGCAAAGCGGTCGATCGCGGCTTCGCGCTCTCCGATCACGCCGATTGGGATGGCCTCAATGCCACCATAGCCGCCAGCGGGGCTGAAGAAATCTGGCTGACGCACGGCTCAACCGGTCCGATGAGCCGATGGCTCTCTGAGCGCGGCATGAACGTTCGACAGATCGCGACACGATTCGAAGGCGAACTGGACGAAGAGCCGATCGCGGCCGAAGACTAATGCAGCGATTTACCAAACTTTACTTCGCACTCGACAGCACGACCCGTACGGTCGAAAAAGTCGCGGCTCTCGTCCGCTATTTCAGCCAGGCACAGCCGGCCGACGCCGCCTGGGCCTTGTTCTTCTTGACGGGCAACCGCATCAAACGACTCGTGCCAACGGGCCTGCTGCGTGACTGGATCGCCCAGACGGCTGGACTGCCGCTCTGGCTCGTCGAAGAATGCTGCGACGCTGTCGGCGATCTGGCCGAGGCAGTCGCCCTGCTCGTTCCGACGCACGACCAGACGAGCAGCGAGCCGCTGCACGAGCTTGTCGAGCAGCGGATGCTGTCGCTTCGGTCGCTGGCGCCCGCTGAGCAAAAGCAAATTGTCCAAAAGGCATGGCGCGAGCTGAGCCCCACTCAGTGCCTCGTCTGGCACAAGCTGATCACAGGCGAGTTTCGCGTCGGCGTCGCTCGGACGCTCGTGGTGCGGGCGCTGGCCAGCTTCGCCGAGGTTCCACCGGCGACTATGGCTCACCGCCTCATGGGCGATTGGCAGCCGACGGCTGAATCCTACCTGGCGCTACTGAGCGGCGCGGCGAACGAAGACCCCGGCCGGCCGTATCCCTTTTTCCTGGCTCACCCGCTGGAGCAGCCCTTGGAGTCGCTCGGTGACATTACCGACTGGCAGGCCGAGTGGAAGTGGGACGGTATCCGCGCTCAGGCCATTCGCCGCGCCGGACAGCTCATGATCTGGTCGCGTGGTGAGGAGGTCGTCACCGATCGTTTCCCGGAGCTCGGCTGCTTGTTGAAATCACTGCCCGACGGCACGGTCGTCGATGGCGAAATCCTCGCCTGGCGCGGCGATCAACCGCTCCCGTTCTCGGCGCTGCAGACGCGTATCGGCCGCAAGCGTCTAACGACGAAAGTCCTGCAAGCGTCGCCCGTCGCCTTTATGGCCTATGACCTGCTCGAAGATGGCGGCGCCGACGTCCGCAGCCGGCAGCTCGCCGAGCGGCGCAAGCGGTTGGAAGAGCTGGTTCTTGGTGCTCGCGACTGCCCGGAGCTAAGGCTTTCGCCGGTCGTGGTAGCGCCGAGCTGGGCAGCACTCGAAGAAGCGTGGCACACGTCGCGCGAGCGGCTCGTCGAAGGGCTAATGCTCAAGCGACGCGACGCGGCGTACGGCGTTGGTCGTCCCCGCGGCGTCTGGTGGAAATGGAAAATTTCGCCGCACTCGATCGATGCGGTCCTGATCTATGCCCAGCGCGGCCACGGCCGCCGAGCCAGCCTCTACACCGATTACACGTTCGGAGTGTGGAGCAATGGCCAGCTTGTGCCGGTCGCCAAGGCCTACAGTGGCCTGACCGATGAAGAGATTCATCAGGTCGATGCCTTCGTTCGTCGCAACACGCTCGAAAAACATGGTCCGGTGCGCGTTGTGAAGCCGGAGCTGGTTTTCGAGCTGCACTTCGAAGGCATCCAAGCCTCCTCGCGGCACAAATCTGGCATCGCCGTTCGTTTTCCGCGTATGGCCCGCTGGCGACATGACAAGCAGCCCGACGAAGCCGACACACTCGATTCCTTGAAGCGGTTGTTAGCCGCCGTGGGGCAGGCGTCCAGCCTGCCGTAAATCGTGGGGCAGGCTTCCAGCCTGCCGTAAATCGTGGGGCAGGCTTCCAGCCTGCCATAAATCACGGCAGGCAAGATGCCTGCCCCACGGCCTGCCGATAGCAATGATCAAACAAAAGGTGCCATTCGAGGCGAGCGATCTCCCGCGACAGTTGCTCGCACTTCGATCGCCCCCGAGCCACCGCCTCACATAAATCAACAAAACGAAAAGCGTCCCATGATTTCTGCGTCATTAGAAACTTCGCCGGCTCATCGAGCTGGGCCTTCGTCGCCTGCTGGCGCGCGGCCCCAACCAGTGGCTCCAAGATCGCATGCCCCGGTACGCGTCGAAACCAATATTTCGCATTGCCATAATCGGGCTCGCGGCGGTGCATGATGCCGTGCCAATAACTGCCATCTACACTTTCGATCTCCTGGCTGATCCGATGCGACTCATCCAAAAAATCGTGCCATAGCCACAGGCCCGACAGACAACAACGGGCTGCGTTCCGATCCGCGATTGATCGTCCTGCAAACGCCGTTTCCACCGTCAGCACTTCGAGTTGCGATCGCACCGACTCATTCGGCGTCCCCGGTCCCAGAACGGGCAGCCGGTCTGCGATCAGAGCCGCAAATTGGGGCCCGTAATCTGCTTTTTCCCACGTCATAGCTGACCAACCGATGAAGTTCGCACGTTGACTTGAACCGTCAATCGCCTACAATCAGCCATAACCTGCGGACCACCGCAGTTTGACTGGTTCCCTCCCACCTGACCAGCGCTCGGTTGCATAGAGCTTACCCACCGGCTGCCGAGCGAACAAACGCCCTAGTTCTTCGTACAAAATGAGTTTCCCGGCCGTCTCGTCGGCCGCTTCGCTAGCAACTTTAGTTTCCTATAGGAGCTTGTTATGGTTCGCCGCACGTTTTTGGCTTTCGCGCTCGTCGCGCTGTGTGCTCCCGCTTATTCGGCTGAGCTGGAAATCGGGGCCCACGCTCCGCAGTTCAAGGCCCTGCCGGGCGTCGATGGTAAAGAGTACAGCCTGCCCGACATGAAGGACGCGAAGCTCGTCGTCGTCTGCTTCACATGTAACCGCTGCCCCGTGGCAGTGGCCTATGAAGACCGGTTCGTGGAGTTCAGCAAGAAGTACGCCGCCAAGGGCGTGAAGTTTGTCGCGATCAACGCCAATCGCAAGACGGAGGATCTGGCCGCGATGAAGACCCGCGCTGAAGAGAAGGGCTTCAACTTCCCGTATGTGTTTGACAAGAGCGGCAAGCTCGCCACCGAATACGGCGCCCGCGTGACGCCGCACATTTTCGTGCTCGACGAGAACCGCAACGTCGCCTACGTCGGCGCCTTCGACGACGATATGGAAAAGCCGACCAAGAATTATCTCGCCGACGCCGTCGATGCGCTGCTCGCCGGCAAGAAGGTTCAAACGACGCACACCAAGGCCGTCGGCTGCGGCATCGCCAACTAGCCGACCGATTGCCGACCAAACTCTCACCGCCGTCTTGGGCAACGGTGCTCAAGGCGGCGGTTTTGTTTGGGGGGCAGTTCTGCTGGTAGGGTAGAGGATTGGGAGGAGCTGGGGCTCGAAGAGAGCGGGGCGGCGCATGACATTTCGTACTTACTCAGTACCTGGTTCTCCGTACGCTTTGTTAGGCAGTGTGCTCGCGATCGCAACGTTTGGTGGTTGCGGCGGGGACGTGGTGGATGGGCCAGTCAGCATGTTTGCCGGGTCGCCCAACTTCCAACTAATTCATGCGAATGCCGCCGTGCTTGATGAATTGATCGCGGCCCACAAGGGCGAAGTTGTCCTTGTCGATTACTGGGCGACCTGGTGTGGCCCGTGCGTCGAGAATTTTCCGCATACGGTGGCGGTCGCCAAGAAATATCGCGATCAAGGGTTGGCGACGATAGGCGTCAGCTTTGACCTGCTCGAGGACAAGCCGAAAGTCCGCGAATTCCTTGCACAAAAAGGCGCGGACTTCGAGAATCTAATTAGCAGCCACGACTCCATCGGCCAAAAAACCTTCGCCGATTTCGACATCGGTCCACTTCCAGAGTACCGGCTCTACGACCGGCAGGGTAAGCTGAGTCAGAAGTGGGAATCCGGCGTCGATCAGGCCGAGCTGACGAAAAAAATCGAAGCGCTGCTGGCTGAAAAACCCTAGACCTCGAAGCGCAGCAGAAAGGGGTCGGGAGTCTTTTTCGGAAATAGCTTCTCCCTATGGATCATCGTTTTCCGAAAAAGACTCCCGACCCCCTCGCTTTTCTATTACGAGTAGCGTTGCTCCTCGTGGCGACCTGCCGGGCCTGCATCCTCACTGCCGCGGAGCCTACGCCCGAACAGGTTCAGTTCTTCGAAACGAAAATCCGGCCAATCCTGGCCGAGAATTGCCATCGCTGCCACGGCGAAAAAAAGCAAAACGGCAAGCTGCGACTCGATTCGGCTGCCACACTGCTTGCCGGCGGCGAAAGCGGACCGGCCCTTGTGCCCGGTGATCCCGAAAAAAGCCTGCTCATCGAGGCCATCAACTACGGCTCGCTCGAAATGCCGCCCGACGGCCGCTTGAGGCCCGAGCAGATCAAGCTGCTCACCGAGTGGGTCAAAATCGGAGCGCCTTGGCCCGGCAGCGGTGAGCAAATTCTGCAGCCACGCAAAGCCGGCTTCGTCATCACCGACGCGGACCGGCAGCACTGGTCGTTCCAGCCGGTCCGTCGGCCCAAAGTAGGCGACTCAGGCCCTGAGTCGCCAGGAGCGGAACTGGCTCACAATCCGATCGACATTTTCATTCGTGAGCGACTGGCCGAGAAAGGCCTTCATCCATCGCAACAGGCCCAAAAACATCATCTCATTCGCCGCCTTGCTTTCGACATCACCGGCCTGCCGCCGAGCGCCGCGGACGTCACCGCCTTTGCTGCCGACATGCGCCCCGACGCATACGAGCGCGTGGTCGATCGACTGCTCGCCAGCCCGCAATACGGCGAGCGGTGGGCACGCCACTGGCGCGACACCGTCCGCTT
>Ga0136846_1214485_pt1 | contig 15547 bp, 14 predicted proteins | sample HopSoiMetagenom2_FD_96841 | JGI IMG/M metagenome (GOLD analysis project Ga0136846, IMG submission 96841) | Grasslands soil microbial communities from Hopland, California, USA - 2 Assembly 2016 (version 4) | ecosystem: Environmental > Terrestrial > Soil > Grasslands | place: USA: Hopland... | reverse complement strand
GGCCGCGGCCACCGCCGCGGTGGTCCTGGACCGCGCGCGGGCCAGCCGCCGGACCGTCTCCAGCACCGGATGACATCCCCCGCCCGTGCCAGACACCCGCCGGGCCCGGACCACGACCACCGTCCGGGCCCGGCCGGGCAAGCCGGGCGGGCACACGACGAGCCTCATCCGCGTGCAGGCCGCGGCGGCAGGACAACCCATATCCGCAGCCACCAGGAGACGCACCTCCAAAGGGCAACAGGCCCGCAGATCTGCTCATCGGCGGGCGGTTACCTGAGGCTCCCGTATCATCTGCCGCACCGCAGCACGAGGCGCGGCAAGTAAGCCAGACCGTATATTCATGCAACGCCGCTACGTGCGGGAGACTGTCCGCTTCTGCCGCGAATAGGGTCTTCCGTGACCGCGGTGGTGCGCCAGTACTGCGTCCGTCGTGCGTGACGCACGGGCTCATGGCTCTTGGCGGTGAACTGATCGCGGGTCACGGCGCAGGAGGCAGACGCCAGGGATGCGGCGATGCCGTCGACGTGCCTGGCCGGTATCTGGGTCCGGTCCCCGGGAGGTGGGCACGAGCTCTCGGACGGCCTGGCTCCCGTCAGGCGACCAGGCCCCGAGAACGTCACGGCAGGGCCATCGGCTGCAGTTCAGTTCGCCGGGACGTGGGAGGACGTCGCTACCCGGAACGACCGCGCCCTGTCCCGGCGTCACGCTGAGTGATGCGGGTGGTCGTAGAGAACGCGCGCGGAGCCGATATGCGAGCGGGCTGGCGGCACCCGCAGAACGCTGAGTTGGGCCCAGATCAGGTCGTTCTGGATGGCCACAGTCTCCAATGGGGTTCTGCAGAGGTAACGCTTGGCTTGCCTGGTCAGTTGGGGTCTGGGTTTGTGCCCAGGTACTGGCCCATGCGTCGAGCGGGGCGAGGGCCCGGCCGAGGGATGCCCCCAGGGGGGTCAGCTGGTAGCCGTTGGCTGTGGCGGTGATCAGACCGCTGGCGGTGAGCTCGGCAAGCCGCTGGTACAGGACGCTGGATGACAGACCCTGGCATCGGGCCAGGAGCGCGCGGGCGCCGACGGGCCCGGTGCGGAGCTCCCAGATGATCCGCAGGGCCCAGCGGCGGCCGAGCAGGTCCATGGCGGCCATGATCGGACGGCCCGTGGTCGAGCCTCGTACCGGGCTGCCGGGGCGCGGTGCCGGCATGATCCTCCTTGCGTTTCTTTTCCCGAAACACTAGCATCTCCCTAGACAGCGTTTCTGATTCCGAAACGGATGGAGGGCTTATGCCGAGGATCGCCCCGCTGGAGCCGCCGTACACCGACGAGGCCGGCGCTCAGCTCGCGAGCATGATGCCCGCGGGCGTCCCGCCGATCGGGTTGTTCCGGGTGTTCGCCCGCCACCTGCCGATGACCGGTGCCATGCACGGCTGGGGCCGGTACGAGCTGGGCCGGCAGCTCACGCTGACGATGCGGGAGCGCGAGATCGTCATCGACCGGACCTGCGCGCGCTGCGGCTGCGAATACGAGTGGGGCGTCCACGTGATGATGTTCGCCGGGCGGGTCGGGCTTACGCCGCAGCAGCTGACGTCGCTGGTCCATGGTGGGCCGCAGGACCGGTGCTGGCCGTCGGAGCAGGAGCGGCTGCTCATCCTCGCCGTCGACGCGCTCCACGAGGACGCCGACGTCAATGACGGACTGTGGGCGCGGCTCGCGTCGGCCTTTGACGAACGCCAGCTCCTCGACCTGCTGCTGCTGTGCGGCTGGTACCACGCGGTCAGCTTCGCTGCGAGGGCAGCCCGGGTGCCGTACGAGCCCGGCGCTCCCCGCTTCGCCGACGTCTTGCCCGGCGCCTGATGGGCACGACGAGCCCGGGCTCATCGCCCGCAGCAGCTCATCGAGCTTGTCCGAGCAAGGCGCGCAGCGTGTACCGGGTGGTGACGATCTCGCCGTCTGATGCCGGGATCACCGCCTGCCACCAGCCGTTCCCGGCCCCGACGACGACCGCCGGATGGTCCCGGCGGAACCGGCCCAGGCGAAGCACCTGGTCATATTCGTCAGGCAGCAGCCGCAGCCCGCGAACTCGTTCCTCCACTTCGCGCCTCAGCGGCTATCGCGGATCCTGCGGGCTGGTCAGGTTGCCAGGGCTTGGGTGATCGCGCTCAGGATCTGCTGCTTATCGGCGCCTAGCAGGGTGGCTTGCTGGATGAAGGCCCTGGCGTGGTGGCGGAGGAGCCGCTGGCGTTCGGAGTCGGACAGGCTCGGTGCTGTGGCCAGGACGCGTGTCCCGCCGCCGCGGCGTGAGCTGACCAGGCCGGCTGATTCCAGCTCGCGGTAGGTGCGGGCGACGGTGCCGACGGCCAGGCCGAGGTCGGCGGCTAGCTGCCGGAGCGGGGGCAGCCGGTCGCCTGGTGCGAGTGCTGCGGACTGGATCAGCTCGGCCAGCTGGCGGCGCAGCTGCTCATAGGGGGGCGTCGGATTGCCGGTGTCGACGGTCAGCAGCGGACGGCCGGTCACCGGGCTGGCCGTGCGGCGGCGCGGGCCGGGGCCAGCAGCACGGCGGCGCACCAGCTCATCAGGGCCACCGCGAGGATCAGCAGCGCCAGCAGGGCCCATCCCGCGTAGGTGAACCAGGCCGGGCGGCAGGACAAGGACAGCAGGGCACCCGCGGAGACGAGGCAGACGCCGGCCAGCGGCAGGGCGACCAGGATCCCGCAGGCGCCGGTGATCGTCCGGGCGGCCCGCCGCCGCAGGGCGTCGTCGGCCGCTACCGTGTCCGCGTCCGCGCCGGTGCGCGCCCGGCGGATGACGACGCGCAGGGCGCCGCCCCCGGTGATCAGGCCGGCGGCGACCACCGCTGCGAGCGGCACGGTGTAGAACGAGCCTGGCCACGGCCCGTAGGTCTGCTGCGCGTCGGGCCCGCAGCTCAGCAGCAGGACCCGGCCGGCCCGGCCGAGATCATCGGGCCCCGCGGTCGCCGTGGTCGCGGCGGCCAGGGCAGCCAGCACCGCCGCCGCTGACGTCACCGCCGCGGCCAGGCCCCGCGGCAGGTAGTCGCGTACCCGCCGGACCTCCACTGCCGCCGTCCGGGTTCGGCCCCCCGCAGGCCGCACGCTGATCTCCCCGGCCACCACCCCGGCCAGGACGCACAACCCGAACACCGGCCCGGCCAGCAGCAGCCCGCGTCCCAGTGCGTCCTGGCCAGCGGCGGCACCGCCCGCTGCCAGCCCGGCGATCACCCCGGCCAGCCGGAAGCCCGCTGTCTGGCGGACCGCAGCCGGAACTGCCGGCCCGTCTACCGGGACCGTCCCTGGTGACCTGGCGTGCGCCAGCCACGCCGCCGCTGCCACGGCCGCCGCCAGGCACGCTCCAGCCGCCAGCACCAGTGCACCTGCCATGCCGCCCTCCAGCTTGTATCAGCTATATGACACAAGCACCATCCCACGCCTAGGAATTTGTCACAAGTACCTGGCACAAACCGGTGCCGCCCGTCCATGCCCTGGCGACCGCCGGCCAGCCCTGCGCCGTTTCTGCAACGCGGACCCGCACGGCATCAGACTGGAGCCGCTCGAACCTGCCGACCAAAGACCATCCGACGTCCTCATCTACCGCGGACAAGGTCTCTTTTGATTGTGATGGCGCAGGCAGCGGGGACCGTCACCGGAACGATCCGGGTTCTGACCGCGGCCAAGCCTGGTGTGCTCGGCTCGGACATCCACGCCGGGATCTAGATCCGCATGGAGAGACCGGGCGACTCCGTCGTGGACCTGGAGGTCTCGAGTGATCCCCGGACGGGGAAGGCCGCCTGGATCATCCGGCGGGCCGAGCTTCCGGTAGGTGGCCGGCCGTGCCCGGACGGCGCGGGAGGAGGGCGGCCGCAGTACTGATCACCTAGGCGCGGGAGGGCACGGCTGCCTAGAACGCCGACATTACTGGTCTAGTATCACGCTAAGTGACGAGCAAGGTCGCGGAGAACGCGCGCGGAGCCGCCGTTAGGTGCGGGTCTGGCCACTCTTCCGTAGATCGGCATACGCCGAGCAGAACCGGGTGTTCTGTGTGGGGTCACGTGCGTGGCTGGCGCTGCTGATCGGCGCTCGATTGTGCATTGATGAGCGGACGTGCCCGCGCCGATCCGGCTGCGTTGCACCCCTTGCGCGGCGGAGGTTACCTGTGGGCCCGATCGGGGTTGCTGCGGCCGCCTGGCTCGCGTCCAGCCGTGGTGGATTCATCCTCGGGGGATGATGCCGCGCCTTCCATGAACCGGTTTCTTGGAGAGAGGGGCTGGCGGCACGGGTGGCAGGCGATGTCCCTGAACGGCCGCCGCCCTGGTGTCCATGATCTTCTCGGCCGACGAGACCACCGATGTGGGCGCCGACGGCGGGACACCCGTCAGCGACGACTACAGCCCCAATGACAGCCGGTTCACCGGCCGCATCAGATGGGTCCAGCTTGACATCGACGAGGTCGCCGAAGACCTCGACCACCTGATCACACCCGAGGAGCGGCTGCGGATCGCGATGGCCCGGCAATGAACAACCTGCCTGTCAGCCGGGACGCCGGAAGACCCCCATCATCGCCGCTCTGGTTGCCGGGGCCGGTATCTGGCCAGCCCTGGCGCCGTGATGGCCCCGGACCAGTCGCCACAGGCGTCCGGGCTCCACCTCGCTTCTCGCCCGTCACCCCACCCTGACCCCGGGGGGCGGGGGGAGTCATCCTGGCGAAATGATCGTGCGGAGATCATTTTCCTAGGGTGGTGTGCCGCCGACGTCCCGTTTGGGTGCCGCTTCCCCGTGAATCATCCTCTGGGGGTGACGGCCCTTCTCGTCGGTCGTCGGAGACTTGCAGGTGTGGCGCTCCGCGGATGCCGGGGCCAGACGGGAGACAAGCCATGAGTATCGGTCCGGTGGAATATGTGATTCTCGGCTTTCCCGGCAACAAGTTCACCGGTCAGATCGTGCCGGAGCTTGCCAAGCTCATCGACAGCGGACTGGTCAGGATCATCGACCTGACCTTCATCATGAAAGATTCCGCCGGTGGTGTGGAGGTGGTCGAGTTCGACGCTGTCGAGGAGCTGGCGGCGTTCGCCGGCCTCGACGCCGAAGTGGGCGGGATTCTCACCGACGAAGACGTGGCCCACGCCGCTCTGAGCCTCGAGCCGAACACCTCAGCCGTGCTGATCATTTGGGAGGACCGCTGGGCGGGCCCGTTCGCGGAAGCAGTGCGCAATGCGAGCGGAGTAATCCTCGAGGGCGCACGAATCCCGCGCGAGATCATCGAACAGGCCATGGGCGCCTTGGCCGACGCCCTCGGCTGAGATCGGCAAACCCGCACCATTCGCGCCGAATGGCCCTGCGCCGAAGGCGCCAGCACAACAGGAGGCGATTGACATGCCGTTCCGACGACGTCGACCCATTGCGCGCATGGCCACGACCGCGGTCGTGGCCGGGACCGCAGCCCACATGGGAGCAAAGTCCGCGCAGCGGAGCGCCGCGGCCGACCAAGACCAGGACCAGGCCCCGCCTGCCCCCGCTCCAGCGGATGAACCCGCCGCACCAGAAGCTGCCGCACCCGAAGCAGCCGAGAGCCCGCAGATCGAAGAGCTCAAGCAGCTGGCTGCCCTCAAGGACCAGGGCATCCTCACCGAGGAGGAGTTCGCCGCCTCGAAGGCAAAGATCTTGGGGATCTGACCCACAGCTGCGGTGATGCGTCCTGACAGCCCGGAAACCGAAGAGACTAGGAACCCCCCGCCGCCACGCACTCCGGATGGCCGCACCCGTTCAGCTGGCCGGGAATTCGATGACTTTGTCTAGGTTTCGCCGGTGCGAGACGGGAGGCTCGCCTGGTTGCCGGGACCGGGGGCGGGCGGTGCTTCATCGGGCGGGGGAGGCTTGATCCGCTGGAGGTAGAGCTCGCAGGCGGCGAGCAGCACCCCAATGATGAGGAAGCTGAGCCACGATACGGGCACGAACAGGAGCAGGATCCCGGCGACGGCGGCGCCTGCCAGCTGAAGGCCAGCCGCATGAGAAGCCATCCAGGCGACCACGCCCCGGCGGCCACCGCTGCTTGCCCCCGCGATGCTGCGCCCGGTCCGCTTCACCCGCGAGCGGAGGGCCACGGCCCATCGGTACGGCCCGCTCAGCACGGCGATGACCAGCACGACCAGAGCCGCGCCCAGCACCCATGCGGTGAGGACGAAGAATCCGTGCAGCAGATAACCGAGAACACTCTGCGCGACCTGGGGATTGTGCGCGGCGCTGGCCAGCACTCCTTGCTCGTGGATGACGATACGCCGTTCCACGATCATCAGCAGGGATACGCCCACCGCCAGCTGGAGCACGGTTCTGCGGCGGTTAACCGACAGCCACAGGCTCAGGGCGATCAGGACGATCGTGACCAGGGGCAGGACCAGGGTGAGCCGGTCGAAGGCCTTCACCCCTTTCTGGACAGTGGCCAGATCGCTGGACCGGACCAGGGTGATCTGGCCGAAGTTGCCGGGCAGGGGGACTCCCAGGGCCTTGGACAGCTTGGTCACCGCCTGCTGGGGCGGGTCGGCGCTGGTGATGGCGGGCAGGGTCACGGGCTTGCCCGCCAAGTCAGAGGCCAGGCCGGACACCTTCGCCAGGGCCTGGTTGATGACCGGGACGGTGTTCAGGACGATGTAGCCGCCAGAGGTGGAAACAGCCGCCGTGTTCTGGCCGCGCAGGACCGCCACCAGCTGCTGGTGCGTGGAGGTCAGCGCCGCGGTCCAGATGGCCTGGAACTGGGGGGACGTCAGCACCTTCGTCAGCTCACCGGCAACGAAGCCCTTGGTGGCATTGGTGACCGGGGCTGCCGCGAAACTGGCCTTGGGAGGGAGCGCATCACGCAGGCGGGCCTGGACATTGAGCTCGGTGAACAGCTCGTCGGTGGCGCGCGCCGCTACGGCGGAGGCCACTGCCGGATCCTCGAAGACGGGCACGACCGTGCCGACGAACGTGCCGGTGTTGAGCAGGGTTCTGTGCGCCCATACTTCCGTGGTGGACAGCAGCACCAGGAGGCAGGAAAGCGCGACGAGCAAGGCGACGACACTCCTGCGGATACGCCTCCGGCGCGGCTTCTTGATTCGTTCTTGCCCGCGGGGGGCGTCGTGCTCAGCCTGGATACGGGCCAGGTCTGCCTCAGCGCGGGCATCTTCTCCGGAAGGCTGGGCCGCGGCCGCTTGCGGGCCGGTCATGACCGGCGCCATGCGGTAGTCAGCCCGAGGTGCTGGTCATACGCCGCTAGGACCGCGGCCATGGCGGTGTAGGGCCCGCAGATCCGCTGCCGTGACAACGAGATCTCGGTCACGACATGCGAAGCTTCGGTGCTCAAGGTGGACCCCACCTCAGTAGACTCGGCCACTGCCGGGGTCTGGAGCAGCACTACGGTGGAGCCGGCTTGGAAACGGCCGTCCGCGATGCGGGCCGGCTGGTTCCGCACGAACGCCGTACTGCCGTGGCCGGGCTGCCCGGCGAACGGGGCTGTCATGACGTCCTCAGGCCCGATGCGGGCCACGGGGTCACCGCGATCATCGGGCCGCGGGCCCGCCGGTCCGGTACTGGTCACGGTGCCGGGGGCGCCAGGACTGCTCACTTGATTCACCGCCGGGCGTAGTCCCTGTCGCTGCTGGGGTCTGCAACAGCGGCGATGCCGATTATCACCGGACGGTAACACGCATTCGCTGCGCAGCGACTGCGCCGCGCAACGGGAACTTTGCGGTCTTGACGCCGGATCGTCAGCCGGGAATCTGCGCGGCATGGGCCCTCATGGGGTTGAGCTGGCAGTTCATGGCTCCGCCGGTGGTCGTGGCCCGCCCTTGGCTCGCATCGGGGTGAAGGCTTCTCCACGCGACCTCCACACCTTCTCCGCACGGCCTGCATATGCCAGCCGACATCGTGAGGTACGACACCGAGCGGGGACGGCGGGGAAGTACGCTGCTCATCGCTTTGGGCGTCGATCTGATCGTGGTGGTGGCGGTCGCGGTACCCGTGCCCGGGCGCGCGCTGCTCAAACGCGATCGGAGCAGAGACCATCCGTGCCGGGTGATGTGGGCTCCGGCGCCGCAGCGCAGGATACGGGCTAGCGGCGGCCGGTAACGACCAGGGGGAGAGGTCCGGATGGCGATTATCGAGTATGGGCAGGGTGCTGCGTTCCCGGGTGTGATCGGGCGGACCGCTGATGAGTCCGCGCCGGCCTGGCCGGCCCCGGTACGGGCTCGCGAGGGCGCGCCTAATGTGCTGTTCATCGTGCTGGATGACACGGGGTTCGGGCAGCTGGGCTGTTACGGCAGCCCGATCGCGACGCCCAGCTTCGATGCGCTCGCCGCGGACGGCCTGCGGTACAGCAACATGCACACGACGGCGTTGTGTTCGCCGAGCCGTTCGTGCATCCTGACGGGCCGTAACCATCACAGCAACGCGATGGCCGCCATCACCGAGCTGGCGAGCGGCTATCCCGGGTACAACGGGGTGATCCCGTTCGAGAACGGCTTCTTGTCCGAGATGCTCGTCGAGCGCGGCTACAGCACGTTCCTGGTCGGGAAGTATCACCTGACGCCGAGTAACCAGGAGACGGGCGCGGGCCCGTTCGACCGGTGGCCGCTGGGGCGCGGCTTCCAGCGTTTCTACGGGTTCCTGGGCGGTGACACCAGCCAGTGGTATCCGGATCTGGTGTATGACAACCACCAGGTGGAGCCGCCGCGTACGCCGGAGGAGGGGTATCACCTCAGCGAGGATCTGGTCGACAAGGCGATGGAGTTTATCTCCGACGTTAAGCAGGTCGACCCGGCCAAGCCGTTCTACCTGCATCTGTGCTTCGGCGCTACGCACGCGCCGCACCACGTGCCGAAGGAATGGGCGGACCGGTACGCGGGCGTCTTTGACGACGGTTGGGACGCCTACCGGGAGAAGGTGTTCGCCCGGCAGAAGGAACTCGGCATCGTCCCCGGCGACGCCGAGCTGTCGCGGCATGATCCGGACGTGCCCGACTGGGGGTCGCTGCCGCCGGAGGCCCGCCGCCTGTACAGCCGGTTTATGGAGGTGTTCGCCGGTTTCCTGTCCCACGCCGATTATCAGGTCGGACGGCTGGTCGAGTTCCTGCGCATGCTGGGTGAGCTGGACAACACCCTGGTCATGGTCATCTCCGACAACGGCGCCAGTGCCGAGGGCGGGCCGACCGGGACCACGAATGAGGCGCAGTTCTTCAACAACGCCCAGGAGCCGCTGGAGGATACCATTAAGCTGATCGATGAGATCGGCGGTCCCAAGCACATCAACCACTACCCGTGGGGCTGGACGTGGGCCGGGAACACGCCGTTCCGCCGGTGGAAGCGGGAGACCTACCGGGGCGGCGTCAGCGATCCGTTCATCGTCTCCTGGCCGCAGGGGATCACGGCTCGGGGCGAGGTCCGCACCCAGTACGCGCACATCATCGACATGGTGCCCACGGTGCTGGACCTGCTGGGCCTCGAGCCGCCGCAGGCGATCCGCGGCGTCACCCAGTCGCCCCTGCACGGCGTCAGCTTCGCCCGCACCCTGCACGACGCCGCCGCCGAGACCAGCCATCACACGCAGTACTTCGAGATGCTGGGTCACCGGGCGATCTACCACGACGGCTGGCGGGCCGTCTGTCCCTGGCCCGGCCCGTCGTTCACCGAGGCGGGCATGCCCTTCGGGCAGCCGATCTCGGCCCAGACGCTATCTGAGCTGGATGCCACCGGCTGGGAGCTCTACCACGTGGCGGAGGATTTCGCCGAGAACCACGACGTGGCCGCCGACCATCGCGACCAGCTGATTGCGATGATCGGGACGTGGTACGTGGAAGCCGGCAAGTACGGCGTGATGCCGGTCGACGGTAGCGGCCTGGCCCGGCTGGTCGCGGAAAAGCCGCTCGTGGCGGCTCCCCGTGACAGCTGCACCTACCGGCCCGGCGGGCAGTCGGTCCCGTTCTTCGCCGCACCCCGGGTCCTGAACCGGCCGCACAGCATCACCGCGGACGTCGAGATTCCCGCGGACGGGGCCGAGGGGGTGCTGCTGTCCCAGGGCACCGCGGCCGGCGGATACTCCCTGTTCGTCAAGGACGGCAAGCTCCGCTACGTCCACAACTACGTGGGCCGGGCCGTGTACGGAGTGGAATCCGACATCGTCCTGACGCCCGGCGAGCACACGCTCAGGTTCGAGTTCGAACCGACCGGGCAGCCGGATATGGCGCACGGCAAGGGCGCGCCCGGCAAGCTCCAGCTCTACGTCGACGGCACCCTCACCGGGAACGCGGAGGCACCCGTCACCACCCCGTTCGCGTTCAATCCGGGCGCGCTTACCTGCGGCGCCAACCCCGGCTCCGCGGTCACCGACGACTACTCCAGCCCGTTCAAGTTCACCGGCACCATCCACAGCGTGACGGTGGACGTCAGCGGAAAGCTGATCCACGACCCCGAGGCCGAACTGCGCGTGCACATGGCCCGCCAGTAGGCGACCGGGGCAGCAGCCCGCCGGAGGTGACGCGGTGACGGTCGCGGATCTGGCGATCATCGCCGGCCTGGTGTTCGCGTGGGGCACATTGTCAGCGCGGCTGGAACGGTTCGACGTGACCGCGCCGATCGTGTTCACCGCGGCGGGCGTGCTGCTGACCCATGGCCTGCTGGCGCCGCTGGGGATCACGCCCGGCAGCGAGGTGGTCAAGGTACTGGCCGAGGCCACGCTGGCGCTGGTGCTGTTCTCCGACGCGTCCCGGGTCGGGCTCCGTCAGCTGCGTGCGGACCTGGGGTTGTGCCTGCGGCTGCTGGGCATCGGGCTGCCGCTGGCCATCGGCCTGGGCACACTGGCCGCGTTCATCCTGCCCGGGGTGAACGACATCTGGCTCGCCCTGCTCATCGGCGCGGCGCTCGCGCCGACCGATGCCGCCCTCGGCGCGGGCATGATGGTCAACCCGGCGGTCCCGGCCAGGATCCGCCGGCTGATCAACGTCGAGAGCGGGCTCAACGACGGGATCGCCACCCCGGTCGTGCTGGTCGCCATCGCCGGCGCGGCCACCGCCGGGCACGCCGCCAGCACCGGGCCCGGGAAGGCGGTGGCCGAACTGGCACTCGGCCTGCTGATCGGGGCTGCGGTCGGCGGTGGGGGCGGCTGGCTGGTCAAGGTGGCCCGTGGCCGCGGCTGGGCGGCTGAGGGGTTCGTCGGCGCTGCGGTGCTGGGCCTGGCGCTGTGCTCCTACGCCACCTCGGCAGCGCTGCACGGCAACGGGTTCATCGCCGCGTTCACCGGCGGCCTGGCCTTTGCCGCCGCCGCCGGGTCGGCGGCCAAGCTGGTTCCCTTCGTCGAGGAGACCGGCACGATGCTGTCGCTGCTGGTCTGGCTGATGTTCGGGGTGGTCGCGGTGGTGCTGGCGCTGACGGGCCTGACCTGGCAGACGGTGCTGTATGCGGTGCTCAGCCTGACCGTGATCCGGATGCTGCCGGTAGCGGTCGCGCTGGCCGGGGCCCGGCTCGGCCGGCCCGCCGTGCTGTTCATCGGCTGGTTCGGCCCGCGCGGCCTGGCCTCGGTCGTCTTCGCGCTGCTCGCGCTGGAAGACCTGGCCGAGCCGGCGGCCAGGCCGGCCATCACCGTGATCGCTGTCACCGTGCTGCTCAGCGTGCTGGCACACGGGCTGAGCGCGGACCCGCTGGCCAGCCGCTACGGCCCCCGGCTCACTCCGCCACCAGGCGCCGCCGCCCCGGCCGGGCTGGCCGAGGTACCCGAACGACGCCTCATCCGCCGCGCACCCGCCGCGAGCCGGCCCACGGAACGGGGAAGTCGCCGATGAGCACAGATCAGATACCGCTCAGGGCCGGAAGACGCCGCCGGGCGGGATTCCCGCATGGCCGCGTCCGGGCGCGGTGATGCAGCCGCTCGCTGACCGCCCGCGCGGGCGGTTCGCCCGGCCCCGGCGCCGGCTGCGAGCCGGCCTGGTGCAGCTACTGTGCGTGCTGGCCGGGCTCGGGCTTGGCCTGCTGCTGCCCCGGATCACCACCGACGCTACGGTGGCCAGCACCCGGGTGACGGACAGGCTGATCGGCGTGGGCTTCGGCGTCCTGGGGCTGGTGACCATCATCTACTCGCTGCTGTTCCTGGTCGTGCAGTGGGCCTTCAGCAGCCTGTCACCCCGGCTGACCCTGTTCCGCGACGACCCGATCGTATGGCGGACGTTCGCCTTTGCCGTCGGGGTGTTCGTGTTCTCGGTCACCACCGCCCTGGCCATCGGCGACCAGGACAAAGTGTCGGTGATCGTGCCGGCCGCCGAGATAGTAGCGGTCCTCGCCGCCCTCGCCCTGATCCGGACCCTGCAGACGAAAGCCTTCGCATCCATCCAGCTGGCGCCCACGCTGGCGGCCATCGCCGGGCAGGGCCACGGCATCATCGACGACCTGTACCCCCGGCCATGCCCGCCAGGCCGGCCGCCGGCCGCCCCGCTGCCGCCGCGGCTCAGGGCGATCATCTGGCCACACCGGCAGGCCATCTTGCAGCAACTCGACCTGGCCCGGCTGCTGCGCGCCGCCGGCGGCGCCGTGATCGTGCTGCGGGCCGGCATAGGCGACACGCTGCAGCAGGGCGCCCCGGTCGCCGACCTGCACGGCGGCGAGGCAGCCGACACGGCGGTCCTGGCCGGGCTGGTGACCGGGCCCGAGCGCTCCTTCGACCAGGATCCGCTGTTCGCGTTCCGCCTGCTGGCCGACATCGCCCTGCGGGCCCTATCACCCGCGGTCAACGACCCGGCCACCGCCGTCCAGGTGCTAGACACCACCGAGAGCCTGCTCCAGGCTCTGGTATCACGTGACCTGGACGTTGCCGACGTAGCCGACGGCACCGGGACGGTCCGGGTCGTGCTGGCGCTGCCGTCCTGGGATGACTACCTGCGCACCGGCCTGGACGACCTCATCGAGTCCGCGTCCCAGTCCCCCATGGTCCTGCTGCGGGCCAGGACCCTGCTCACCACCCTGCTGAACGCCGCGCCACCCGCCCGCCAGCCGCCGATCGCCCAGCGGCTCCACCGCGCCGAAGAACTCGGCGCCGGCAACTTCCCGCTGATCTGGCATGACGCGACCAGCAGGGAAGCAGGATAAGCCAGCAGCAAGCCGGTCCACTGCACCGCCAACGACCTCAAAACGACGTGAGCCGAGGGCGCCCCGAACTGGCCGATCTGGGCGCCGTCCTGCGATACGAGAGCCGCCTCATGACCCACCCCGAATCGGCGAGGGCGGGATGACGGCGCAGCGGCCCTGGGAGTCCGGTCACCTTCTGTGATGGCCACCGCACCGTCTCCGCAACCGCCAGCGGGCAGATCCAGCTGATCGCCGGCATTCTCGCCGCCGTCCAGGTCGTTCGTCCTCGCCTCGCCGTGGGCGCTCCAACTAGACCACGGTTCCGGGACGCGAGCAGCGCGTGCGCTCTTGTTGTCGGGTAGCGGGAGCGCGTTACCGCGCCGCCGCCCCCTCAGAACCGGGCATGCGAGATTTCCCCGCACCACGGCTCAAGCAAGTCCCGGAGGGCTCGCAGGCGCGCAGAGTTGCTGGTCTCTTCGCCAGCCGCCGCTGGCAATGGGAGTGCACGAGGCGGAGCGCATTGTCGTCCGGTGCGCCGTGCCGTGCCGGGCGGGCGATCTGATTCTTCCTGATCGCTGTCCGGGTCGCTTTCAGCCACGTCTCCCATTCTTCGGGGCTTTGCGGCTCGCGATCGGCGTGCAGGAGCAGCTCCCTGCAGAGCGGGCATTGCCCGTGCTGGGCCTGGAGCAGGCGCAGGGTCGCCTTGTCCAGCGGGAGCGGCTTCCTGCGTCGGCGCAGGTCCCAGTAATCGGTGAGGGCGGGGTCGTCGGGTGACGACGTGCCCCCCACCAGCGGGTGCCGGACGATCTTCGTCCAGACGAACCGGACCAGGCAGGCACCGCTGTCGCGGTCCCCGAATACCCAGCGGTCGTGCCTGGAGGGGTTGAACTCGCCGAAGTACCTGCTGATAACCCAGGACTTCGACTTATCCGGGTGCGCGCGCAGCGCCCACTTGCAGGTGACGAGCCAGAGGTGGTTGTCCACCTCGCTGAACACCTCCTTGGACACCACGCTCCGGTAATAGGCAGCCCAGCCCCGCACGATCGGGTTGATCTTGCGGATCACCATGATGGCGCTGGCCCCCCGCAGGGAGCGCATCTCGGCAGTGAGCCGTTCCCGGATCCGTCTGACCGCCTTGGCGCTGGGCATGATGAGCAGCTTGCCGTTGGGATAGCGGCGGACGTTGAACCCCAGGAAATCAAAACCCGCCGTCACATGGACGATTCGGGTCTTATCCTCATTGAGGGCAAGCCCCCTGGGCGCCAGCCATTCAGCCAGCCGGGCCCTGACCTGTTCGGCCTGGTCACGAGAGTGACAGAGCGCGACCAGATCGTCGGCGTATCTCACCAGCGCCGCAGTGCCCGGTACTGTCTGCGCGACATTACTGCCGAGCTTTGAGTACCGGACTCCGGCGGCCTCCTCCAGCCCATGGAGCGCTACGTTCATCAAGACGGGACTGATCACCCCGCCCTGTGGAGTTCCCTCCTCGGTCGGGGTGAGCCGGTCCTGCTCGACCACACCTGCCTTCAGCCACTGCCGGATCAGGTCCCTGGCGGGGAACCCCTCCAGCAGGCCGAGCAGATGAGCGTGGCCGATCTTGTCGAACGCCGCTTTCAGGTCCGCATCCAGGATCCACTGCCGTTTAGCGTGCTTGCCGTTCAACGTCCAGTAGATGGCCTCGATCGCGTCCAGGCAGCCCCCGGCCCGGCCGGAACCCATACGATCTGGGCTCGAACCGGGCCTCCCACTCGGGCTCAGCGCGTTCTTGACCCGCATCTGATGCACGCGGTCCAAGATCACCGGAATCCCGAGCGGGCGCTGCCGCCCATCGGCTTTCGGTATATACACCCGCCTGACCGGCAGAGCGCTCCAGGCAGTCCGGGTCCGGTGCGCCCGGTCACCCAGCCTGGCCCTGTCCGCGGAGGCCAGCGCGACCTCCCCGTCCACGCCTGCGGTCCGGCGTCCAGCGTTGCGCTGCGTTACCTGCCGCACGCTGAGCAGCGTGTTCGACCGGCTCCGCAGCATCAGTTTCTGCAGGGACCGGACCCTGGCCCAGTCCCCGGCCTGCGTCGCCTTGAAGATCCTCTGCCGAAGCCGCCGTACGTTCTCCTCATGGGACCGCCAGTCCGCGGAATCCCAGTCGAGGAGATCGCCCTCCGGTCCGTTCACTTTGAGGGCCGGCATCGCCAGCGCGAACGCGTGTCCCGTCATCGTGCCTAACTTGCCCTTCGGTTCCGGCGGCCGTGACCGTTCGCCTTCAAAGACTCACCCGGTCCACGTCAGCACCCTTTCGAGTCCGGGCACGCTGTCCCGTATCCGGCCAGTTATCCAGGGCGGCCGCCAGGAGAGAGCGACCATGCTGCCCCGGTTTCCCGTCACCTTTCGGCACGCCGGCATTTGCTTCCTGGACCATCCTGTTCCCGCCGGGGAGTTCAGCGTCCCTTGCGGTCGGCCTGCCGGCCGCGCT
>Ga0136846_1219423_pt1 | contig 15560 bp, 18 predicted proteins | sample HopSoiMetagenom2_FD_96841 | JGI IMG/M metagenome (GOLD analysis project Ga0136846, IMG submission 96841) | Grasslands soil microbial communities from Hopland, California, USA - 2 Assembly 2016 (version 4) | ecosystem: Environmental > Terrestrial > Soil > Grasslands | place: USA: Hopland... | reverse complement strand
GTGGGGCGATGAAGGGAAGGGAAAAATCGTCGACGTGCTCGCCGAACGCGCCGATCTCGTCGTGCGCTATCAAGGCGGCGCGAACGCCGGGCATACCCTCGACACGGTAGCTGGTGAGTTTGTGCTCCACCAGATCCCCTCGGGCATCCTGCAGGGCGCCGTGTGCGTGGTCGGAAACGGCGTCGTCCTCGATCCCGAACAGCTGTTCGCCGAGCTCGATGCACTCGAGGCGCGCGGCGTCCATACCGAGCACAAGCTGCACGTCTCCGACCGGGCCCACCTGACGCTTCCCTACCATAAGCTGCTCGATCGCGCGCGCGAGAAGAAAGACCAGATCGGGACGACGGGACGGGGAATCGGCCCGACGTACGAGGACAAATACGGCCGCCGCGGGATCCGGGTAGGCGACCTGCGGAACCTGGCGCGCGCACAGGAGCTGGTGCGCGCGCGCGTCGCGGCGGCCAATCAGATCCTGAGGATGCTGGGCGCGGGTGGCGCGGCGGCGGGGGGCGCCGGAGGAGCGGAGCAGGCGAATGTCGAGGAGCACGTGCAGCTGCTCGAGCGGCTTGCGCCGCGGCTGCTGCCATTGGCTGTGGATTCGGGCCGTGTGGTGTGGGAAGCGCTGGAGCGCGGCGAGGCCGTGCTCCTGGAAGGGGCGCAGGGTGCATTGCTCGACGTCGATCACGGCACCTATCCCTACGTCACGTCGTCCAACACAACGGCGGGCGGCGCCGCGGTGGGCGTCGGCATCGGGCCCACGGCTATCGACGCGGTGGTCGGCGTGGTGAAAGCCTATACCACGCGAGTCGGGAACGGGCCGTTGCCGACCGAAGCGGCACCCGAGGTCGCCGAGCGCATTCGCGAACTGGGTGGAGAATATGGAGCCACGACCGGGCGGCCGAGGCGATGCGGGTGGTTCGACGCCGTCGTGGTGCGGTACGCAGTGCGCGTCAATGGATTGACGGGTCTTGCCGTGACGAAGCTCGATGTCCTGGACACATTCGCGGAGATTCCGGTCGGCGTCGCGTACAAGCTGGACGGCGATGTGATCGACAGCATGCCGGCGGACGTGGAGACGATCGCGCGTGTCCAACCGATGTATGAAACGGTGCCGGGGTGGCAAAAGAAGCTGACCGATGTGCGCCGGTTGGCGGATCTGCCCGCGGCGGCGCGCGCCTACCTCGATCGACTGCAGGATCTGGCGGGCGCGCCGATCAAGTATGTGAGCGTGGGGACGCGTCGAGATCAAATCATAGCAGTCTAAGAAAGGAAAACCCCCTTGGTTTCCCAAGGGGGTGATCGCCTGCCGCACACCGTGCGCCCTAGAACCCGATGTGAGCGAAGCGAACTCCTTCCTCGCTCTCGGGCAGGCGCGCCGATACTCTCTGGCAGCTGGGCTATCTCGTCACTGCTGAGACCCCTTTGCTTTGCGCCCCGCCGTCACCGACGGTTTGCCCTGAGCAGAGTTCCGCAGAGGGGAATGGCAAGAACAATGCCCGATGTGTAAGTTGTGTCACGACAAGCGCTCCGAATACGAGATATTAGCAAAAATCTCTGGCTTTCTGCACGATCGTTGGCTTTTTGCATTAGTGGCCTCCGTTTCCCCTTCATCTAAGTTGGCCCATGCCTCCTGTCGTCCTCGTCGCCCCGGCTGCCTTTAAAGGCACCCTCGGACCGCGCCAGGTCGCCGAAGCGATCGCGACCGGCGTCCGTCGCGCGTTCCCGGAGGCCGTGGTGCTCGAGTGTCCCGTCGCCGACGGCGGCAACGGTCTGCTGGACGTCGTGCTTCCCGCCGGCGCGCTGCGCGAGCGCCTCGAGGTCACCGGCCCGATCGGCGATCGGGTCTCCGCCGAAATCGGATGGATCGATGGCGAGACCGCGATCATCGAAAGCGCGTCAGCCTGCGGCCTCGCGCTCGTGGAGCCGGAAGATCGCGACCCGCTGCGCACGACGACGCGTGGCGTCGGCGAGTTGATCTGGACGGCTGCCGATCGTGGGGCGCGGACGATCGTGGTCGGATTGGGCGGCACCGCGACCGTGGATGGCGGGACCGGCGCGGCACGCGGGCTCGGATGGACGTTCGAAAACGCCGCCGGCGAACAGCTTCCCGATGGTGGCGGGCCGCTCGCGGATCTCGCGTCGTTTGTGGCGGGGTGGGGCCTATCGGCCCGCGTGGTGGCGCTCGCCGACGTCGCGACGCCGCTGATCGGGCCGGACGGAGCCGCCCCGGTGTTCGGCCCGCAAAAGGGCGCTCGTCCCGAAGAGGTTCCGCAACTCGTGGCGGGTCTCACACGCCTCGGCCAGCTCTGGGCCCAAGCAGGACATCCCGAGCTCGCCACGGTGCCGATGGGCGGCGCCGCCGGCGGGCTGGCGGCCGGCCTCGTTTTTTTCGCTAGAGCCGAGCTCGCCGGCGGCGCCGCATGGGTGCTCGAGCGTGCCGGGTTCGATGCGGCTCTGGCAAAGGCCGACCTCGTAATCACCGGCGAAGGTGCTTTCGACCGTACATCGCTCGTCGGAAAGGCGCCGGGTGAGGTGCTGCGGCGCGCGCAGGCCGCGCGGAAAAAGGTAGCCGTCGTGGCGGGTCGAGTCGACGGCCTGATCGGCGTGCATGCGATTTGCGGCGACGGGGATGGCCGCATGTTGGACGCTGCCGCACTCGCGCGGATGGCCGAGCAGGTCGCGCGTGAGGCCCTACCTAGGTAACTTCCGCCTCGCTATGTCCCCCGCTACAACTGCCGACAAAACGATGGAGAAGCTGGTGTCGCTCGCAAAGCGGCGCGGCTTCGTCTTTCAGTCATCCGAGATCTACGGCGGTCTCGGGTCCGTGTGGGATTACGGACCGCTGGGCGTCGAGCTCAAAAAGAACATCAAGGAGCGCTGGTGGCGCTCGATGGTCCATGAGCGCCAGGACATCGAGGGGCTCGATGCCGCCATTCTGATGCATCCCAAGGTGTGGGAAGCCTCCGGGCACGTCGCCGGCTTCACCGATCCCCTGGTCGACTGCAAACATTGCAAGAACCGGTTCCGGGCGGACGACCCCAGAATCAAAGGCGTCCCCGGCCAGCCGGACGCGCAGTGTCCCGTGTGCGGTACCAAGGGCACGCTCACCGCGCCGCGGCACTTCAACCTCATCTTCAAGACCTTCATGGGGCCGGTCGAGGAGCAGGCGGCGGTCATCTATCTGCGTCCCGAAACGGCGCAGGGCATCTACGTCAATTATCTCAACGTGCTGCAGTCGTCGCGGCAGAAGATTCCGTTCGGCATCGCGCAGATCGGGAAGGCATTCCGCAACGAAATCACGCCGGGGAATTTCATTTTTCGCACGCGCGAGTTCGAGCAAATGGAGATGCAGTTCTTCGTGAAGCCGGGCAGCGAGAACGAATGGTTCGAGCGTTGGCGCGCAGAGCGGATGAAATGGGTGGAGGCACTGGGCATTCGTACCGAGAAGCTGCGGTGGCATCAGCACGGCAAGGACGAGCTCGCGCACTACGCCAAGGACGCCTACGACATTCAGTACGAGTTCCCGTTCGGCTGGCAGGAGTTCGAGGGCATTCACAATCGGACCGATTTCGACCTCTCGAATCACCAGAAGCACGCCGGCAAGAAGCTGGATTATCTCGATCCCAAGACGAACGAGCGATTCATCCCGTACGTCGTGGAAACGTCGGCCGGGGCCGACCGCACGACGCTCGTCGTCCTGTGCGACGCCTATAGAGAAGAAGAGGTGGGCGGCGGCGCCGAAGCAGCCGAGGGCGGCGATACGCGCGTCGTCCTCAAGCTCAAGCCGTCGCTGGCGCCCCTCAAGGCCGCCGTCTTTCCGCTGGTGAATAAGGACGGCATGCCGGAGCTCGCGCAGCGCATTTACGACGACCTGCGGCGTCAGTTCAACGTATTCTACGACGACGGCGGATCGATCGGCCGTCGCTACCGCCGCCAGGACGAAGCGGGCACGCCGTTCGGCATCACCATCGACGGGCAATCGACCCAGGACCAGACGGTGACGGTTCGCGATCGCGATACGCTGAAGCAGGACCGTGTCGCGGCCGGCAAGCTCGCCGAGTACCTCACGCAGAAACTCGCAGGGTGAAGCGCGTCCTCGTCGAGTCCCGCGATTTGTTCTTCCGGGGAAAACTGCAGGCGGTCATTTCCGCGTCGGGTGCCGAAACGACGCGCGCCGAGCCCTACGACCTCGCGGTCATCGAGCTGGGGAAACCTGATGTCGAGAAGCGCATCGGCGAGCTGGTAGGGCGGGGAATTGCGGTGCTCGCTTTCGGTTCGCACGTCGATGCGGAAGCGTTGCGCGCAGCCCGGGTGAGCGGCGCCCGCGCAGTGCCGAACTCCGAGCTGGAGCGGGCACTGCGCGAGCTGCTCGACAGCTAAGAGCTGGTACGACGCCGCGTCGTGGCGGCTTTTTTCGCCGCACGCGACCGGCTGCCCGCGCCCCGCCGCCGCGCGGCACTATGCGCCTGCCGTGACAGCGCCTGGGGTGATGCTCCGGAGCGACCTTCACGCTTCAAGGCCTGGCGGCTCGCGCGGGCGCGCTTCGGCGCCGGCTTCGCGCCGCTGTCTCCGCGCTCTTCTTCCCGCTCGTCCTGAGCGGACCGCGGCTTCAAGTGAACGCCGGCACGACGCGCCTTCGACAATCCAATCGCGATTGCCTGTTTCGTATTTCGCACGCCGTGCTTGCCTTCGCGCACGTGATGCATCTCTTCGCGCACGAACTCGCCGGCTTGCGTGCTCGGCGATTTGCCTTCGCGCCGGTCCTGCGCGGCGCGATCCAGTGTTTCTTTGTCGGGCATGACTACTTCACCTCGAAATCTTTCTCGCCCGCGGTCGTGCCGTTCAGCATCACGACCAAATGATACTTGCCGGTCGGCCAGCCGTCGGGCTTGGAGATGTGGAATTCGGTACGGACCGGCTCATCGCCCTGGAGCGAAATCGTCTTGGACGATTCATTGACGACCTGGTTGTCCTGATACGTCCACCGCGTCGCGAGCGTCGCCGGCCCGGTGCCCTTCGTCTCCACGACTGCGTAGATCATGTCGGCGGGTTTGAAGTCGGTGGTCTTGTCGTCGATTTTGATGTCCGCCGTCAGCCTACGGCCCATATCGACATCAGTGACCTGGACGGCATTCGCGCCGCGCGCCTTTTTGGGGCCGCACGCCGCCGCCGCGAGCAATGCCGCCGCGAGCAGCGTGAACTGGGGAATCAATCGGGTACGCATGGTAGCTCCTTGGTCGTGCTAGGGCAGGCGCAGCGTCTGGCCTGGATATATGAGGTCGGGGTCCTTGATGATGTCACGATTGGCGTCATAGATGCGGCGCCATTCCTTCGCATCGCCGTATTCGCGTTTCGCGATGGCGGAAAGGCTGTCGCCCTTCACCACTACATAAGACCGCGAGCCGTTAGTGGATGATGATTCGCTCGGCGCGGTCGACGAGCTACCGCTTTGCACATTGCTGAAGTCAGGTGTGCGCATGATATCCTCCCGTCGGGAGTATCTTGCTGCAACACCACGCAGGACAATGCGTCTTTGGATGTGGTTACGGATTAATTCTGGTCGAGCAATTTCGCCACCACGCGCAAATCGTCGATGAAGTGCTCCATCTCGCGCTGCCGATCTTCGCTCGTCTGCTGGCGCAAAATCGACGACGGATGAACGGTCGCGATCGCTCCGCCCTCCGGGGCGAGGCGGCTGGGGATCAGGACGCCGCGGTCCCGGGTCACGCGGATCTTCGGGCCGAGCAGCGCTTGCGCGGCGGTCGCGCCGAGGCACACCACGATCCGCGGCTTGACCACTTCGATTTCCTTGTCAAGCCAGGGGAGGCACGCAGCGACTTCGCGCGCGTTCGGTTTTTTGTGCATGCGGCGGCGATGCACGGCGATCCATTTGAAGTGTTTCACCACGTTGGTAACGTAGGCGTCATCACGATCGATGCCTGCAGTCTCCAGCCCCTCGTTCAGGATCCGGCCCGCCGGTCCGACGAAGGGCGCGCCCTGGCGGTCTTCGGAGTCCCCCGGCTGCTCGCCGACCAGCATGATGCGGGCATCGCGACGTCCCTGACCGAAGACCGTCTGCGTCGCATTCCGGTAGAGGGGACAGCCGTGGCAGCCCTCGGCCGCCTCGCGCAGCGATTTGAGGGACGGACGCCGCGGCAAATAGGGCACGGCGCTTGTCCATGTCTGGGCTGTGGTTGCCATGCGGGGATATACCCCGCACGTTGGAACCGAGACTATGCCCTCTAAAAAACTCGTCGATGTCCTGGTGCTGGGAGCCGGCGCCGCCGGCCTCGCTGCCGCGCGCGACCTCTCTCAGGCCGGGCTGCGGGTCACCGTCGTCGAGGCGCGGCCACGTATCGGCGGCCGGATCCTCACACTCCACGACCCGCGCTCCCCGGTGCCGCTCGAGCTTGGCGCTGAATTCGTCCACGGGGAGGCGCCCGAGACGTTCGCCGTGGCCCGCGCCGCCGGTCTCGCCCTGGTGGAGCTCCCCGACGTGCACGAGCTGGTCAGCTCCGGCCGCTTCAAGGCGATGGGCGATTTCTGGGAAATCGTGAATCGGATGAACAAGGATCTCGCGCGCCGCATCGCCGCGCGCGGGAAGGATTTCCCGATCAGCGAATACCTGGACTCGGGTCGCGTTCCCGCGCCGGGCCGCGGCATGCTGCGCGACTTTGTCGAGGGTTTTTACGCCGCGATCCCCGAACGTCTGAGCGCAAAGTCGCTTGCGGAGGAGGCCGAGGACGAGGAAGAGGACTCGATGGAAGGCAAGCAATTCCGCGTTCTGAACGGAAACGATGCCTTGATGAAATGGCTCCGGGATGGGCTGGATCCAGACCGTACCGAAGTCCGGCTGAGCACGGTCGCCGACTCGATCGAATGGAAACGCGGCGCGGTGAGCGTGACCTGCCGGGGCGGTGATCGAACGACGGCCATCGCACTCAGCGCGCGTGCCGCGCTTGTGACCTTGCCGCTCGCCGTGCTCAAGTCGGGCACCATCCGTTTTCGGCCGGAGCTGCCCGCAAAACAGCGTGCCCTGCAAGGCATCGAGACGGGCCAGATTTTCAAGATCGTGCTGCGGTTTCGGGAGGCGTTCTGGGAGGAGTCGGAATTCCTGAAAGAGCGCCGTGTGAAAGGCTCCAATCCCGGCGCGGGCATGAATTTCCTGCATGCGCACGGCGCCGAGGTGCCGACCTGGTGGACGTCGCTGCCGGTCCGCTCGCCCGTGCTCACAGGATGGGTCGGCGGGCTCACGGCGGAACAGCTGCTGGCGGAAGAGCCGCAGCTGCGGCTCGAGCGCAGTCTGGTGGCGCTCTCCGACATTCTCGCGGTCCCGCGGCGCGAGCTCGAGGAGCAGCTCGATGCGTGGGCGAGCCACGACTGGCGGGCCGATCCATTCGCGCGCGGCGCTTACAGCTATATCGGCGTCGGGGGGACGGGGGCCCCGCGGGCGCTCGCCCGTCCAGTGGAAGAAACGTTGTTCTTCGCGGGAGAAGCGACCAACGGCGAGCAGATCGGCACGGTCGCCGGCGCGCTCGCAAGCGGCCACCGGGCTGCCCGCGAGCTGCTGCGCAGTCGCTAACGTCACTTCTTTTCCCTGGGGATCCGCATGCCAGTCGTTGCAAAGACGGTCATTCTACTGATCGGCTCCAACATCGTCATGACCTTCGCGTGGTACGCGCATCTGCGTCATCTCAATCACAAGCCGTGGCTCGTTGCGGCATTGATCAGTTGGGGGATCGCGCTGTTTGAATACCTCCTCCAGGTCCCGGCCAACCGCATCGGGCACACACAGCTCGAGCTGGGTCAGCTCAAGATCATGCAGGAAGTGATCACACTCGGTGTGTTTGTGCCGTTTGCCGCCCTCTATATGAAGGAACCGGTTCGTCTCAATTACCTGTGGGCGGGGCTGTGTATGTGCGGCGCCGTCTACTTCATGTTTCGGAGATAACGGCGGTGGATCGCGATCGTGAATTGCTGCGCCACTTTCTCGCGGCGCTCGCGTACCGCACGCAGAAAGCGTTGCGCGGCGCGCCGGAGTACTATGCGACGTTCAGCGCCGGAAATCGGGTGCGCACGCCAATGGAGCTCGTCCGGCACATGACGAGCCTCATGGGCTACGTGAGGACATTCTTCGTGGGCGGTTCGTACAAACCGGAGCCGCTTCCCACGTTCGACGCAGAGGTCGGGCGGTTCCACGAGATGATCACGGCGGTCGGCGCGCTCTTGTCGAGCGGCGCGAACTGTTCGATCTCGGCCGAGCAGCTGTTGCAGGGCCCATTCGCCGACGCGATGACGCATGTGGGACAGCTCGCCATGCTGCGGCGCCTCGCGGATTCACCGGTGGCGCCGGAGAACTTCATTTACGCCGACATACGGCCCGAGCGCCTCGATGCGGACCAGCCACCGCCTGCTCGGCCCGACGAGCACTGGCCAGAGGCGCCCTAGGGCGTCAGCGCCAGTCCCCAGGGGCCCGCGCCGGCGTTAATCGTTCCGACCACACGCCGCGTTCCGGTATCGATGACCGAGACGTCGCCGGACAATCCATTCGCCGTGTACACCCTCGCGCCGTCGGGCGTGATCGCGATTCCCCATGGCCGGTTGCCGACCGGAATGCTTCCGATCTGGCGCCGCGCCGCGAGATCGACAATCGCCACGCTGTTGCCCCGCCCGGTGGCGATGTAGGCGAGACGATTATCGGGGGAGAGCGCAACGCCGACCGGCTTGGCGCCGGAGTCGGTGATCGCAATCGTCGCGACCGGCGCATGGCGGGCGACGTCTACCACGGTGAGGCTGCGTCCGATTTCTGCGGTGACGTAGGCGGTGCGACCGTCGGCGGAGAATATCGATGCACGCGGGCGCGCGCCTACCAGAAAGTTGGTGACGACCTGGCGCGTGCGTGTGTCGATGACGGATACGGTACTGCTCGTTTCACCGGTTACGTAGACCCAGTGGCCGTCGGGACTGATCGCGACGCCTTCCGGCTCCATCCCGACCACGAACCGGTTCACGACTCTGCGCGCGCGCAAATCGATGGCGGTCGCCGTGCCCGCGTCTTCGTTCGACGTGTACATCCACGCCCCGTCCCGGCTGATCGCGAACTGCTCGGGGTCCGTGCCGGCCGGCAGCCGGTCGACAATCCGCTGCTTGGCAATGTCGATCGCCACCACGCCATCGGAGGGGCCGGCCTTCTGGCGTGCCGTGTCGCTCAGCGCAACGTAGACCCGGCGTCCGTCGGGGCCGATCGCAATGCCGCGGGGACGTCCCGGGACCGGGATGTCGGCGATCTGGCGGCCCGTTGCGCGGTCGATGACGGTCACGGTACGGCCCAACTCGTTGCTGACGAAAAGCATTGACGTGGCTGGCGGCGCTTGCATTGCCAGGAACATGAGCACGAAGACCGTGTACGTCATGACGTACTCGCCCCCAAGCGGGATTGAGGCATGACAACTGCCGTCGCGCAACGTCTCGGGCACTGTAGGAATACCCCCCACATTCTCGTGTTGCTGCTCGCCATTATCCCGGCCTGCCGGGCCGATCACCCACCGTCGGCGCTGGCCGCGGGACACGCGGGTGTTCCCGGAGCGCGCACGATCGTGCCTCCCGCGGGCAACGAGTGGACTCTTCCCAGCGGTGACTATGCGGCCACGCGGTTTTCGTCGCTCGCCCAAATCACGCCCGCAAACGTGGCGCAGCTGAAAGTGGCGAGCACGTTCTCCACGGGCGTGCTGCAGGGCCACGAAGGAAATCCGTTGGTCGTAAACAACACGATGTACGTCGTCACCCCATTTCCCAACCTCCTCTACGCCATCGATCTCACCAAACCGGGCGGCGCGGTGAAATGGGTGTACGAGCCGCGTCCGAGCGACAAGTCGGTCGGCATCGCGTGCTGCGACGTCGTCAATCGAGGCGCGAGCTACGCCAACGGGCGGATCTACTACAACACGCTCGACGCGCATACTGTCGCGGTCGATGCGAGCAGCGGCAAGGAAATCTGGAAGGTGAAAGTCGGCAACATCGACATCGGCGAGACGGTGACGATGGCCCCCCTCGTCGTCAACAATAAGGTGATCGTGGGCAACAGCGGCGCCGAGCTAGGGGTGCGGGGCTGGATCAAGGCGCTCGATGCGGGGAGCGGGAAAGAGTTGTGGCGCGCCTATTCCACCGGCCCCGATCGCGACGTTTTGATCGGTCCGAACTTCAAGCCGTTCTATCCGGAGTATCGCGCCGCCGACCTCGGCACCAGCACGTGGACCGGGGACCAATGGAAACTGGGAGGCGGCACGGCATGGGGATGGTTCTCCTATGACCCGCAGCTGAATCTGCTCTACTACGGCACTGCGAACCCGGGCGTCTGGAATCCCGACATGCGACCCGGTGACAACAAGTGGTCGATGACGATCTTTGCGCGCAATCTCGACAATGGCGAAGCGCGCTGGGCCTACCAGATGACACCGCACGACGCGTGGGATTACGACGGCGTCAATGAGCTCATGCTGGCCGACATGCAGATCGACGGCCGAGAACGGAAGGTGCTCGTCCACCCCGATCGCAACGGATTCGTCTATACGATCGATCGCGAAACGGGCGAGGTGATCACAACCGGCAAGTTCGTGTTCACGAACTGGGCGGACAGCATCGGTCACCGCACGGGGCGTCCCGTCGAAAACCCCGCGTATCGGACGAAGCAGGGCGAAGTCACGCGCGGCATCTGCCCCTCGGCAACGGGCGCCAAGGATCAGCAGCCCGGGGCCTTCTCACCGCTGACGGGCTGGTTCTACTTCGGCAACACCAACGTCTGTATGGACTACGAAGGCACGGAGGCGAATTACATCGCCGGCACGCCGTACGTCGGGGCCAGCGTGAAGATGTACGCCGGCCCTGGCGGGAACGGCAAGCGCGGCGGGCTGAACGCGTGGGACGCCGCGCAGGGAAAAGCGGCCTGGCACATCGACGAGAAGTTTCCGGTGTGGAGCGGGGTGCTCGCGACCGCGGGCGGCGTGGTGTTCTATGGCACGATGGATGGCTGGTTCAAGGCCGTCGATGCGAAAGACGGCCATGAGCTCTGGAAGTTCAAGGTCGGCTCCGGGATCGTCGGTAATCCGATCAGCTATACCGGCCCCGACGGCAAGCAGTACATCGCGGTGTATTCCGGCATCGGCGGCTGGATGGGGGCCGTCGCATTTCCCGACGTCTCCACCGACGATCCCTACACCGCCCTCGGCGTTGCCGGCGCAATCCCCGACATCAAACAAGCGAGCGCCATGGGCGGGATGCTGTATGTGTTCTCGCTCTAGCGCGACGGTTTTGCTTCTGGTTGCCATTGCGGCATGCGGCGGCGCAGGGCGGCGAGGTGAGACGGCGGCAACGGCTGTCCTGGGTGTTTGTGCTGATCCCAACAACCTTCCGTTTTCAAACGACAAGGGTGAAGGATTCGAGAACAAGCTCGCGCAAATCGTCGGCCGGGATCTTGGGATGACCGTGCGCTACACGTGGATGCCGCAACGCCGCGGCTTCGTGCGCAACACACTGCGGGCCCGCCGCTGTGACGTGATCATGGGAGTGCCGGCGAGCTTCGAGCTGGCCCGTCCGACCGAACCGTACTACCGCTCGACGTACGTGTTCGTCTATCGCAAGGATCGCCATCTCCAGCTGCGCTCTTTCGACGACCCCCGGCTCAAGACTCTGCGCATCGGTGTCCACGTGATCGGCGACGACTATGCCAACGTCCCGCCCGTGGCCGCGCTCGCGAAACGGCACATCATCCGCAACGTCATCGGATTCAGCATTTACGGCGATTACTCGCAACCGAATCCGCCGGCGCGCCTGGTCGAGGCCGTCGCCCGCGGGGACGTCGACGTGGGCATTGTGTGGGGGCCGCTGGCGGGCTACTTCGCGCGAGGGTCGCCGGTGCCGCTCGAGATCGTGCCCGTGAGCCCCCAAATTGACCTGCCATTTCTGCCGTTCGTATTCGATATCTCGATGGCCGTGCGCCGTGGCGATGATTCTCTCCGTGCACGTCTCGATGCCGTGGTCGAGCGTCATCAGGATGACATTCGACGCCTGCTCGCGGAATACGGAGTCCCGCTTTTATGAAATACCTCTTCGCAATTGGAGTGCTGCTGGCCGGTAGCGTGACCGCGCGGGCTCAACAACCGCGGCAACCCTCAGCGCAGCAACGGGCGGCCGCTGCCCAAATGGGTCCCACCCCGGGGCAGGCTCCCGACACACTCGCCGAGACACCGAACCCGTTCGCCGACGATGTGAAGGCCATGGGTGAGGGGCGTCGCCTCTTCAACTGGTACAACTGCGCGGGCTGTCATGGCGATCATGCTGGTGGCGGTATGGGGCCAAGTTTGCGGGACTCGACGTGGCGCTACGGCGGCACCGATGCGCGGATCTACCGCTCGATTGCCGAAGGACGCACCAAAGGGATGCCCGCCTGGGGATCCAAGTTACCGCCCGATCAGATCTGGAAGCTGGTCGCCTACATTCGCTCGCTGCGGACCGCGAAGGAACCGGATAAGCCGACGCCCTAAGGTTGCCCGCTGTGCGTCGCGATCATGAGCGGAATCGCGGCCAGCGCGGCGATGACGATGATGCCGAGGAAGATCCACGCCAACGTATCCTGTACCTTGCCGGTGACGTGCTCGCCCATAAGCGCAGGGTCCCGCGCGGCCGTCAGGATCGGGTAGTACGTGAACGGCATGATCACCATGCCGAAGATGATCGAGAAGTTGACGAGCGTGAGCGGCTTGATGCCGGTCACGGCGATCACCAAGGCCAGTATGAGCGTCCCCGTCCAGCTGATCGTGAACCGCGGCACCTCCAGCGGTGAGACGTTCTTGTCCCACTTAAAGCCAAAGAACTGGCAGATGTTGTAGCCGCTCGAGAGCGCCGTCTCGATGGCTGCGCTCGCGACGCACGCGAAGATCCCGATCAAGGCGATCTTCAACGCCGTCGTGCCCAGCGGCAGCGCGACCGGCAGCGCGGTGGTCGAGAGAAGGTCGGGGAAAATGTCACGCGGCAGAAACACAATCGCACCGAGGATCAGCAGCGCGCAGGTGAGAAGCGAACCCAATACGATACCGCTCACCGACACGATCGTATTCTCGGGCAGATCTTTGATGGTCCATTTCTCTTCGATTGCGCCCGACGAATAGAAGTGGACTTCGTATTCCATGAGCAGGGCGCTGAAGATGCCGACGGCAAAGTAGGCGTAGAGCGTGAGGTCGTGGGATCCTTGGGTCGCCAACCCGGGCAGAAGTCCTCCGGCAACGCTTTTCCAGTTGGGATCGAGGTTCCACGCGGCCACGGCGAAGACGATCATCGCGAGTCCCAGCAGCCCGAACGTGCGCTCGATCCATTGGAAGTGCAGCATCCATACCAATGCTCCGAGGGCGAGCCCTCCCACAATTAGCGCCACGCGCTCATTCACACCCGTCAGCAGTTGCACGACAATCGCGATCGCCCCCAACTCGGCCGCGCACGTGAGCAGGTTCAACAGATTCGACGCCACGAGCGTCGCGACGCCCAGGCGGGGGCCGAGGCGAAGGCGGACGACGGCGAATACAGGCCGTTGGGCGACTACAGCGACGCGTCCGCACATCTCCATGTACAACATGATGGCGATGCCGCCCAGGACGATCGCCCAGATCAGCTTGTAGGCGAACAGCGCGCCGGCCTGCATCGTGAACACGATCTGCCCCAGGTCTACGAACCCGCCCAGCGCGGTCATGATGCCCAGGGTGAGCTGAATGACCTTCTTCATTGGATCTGCAAACGGAGCGCGATTATGCGCTCGATGAGCCCTAATGCGGCTGCCCGGGTCCGCTCGAGCTCCCGCTCAGCGCCCTGCGCGGCACGGGCCCGCGCGAGCTTCCGCTGGTGCTCTTTCGCGGCCTCGTGCAGGTAGCTCGCTTCCCCGCGTGCGAAGGCGTGCGTGCTGTGCCGCGACAAGACGATCTCCCACAGGAGTGCCCCTTCGGCGTCGAGACTCCGGATCTGCTTCATCTCGCTCGCAAGCTCCTCATGCTTCACGACGCTGCCCCCCGAGCAGGCAACCAGCAATAGCAGAGCGGCCGGGGCTGACACCCACTGCCTCATATGCGGGACGGTGGGGCGAAGGCTGGAAGGATGACGTCCGGCGCTTGCGGGGACCGCGGCCGGTCGCGGCAGGTAGGGATGAGCAGTGTTGCCACGAGCTGAAGCAGAATGATCAGGGAGAATACGGCGCCGCCGAGGACGCTCAATTGCCCCAGGAAACGCGTACGCGCATGGGTTTCGTTCTGTACCCAGATGCTCCGTCCCAGCACGCCCGCCGCGAGCGCGGCGATCAAGGCGACCAGTGACACCACCCGCGGACCCAGCATCGAATGCGCGCGGCAGACTTCGTGGACCGCGAAATAGCTGACGACCAGACTGGCGAACCACGCCGCAGCCGGACCGAACACCGCGAACCAGAGCCCGGTGGTGCCGCGCCGCGCGCTTTCGGAATTCACGATCAGCTCAGAAGAGGCGGGGTGAGACATAGAGCATGAAGTAGAGCGGCAACCATGTCAGCACCACGAAGAACCAGTACAACACGGTGTCCGCCACGTCCGCATAATGACGCTTCTGCGTCGGCGCCCACAAGAGGATGGCCAGAAATACCAGCGTTTCTCCGAAATCGAGCGCCACCAACGTGGTGTGCACGCCGACGGTGAACCACACCGCGGAACCGTACGCCGAGCTGTCCCATCGCATCGGCAACGCGTGGATTTCGTAGGCCCGCAGCCCGATGATGATCGCTTCCAGGACAGCAGCGAGGATCGACCAGACAACGACGCTGCGGCGATCCATTGCTTTCGCGGCACGCCCCAGAAACCAGGTAGGAATGAGGCTGAGGAGCAGCAGGGCCGTGAAAGCCGTACCTACGAGGAAATTCGGGAGCGGAGTTCCCGAAGGCGGCCAATGCGGGCTGCGCCGGCTGAGATAGATGTACGCCATCGCGCAGAGCAGCAGGCTCGACCCTTCGATGAGCATGAACCCGAGCGTGCCCCACCATCCCGGTGATGCGACGCCGAATCCCGTCGTCGGCAGGTGTGATACGTCGATCGATCGTGAATCGTCAATCGATCGTGAATCGCGCCGGATCACGACGAGCCGCCCATTTTTGGCCACCCCCAGATAATGAGCGGCGCTGCGGCGAGCACTGTCCCAACGACGAGCCCCCACGGCGTGAAGATCAGCATGACGAGCCCGATTGTCGTTCCCACCGCGGCGAAGAACGTCCAGACAGTCGGGCCGGGCAGGTCGATGCGACGCGCCGGAATTGCGTCGAGCAGTGTCGTGAAGAGCACCTCGCGCCGATCAGGCGGCAGTCCGGTAACGACAGGACGCCCGGCTGGAGGAGTGACGTCCCAATTGGGATCGCGACTGCCGACCACGGGAATCTCCGCGAAATTGCCCGGGGGCGGTGGCGACGAGGTCGCCCACTCGAGCGTGTCCGCAAGCCACGGATCGTCGCCCGCGAGCCGGCCAAAGAACCGGCTCAACACGAGATTCGCGACAGTAATGAG
>Ga0136846_1235283_pt1 | contig 15561 bp, 11 predicted proteins | sample HopSoiMetagenom2_FD_96841 | JGI IMG/M metagenome (GOLD analysis project Ga0136846, IMG submission 96841) | Grasslands soil microbial communities from Hopland, California, USA - 2 Assembly 2016 (version 4) | ecosystem: Environmental > Terrestrial > Soil > Grasslands | place: USA: Hopland... | reverse complement strand
CGGGCGATGCGGGTCGCCGGGCGGGAGCGCAGGTAGTACGTCGTCTTCAGGCCCGACTTCCAGGCGTACGCGTACATCGAGGAGAGCTTGCCGATGGTCGGCGTCTCCAGGAACAGGTTCAGGGACTGCGCCTGGTCCAGGAACGGGGTCCGGGCGGCGGCCATGTCGATGAGCCCGCGCTGAGGGATCTCCCACGCCGTGCGGTACAGGGCGCGTACGTCGGCCGGGATCCAGGCGAAGTCCTGCACCGAGCCGTTCGACTCGCGCAGCGCCTCACGGGTGCGGGCGTCCCACACGCCGAGGTCCTTGAGCTCCCGTACCAGGTACGAGTTGACCTGGAGGAACTCGCCGGACAGCGTCTCGCGCTTGAACAGGTTGGACACCTGCGGCTCGATGCATTCGTACACACCGGCGATCGAGGCGATCGTGGCGGTGGGCGCGATCGCCAGGAGCAGGGAGTTGCGCATCCCGGTCGTGGCGATGCGTTCCCGCAGCGCCGACCAGCGCTCGGGCCAGTTCAGCTCCACGTCGTAGTGGTCGGGGTGCAGCACACCCCGGGCGGTACGGGTCTTCTCCCAGGCCGGCAGCGGACCGTTGCGCTCGGCGAGGGAGGCGGAGGCCTCGTACGCGGCGAGCATGACGCGCTCGGCGATGCGCGTGGACAGGGCCTTGGCCTCGGGCGAGTCGAAGGGGACCCGCAGCTTGAAGAAGACGTCCTGCAGGCCCATCGCGCCCAGGCCGACCGGGCGCCAGCGCGCGTTCGAGCGGCCCGCCTGGTCGGTCGGGTAGAAGTTGATGTCGACGACCCGGTCGAGGAAGGTGACGGCGGTACGGACCGTCTCGTCCAGCCGCTCCCAGTCGATGTCCCCGTCGACGACGAACGCGCCCAGGTTCACGGAACCCAGGTTGCAGACCGCCGTCTCCCCGTCGTCCGTGACCTCCAGGATCTCGGTGCACAGGTTCGACGAGTGGACGACACTGCCCGGCTCCGCCGTCTGGTTGGCGGTGCGGTTGGCCGCGTCCTTGAAGGTCATCCAGCCCTGGCCGGTCTGCGCGAGCGTCCGCATCATGCGGCCGTACAGATCACGGGCCGGGATGGTCCTGCGGGCGAGCCCGGCGGCCTCCGCCTTGCGGTAGGCGGCGTCGAACTCCGCGCCCCACAGGTCGACCAGTCCGGGCACGTCGGAGGGGGAGAAGAGCGACCAGAGCGCGTCCGAGTCCACGCGGCGCATGAACTCGTCCGGGATCCAGTGCGCGAGGTTCAGGTTGTGCGTACGCCGGGCGTCCTCACCCGTGTTGTCGCGCAGCTCCAGGAACTCCTCGATGTCGGAGTGCCAGGTCTCCAGGTAGACCGCCGCCGCGCCCTTGCGCCGGCCGCCCTGGTTCACGGCGGCGACGGAGGCGTCCAGCGTCTTCAGGAACGGCACGATGCCGTTGGAGTGCCCGTTCGTACCGCGGATCAGCGAACCGCGGCTGCGGATCCGGGAGTACGAGAGACCGATGCCACCGGCGTGCTTGGAGAGGCGGGCGACCTGGTGGTAGCGGTCGTAGATGGAGTCCAGCTCGTCGAGGGGGGAGTCGAGGAGGTAGCAGGACGACATCTGGGGGTGCCGCGTACCGGAGTTGAAGAGGGTGGGGGAGGAGGGGAGGTAGTCGAGGCGGCTCATCAGCCGGTAGAGCGCGGCGACTTCCTCGAGGGCGCGGGGTGTCTCGTCCTCCGCCAGACCGCTCGCGACCCGCAGCATGAAGTGCTGGGGCGTCTCGATGACCCGGCGCGTGATCGGGTGGCGCAGCAGGTACCGGCTGTGGAGGGTCCGCAGCCCGAAGTACCCGAAGCGGTCGTCGCCCTCGACGTCGATCAGGGAGTTCAGACGGTCCGTGTGCAGCCGGACGAACTCGGCGGTGCGGTCGGCGATCAGGCCCTCCCGGTGTCCGACCGCGACCGACTCGGTGAAGGAGGTGACGCCCTGTGAGGCGGCCTCCTCGGCGATGGTGACGGTCAGCAGCCTGGCGGCCAGCCGGGAGTAGGCGGGGTCCTCGGAGATGAGGCCGGCCGCCGCCTCGGTGGCCAGCTCGCGCAGCTCCGACATGTCGGCCCGCGCGGACCGGCCGCGCAGCGCGGCTGCGGCGACCCGGCCGGGGTCGGTGTCGGGGAGGTCGGCGGTCAGCTCGGTCAGGGTCCGGAGCAGGGCGGTACCGGGACCGTCCGTCTCGACTGGGGCCACTGGGGTCGCTGAAGCCGGTTCGGCTGGCGCGATGGTCACAGGGGGGCTCTCCCTCGCTCGGCACGGGGCCTTGCGGAGGGCAGCGGGGCACACGAACGCCTTACGGGTACGCGCGCGTCCACCGGCCCACTCCGCGAGGCCCGGACGTCAGGCACCCGGACCGGTTGGCCGGGCGCGCTGTCGGCAGGTCCTCGGACTGGCCGCGCGCACAGTCGCGCGAAGGCGCGGATGGCGCGTGTACACCGTTGCGGGACAGTTCCGGATTCGCACCGGATTCCCCTGCGACGACAGCGAGCATGAGCATACATCTTGTGCCGGGCCCCGAAGACGCCCCCACATGTTGTGTCGTGGCGTCAGTTGAGCGTCCCTTAGGGGCGCGAGGTACTGCGCGACAAGCGCGCCCGCCGGGCCCGCGGACGAAGAACCGCGGACCCGGCGGAGCCCTCAGCGCGTCGCGGCAGCCGTGGCAGGCGGCAGTTCGACCGCCACGCCCGGATCCCCCGCGTCCGCCGTGTAGTCCGAGGGCTTCGTCTCGTCCACGCCCTCCGGGGCCTTCAGCGCCTTCAGCACGAAGGTGAGGACCACCGTGACGACGACGTTCAGGACGAACGACGTCAGGCCGATGTAACCGATCTCACCGATCCCGGGGATCTCCTTCGCGCTGCCGCCGAAGTGCTTCTGCGTCGGAGACGCGACCCCGTACGCCGCCAGCGTGCCGTACAGCATGCCGACCGCCCAGCCGGCCAGCAGGGCCCAGCGGTGGAACCAGCGGGTGAACAGGCCGCCGACCAGGGCCGGGAAGGTCTGCAGGATCCAGATGCCGCCCAGGAGCTGGAAGTTGATGGCGACCGTCTTGTCCATGGTCAGGACGAAGACCAGCGCCCCCACCTTCACCAGCAGCGAGACCAGCTTGGAGACCTTCGTCTCCTGCGCCGGTGTCGCGTCGGGCTTGAGGAAGTCCTTGTAGATGTTGCGGGTGAAGAGGTTCGCCGCCGCGATGGACATGATGGCCGCCGGGACGAGCGCCCCGATGCCGATCGCCGCGAAGGCCACGCCCGCGAACCAGGCGGGGAACATGTCCTCGAAGAGCTGCGGGATCGCCAACTGGCCGTTGGTGACCTTGACTCCGGCCGCGATGGCCATGAAGCCCAGCAGTCCGAGCAGGCCCAGCATCAGCGAGTACAGGGGCAGGATCGTGGAGTTGCGGCGGATCACGTCACGGCTACGGCTCGACAGCACGGCCGTCACGCTGTGCGGATACATGAACAGCGCGAGCGCCGACCCGAGCGCCAGCGTGGCGTACGTCCACTGCGAGGCCTCGCCGGGAGCGAGCGCGCCACGCGGTTTGCCGGTCGCCGGGTTGGTCTGGGAGAAGGCGTCGCCCGCGGACTTGAAGATCTCGTCGAAGCCGCCCAGCTTGATCGGGATGTAGATGATCGCGACCGCGATGACGATGTAGATCAACGCGTCCTTCACGAACGCGATCAGCGCGGGCGCCCGCAGACCCGACGAGTACGTGTACGCGGCCAGCACACCGAAGGCGATCAGCAGCGGCAGGTCCTTGACGAACCAGTTGGTGTCCTCACCGCCGCCGACGCCCATCACGTCGAGAACGGCCTGGATGCCGACCAGTTGGAGCGCGATGTACGGCATCGTCGCCAGGATGCCGGTGACGGCGACCGCCAGCGACAGCCCCTTCGAGCCGAACCGGCCGCGCACGAAGTCGGAGGTGGTGACGTACCCGTGCTTGTGCGAGACCGACCACAGACGGGGCAGGAACACGAACATCAGCGGGTAGATGAGGATCGTGTAGGGCACCGCGAAGAATCCGGCCGCGCCCGCCGCGTAGATCGCCGCCGGTACGGCCACGAAGGTGTACGCCGTGTAGAGGTCGCCGCCGAGCAGGAACCAGGTGATCCAGGTGCCGAACGACCGGCCGCCCAGGCCCCATTCGTCGAGGCTGTTCTCGTTCTCGGCCTTGCGCCAGCGCGAGGCCATGAATCCGATGACCGTGACCGCGAGGAAGAGGATGATGAAGACGGCGAGAGCCACGCCGTTCACGCCGTCGTTCACGCGTCCGCACCACCCTTCGAGACGGCACGGGCGCGCTGGTCACGCTGCCAGAGCTGGTACGCGGTCATCGTCAGCGCGGTGGATATGACCACCCACAGCATCTGGTACCAGTAGAAGAACGGGATGCCGATGAAGGCCGGATCGACCTTCGCGTACGACCCCACCCACAGCATCGAGACGAACGGTGCGAAGAGACAGAGCCCGATGACGACACGCATCGGAGTCACCACCGGTTGATCCGCCCCCGGTTGTCTCACTTCAGGCGCTTCTGACATGTCACGGCTCCGTCCCCTCACCGATTACCTGTGATCACTTGTGCAGGCGCAGGAAATCTACGGGACGGCTCCGCTTTAGGGAACCGTCCCCGGCGACGGATAGGGGTTGGTTCTGTGTCGCCGCACAGGAGCCCGACGGCCGCTAGTCGGTGGGCCGCTTGAGCCGCGCCACGAACTTGTACCGGTCGCCCCGGTAGACGGACCGCACCCACTCCACCGGCTGGCCGTCCTTGTCCAGCGAGTGCCGGGACAGCATCAGCATCGGCAGGCCCACGTCGGTGCTGAGCAGGCCGGCCTCGCGCGGGGTGGCCAGGGAGGTCTCGATGGTCTCCTCGGCCTCCGCGAGGTGGACGTCGTACACCTCGGCGAGGGCCGTGTAGAGGGAGGTGTACTTCACGAGTGACCTGCGCAGGGCCGGGAAGCGCTTCGCGGAGAGGTGGGTGGTCTCTATGGCCATCGGCTCGCCGTTCGCCATCCGCAGCCGCTCGATACGCAGGACGCGCCCGCCCGCCGTGATGTCGAGCAGTCCGGCGAGGGTGTCGTCGGCGGTGACGTAGCCGATGTCGAGGAGCTGCGAGGTGGGTTCGAGGCCCTGGGCGCGCATGTCCTCGGTGTACGAGGTGAGTTGCAGCGCCTGGGAGACCTTCGGCTTGGCGACGAAGGTGCCCTTGCCCTGGATGCGTTCGAGCCGGCCCTCGACGACCAGCTCTTGGAGAGCCTGGCGGACAGTCGTGCGGGAGGTGTCGAACTCCGCCGCCAGCGTGCGCTCGGGCGGGACGGGAGTGCCGGGCGCCTGGGTCTCCGTCATGTCGAGCAGATGCTTTTTCAGCCGGTAGTACTTGGGCACGCGCGCGGTACGGACGGTAGCCCCATCCTCGTTCTCCGCACTGCTCACGTCGGTGCTCATGCTCCGCCTTCCCGGCTTCTGCTGCCGCTGCGGCCGGCGTCCCGCCGGTCGAAGTTCACATCGTGGCACGGTCGGCGCCACTCTCGACCGGTGAATGGTCTGGACGGGCCCCCGCGCGCTCCCTGATCCCCTCTGTATACCTTCACGCCCCCTGTTGGTCTAGTCCACCGCAGGGAAAGGCACGCCAAAGACCGCAGGGGAGCGTCCATCGAGTGGTCTACCTCGAATGGAATGGGTGCACGCGGTATTTCCGCCACTTTCTTACTTAAAGGTTCCTGCATATGTAGGTCGCATAACGGCTGGTCAAAGGCGTTCCAGCACTCTTGACAGGCGGTTTCGTCTGAGCCAAGCTCCGCCTACTGGTCTACACCATTGGTCCAGGTCCCTGAGGAGGGTGGCGTGAAGCGCAAGCTGATAGTCGCGATCGGTATCGCGGGCATGATGGTCTCCATCGCGGCATGCGGGGACAGTGGCGGCGGCAGCTCGGACAACACCGGGGCCGACGCCAAGGAACTGACGGTCTGGTTGACCGTGGACGCGCAGAACAACTGGCCCGAGCTGGTGAAGGCCGCCGACGCCACCCTGACGAAGGCGCACCCCGGCATCAAGATCAACCACGAGTACTACGGCTGGCCCGACAAGAACGCCAAGCTCGACGCCGTCCTGGCCACCGACAAGGCCCCCGACGTGGTCGAGATGGGCAACACCGAGATGCTCGGCTACATGGTCAAGGGCGCTTTCGCCCCCGTCGACCCGGCGAAGTTCGAGAACTCGGCCGCGTGGCTGGACGGCCTCAAGGCCTCCGTCACCTACGACGGCAAGACGTACGGCGTCCCGTACTACGCCGGTGGACGCGTCGCCAACTGGCGCAAGGACGTGGCGGCTTCGGTCGGCGTCAAGTCCGTACCGAAGACGTACGCCGAACTCACCTCCGCCCTGGACAAGATCCAGAAGAAGGAGGGCGACAAGTACAACGCCTGGTACCAGCCCACCCGCGACTGGTACGCCGCCATGTCCTTCGTCTACGACGCCGGCGGCTCGATCGCCGAGGAGTCGGGCGGCCAGTGGAAGGCGAGCCTCTCCTCCCCGGAGTCCGTCAAGGGCCTCACCGAGTTCAAGAACGTCGTCGACACGTACATGCACGGCGACAAGACCAAGGACGAGTCCGACCGTTACATCGTCTACGGCCAGGGCAAGACCAGCATGATCTTCGGCGCCGCCTGGGAGGGCGCCTCCGCCGAGACACCGGAGAACGACAAGACCGGCAAGCTCAAGGGCAACCTCGAGAACTTCGTGATGCCCGGCCCCTCCGGCAAGAACATGCCGGTGTTCCTGGGCGGCTCCGACCTCGCCGTCCCGGTGAAGTCGAAGGCGCAGACGGTCGCCGCCGAGTGGATCAACGCCTACACCGGAGCGAGCGGTCAGAAGGGCCTGATGGCCAAGGGCAACCTGCCCAACAACAAGACCGACCTCGCCACGCTGAAGAACGACCCGGCGACGGCGGTCCCGGCCACGGCGGCCGAGTCCAACTGGTTCGTGCCGATGGCCCCGGGCTGGGGCCAGGTCGAGAAGGCCCAGATCCTGCAGACGATGCTGCAGAACATCGGCACCGGCAAGGAGACGGTCGAGGCCGCCGCGAAGGAAGCGGACGCGGCGATCGACAAGGTCATCAACGTCAAGTAGCGCGCCGAGGCGGGGCCCTGTCACGGGGAGGGCCCCGCTCGCCGCAGAACCTGGACGACCGCAACGACCGCCACGACCGTACGACCTGAGGGACCGCTGAGGAGCGCGCGGATGAGTGCCGCTGATACGACCACACCTGCCAAGCTGCCGCCGGCGACACGGCACACACCGCCGTCACCGCCGCCCGGCCCGGACGCGCCCCCCGGAAGGCGGACCTCGAAGGCCACCGCCGCGATCCCGTGGGCCCTGCTCGCCCCCTGTCTGCTGATCCTCGCGCTGGTCCTCGGCTATCCCCTCGTACGCCTGGTCACCCTGTCCTTCCAGAAGTTCGGGCAGTCCCAGCTGTGGGGCTTCCAGCCCGCCGAGTCCGTGGGCTTCGACAACTTCGGCAAGGTGCTCGGCGACAGCGAGTTCTGGGACGTCGTCGTCCGCACCATCGTCTTCGCCGTCGGCTCTGTGGTCCTCACGATGGTCGGCGGCATGCTGATCGCGCTGCTGCTCCAGCGGGTCAGCGGCTGGATGAAGACGCTCATCAACATCGTCCTGGTGGCCGGCTGGGGCATGCCGATCATCGTCGCGACCACCGTCTTCAAGTGGCTGTTCGACTCCGACTACGGGATCGTCAACGCACTGCTGAGCAGGCTGCCCGGCGTCGACCTGATCGGCCACAACTGGTTCGCGAGCGGACCACAAGGCCTCGCGGTCATCATGCTGCTCGTCGTCTGGGGCGCGGTGCCGTTCGTGGTCATCACGCTCGGCGCGGGACTGACCCAGGTCCCGAAGGAACTGGAAGAGGCGGCCCGGCTCGACGGCGCGGGCGCCTGGGGCGTCTTCCGTTACGTCACCCTCCCCATCCTCAAGCCGATCATCGTGATGCTCACGACCCTGTCGGTCATCTGGGACATGGGCGTGTTCCCCCAGGTTTTCGTCATGCGGAACGGCCACCCGGAGGCCGAGTTCCAGCTCCTGACCACCTACTCCTACGACCGCGCCTTCGCCGTCAACGACTACGCCCAGGGCTCGGCGATCGCCCTGCTCACCGTGGTGCTGCTGCTCGGAGTCGTCGCCGTCTACATGCGCCAGATGCTGAAGATCGGAGACGTCGAATGACCAGCATGAGCACCGCCACTCTCTCCGGTCCCCGGAAGCCCAAACTCGGCTGGAACCTCCTCGGCCTGCTCGTCTTCCTGACGGCCGGCTTCCCCGTCTACTGGATGCTGAACACGGCGTTCAAACCGGCGAAGGACGCGATCGACCCCGACCCGAGCCTGCTGCCGACGGGCTTCACCCTCGCCAACTTCCGCCGCGCGCTGAACATCGCCGACTTCTGGGGCCCGGTCGGCCGCAGCCTCATCGTGTCCCTGACGGTGGTCGTGATCGGCATCGTGGTGGGCATGCTGGCGGCCCTCGCCATCTCGCGGTTCGCCTTCCGCGGCCGGAAGATCGTCATCGTCGGCATTTTGGCCGTGCAGATGGTCCCCCTGGTCGCGATGATCATCCCCGTGTTCCTGCTCCTCAACGACCTCGGCCAGTACGACCGGCTGACCGGCCTGATCATCACCTACCTCACCTTCATCCTTCCGTTCACGGTGTGGACCCTGCGCGGCTTCATCGTCAACATCCCGAAGGAGCTGGAGGAGGCGGCGATGGTCGACGGCTGCTCCCGCACCACCGCCTTCCTGCGCGTGGTCTTCCCCCTCCTGGCCCCCGGCCTGGTCGCCACCTCGGTCTACGGCTTCATCCAGGCCTGGAACGAGTACCTCTACGCCCTGATGCTGATGAGCCAGAAGAACCAGACCGCCACCGTCTGGCTCGGCAACTTCACCACCAAGCACGGCACCGAGTACGCCCCGATGATGGCCGGCTCCACGATGATGGCCGTGCCGATCGTCGTCCTCTTCCTCCTCGTCCAGCGCAAGATGGCCGCGGGTCTGACCGCGGGCGCCGTGAAGGGATGACCAACCCGATGACGACATTCGCCCGCCGCGCCGACCCTCTGACCCGCGACGCGCTCACCGTCCTCCAGCCCGGCTTCACCGGCACCACCGCCCCCGACTGGCTGCTGCGCCGCCTTTCCGAGGGCCTCGCCTCCGTTGGCCTGTTCGGCCGCAACATCACCTCCCCCGACCAACTGGCTGCCCTCACCGCCCAGTTGCGCGCCGAACGCGACGACGTCCTGGTCGCGATCGATGAGGAGGGCGGCGACGTCACCCGTCTGGAGGTCCGCACCGGCTCCTCCTTCCCCGGCAACCACGCCCTGGGCGCGATCGACGACGTACGGCTGACGCGCGACGTGGCCCACGAACTCGGCCACCGCCTCCGTGCCTGCGGGGTCAACCTCAACTGGGCCCCGTCGGCGGACGTCAACTCCAACCCCGCCAACCCCGTCATCGGCGTCCGCTCCTTCGGCGCCGACCCGGAACTGGTCGCCCGCCACACCGCCGCCTACGTCACCGGGCTCCAGAGCGCGGGCGTCGCCGCCTGCACGAAGCACTTCCCCGGTCACGGCGACACGTCGGTCGACTCCCACCACGCCCTTCCCCGCATCGACGCGATCCGCTCCGTCGTCCTCGACCGTGAGCTGTCCCCCTTCCGCGCCGCGGTCGCGGCCGGCACCAGGGCGGTGATGAGCGCCCACATCCTGATCCCGTCGCTGGACCCCGACCGCCCGGCCACCCTCTCCCACCCCGTCCTCACCGACCTCCTGCGCGGCGAACTCGGCTACACCGGCCTGATCGTCACCGACGGCATGGAGATGCGGGCCATCGCGGGCACCTACGGCATCGAACGCGGCAGCGTCCTCGCCATCGCCGCCGGCGCCGACGCCATCTGCGTGGGCGGCGGCCTCGCGGACGACGAGACGGTACGCCGTCTGCGCGACGCCCTGATCGAGGCCGTCCGCTCCGGCGAACTCCCCGAAGACCGTCTTGCGGACGCGGCGGAACGCGTCCGTACGCTGGCCCACTGGACGGCATCGGCACCCCGAACCTCCGGTACGGCGCCCTCGGACGTCGGCCTCGCGGCGGCCCGCCGAGCCCTGGAGGCAACGCGCTCCGGTCCCGGTGAACCCCTCCGGGAACCCCCGTACGTGGCGGCCTTCACCCCCGTGGCGAACTTCGCCGTCGGCGACGAGACCCCCTGGGGCGTGGCAGCCGAGTTGGTACGCCTCCTCCCCGGCACCCGCACCGGCACCTTCACCGGCGACGCGGCCGGCGAGGCGGCCCTGACCGAGGCGGGCCCGAATCGCGTCGTCGCGGTGGTCCGGGACGAACACCGCCACCCCTGGATGTCGGCGGCCCTCGACACCCTCCTCACCGCCCGCCCCGACACGATCGTCGTCGAGATGGGCGTCCCCCAGGCCCCCCGCCGGGGCGCCCTCCACCTGGCAACCCACGGCGCGGCCCGAGTCTGCGGCCAGGCGGCGGCGGAATTCATCGCGGGGGAGTGACCCGTACGGCTACCGAAGGCGCCGGTTCCCTCGAAGGGGGCCGGCGCCTTTTGGCACGGGCGCGGGGGCGCGGGGCTGCGTCTGGAATGCGGCTTCGCCGCAGGCCGCGACCAGCCACAGCGGACCCGCACCCCACCCGGAACAGAACCCGGAACAGTAGCGCGCAGACCCTCAGATCCCTTAAATCCCTTGCCACTCAGGCTTGTTGACAAAGGTGTACCGGAAGTAATCCGCGAGTTTCAGCTTGGAAGCCGCGCCCTCGTCGACAACCACCGTCGCATGCGGATGCAACTGCAGCGCCGACGCGGGACACACCGCGGCGACAGGTCCCTCCACGGTCGCCGCCACCGCGTCCGCCTTGCCCTCGCCCGTGGCGAGCAGCACCAGATGCCGGGCCTCGAGAATCGTGCCGATACCCTGCGTGATCACGTGATGCGGCACCTGCGAGATGTCCCCGTCGAAGAACCGCGCGTTGTCGACCCGGGTCTGCTCGGTCAGCGTCTTGATCCGGGTCCGTGAGGCGAGCGACGAACACGGCTCGTTGAAGCCTATGTGCCCGTCGGTGCCGATCCCCAGCAACTGCAGGTCGACCCCGCCGGCCTCGGCCAGCGCCCTGTCGTACGCCTCGCACGCACCCAGCACGTCCTCGGCGGTCCCGTCGGGCCCCATGAAGGCGTCCATCCCGATCCCGAGCGGCTCCAGCACCTCGCGCCGCAGCACGGAACGGTACGACTCAGGATGCTCGGCCGGCAGCCCCACGTACTCGTCGAGCTGGGCTATGCGCGCCCGGGACACGTCCACGGCACCGGAACCCACCTGGGCCGTGAGCGCCTGGTAGACGGGCAGCGGGGTCGAGCCGGTGGCCACGCCGAGCAGGGCGGCCGGCTTGCGCCGGAGCAGCTGTGCCATGGCCCCGGCGATGAGTTCGCCACCCGCCTTGGCGTCCGGAACGATGACAACTTCCACGCTGGGCCTGCCGATCTGGAGAGAGAACTCAGGAGAACGCGAGCCAACCCGAGAGCCGACGTACGTACTTGAGGAGAGCGAGCGCTCGACTGAGACCTGGAGGGGCTATGAGGGACATGTGGTTTAGACCAATCTAACAGAACGGGATGCCACGGCCCAGGTGCCTACGTCAGTGAACCTCCTGTGGCATCCACCCAGCTCCCGGTCATCCACCGCCCACCGTCCGACGCGAGAAAGGCGACCACGTCCGCCACATCCGCCGCTACCCCCACTCGTCCCAGCGCCGATATCGCCGCCTCCTCCTCCCGCGCGTCCTCACTCGCCCGCAGCATCTCGGACGTCCCGTCCGTGTCGATGATTCCCGGAGCGACCGAGTTCACCGTGATGCCCCTGGCGCCCAGCAGCTTGGACAGGTCCCGGCTGAGGACGTCCAGCGCACCCTTGGTCATGGAGTACGCCGTGAGGTCGGGCATCGCCGCGCTGCGGGCGAGGCCCGACGAGATGTTGATGATCCGCCCGTCGTCCCGAAGCCGGTCGATGCCGTGCTTGGTGATGAAGTACGGCGCCTTCACGTTCACCGCGAAGACCCTGTCGTACTCCTCCTCGTCGATCGCCTCGATCGCCTCGATCGACGCCGACCTGCCGATCCCCGCGTTGTTGACCAGGATGTCCACCCCGTCCGCCCGCTGGTCGAACGCCTCCCACACCGCCTCGGCGTCCCCCGGCCGCCCCAGCTCGACCCCGATCGTGAACGCCGAACCGCCCGCCGCCTCGATCGACGCGACGGTGTCCTTCGCGGCCGCCTCGTCCCGCCCGTAGTGCACCGCCACCCGGGCTCCGTCCCGCCCCAGCCGCTCGGCGATTCCCCGCCCGATCCCCCTGCTCGCACCCGTGACCAGCGCGGTCCTGCCCGTGAGCACACCCATGACTGACGCCCCCGCATTTCTCTAGTGGTCGCTACAGAAAAAACCGTACTACAGCCCGCCGACATTTCTCTAGTGCTCGCTATAGAATCCACTCCATGGTGAACGAGCAGCCCCTGACCAGGGCGAAGTCCGCATCCGCGACAGGGTCCAGGCCGCGCGGCCGGCCCCGTTCCTTCGATCGCGAGACGGCGCTGGAGCAGGCGGTCCTCGCTTTCTGGGAGCGCGGGTACGAGGCGACCTGCGTCTCCGACCTCACCCGCGTCATGGGCATCGGCGCCCCGAGCCTGTACGCGGCATTCGGTGACAAGCAGTCCCTCTTCGCCGAGGTCGTGCAGGTGTACACGGTGAAGCACGGGGCCTTCGGCGACCGCGCCCTCGCCGAGGAATCCACCGCCCGTGCAGCCATCGGGAGGATGTTCCATGAGGCCGCCATCGAGTACACGGACCCTGGTCACCCCCATGGCTGCCTCGTCATCCACGCGGCCACCAACTGCACGACCCCCGAGGTCGAGGCATCCCTGCGCGAGCGGCGCAACGCGAACATCGCCGCCTTCGAGAGCCGTATAGAAGCGGATGTCGCGGCGGGGGAGCTGCCCGCCGGAGTCGACGCGGGCGCACTCGCCCGGTATGCGGGAGCGATCCTCCAGGGAATGTCGCAACAGGCGCGCGACGGCGCGAGCCGGGAGGAACTGGAGGCGCTCGCGGAAATTGCCATGGCGATCTGGCCCCGCACATGAACCAACAAGGCTAGGCTGCATGGAGGGCGTTGGGACGTCCGAGTAGTGCCAACGGGCGAACCTCGGGCATCCGAATCGCACGCAAAGCCACAGTGACGAACACCCTCCGCGCATGGACACCACCTGTGGTCTAGTCCACAATGCGTAGAGAAGCGCACGCGCGATCAGCTGTATGTACGACCAGAGCCTCCGTCTTCCCCGCACAGGAGGACGGATCGAGGAACCGGGGCTCTCTGCCCTGACTGCGCCGGCTCCTCATCCATCGGCCGCTTGGGACCGCACACCCCACGGCCGTTGCTGCTCCGGGCTGCGGTGCCGAGAGGGCTGAGGGTCCCTCTCAGGCGCCGCGGCCCGCGGGTGTTTTCCGGCCATGTCCACACTGGCGGGTACGCTCGCAGACGTGCCCTCCATGAACGAACTCGTACGCCAGCACACCGCGCTCAGCGACTCCGACCTGGAGTGGCTGCACCTGCTGGTGTCGGAGTGGCAACTGCTCTCCGACCTCTCCTTCGCCGACCTCGTCCTGTGGGTTCCCACCCGCGACGGCACCCGCTATGTCTCGGTCGCCCAGATGCGGCCCAACACGGGCCCGACCTCGTACCAGGACGACATGGTCGGCCACCTCGTCCCCCGTGGCCGCCGCCCCCTGCTGGACGCCGCCCTGGACGAGGGCCGGATCGTGCGCGAGGGCGACCCGCAATGGCGCGAAGAGGTCCCCGTGCGCGTCGAGTCGATCCCGGTGCGCAGGGAGGGGCGCGTCCTCGGGGTCATCGCCCGCAACACCAACCTCCTCACCGTCCGGACCCCGAGCCGCCTGGAGCTGACGTATCTCCAGAGTGCCTCCGACCTGGCCCAGATGATCGCCGCCGGATCGTTTCCCTTCTCGAACCAGGTGGTCGACATGGACGCCTCGCCGCGGGTCGGCGACGGACTGATCCGGCTCGACGCCGACGGCATCGTCCAGTACGCCTCGCCCAACGCGCTGTCCGCGTACCACCGTCTCGGCCTCGCCTCCGACCTCGTCGGCCATCACCTGGGCGTGACCACGGCCGAACTCGCTCCGTCCCGGGGGCCGGTGGACGAGGCGCTCTCCAAGGTCGCCAGCGGCTGGGCGCCGCGCGAGTTCGAGATCGAGTCCACCGAGGGGGTCATTCAGTTCCGCGCCATCCCCCTCAAGCCCAAGGGCACGCGCATCGGTTCACTCGTCCTGCTCCGGGACGTCACCGAACTGCGCCGCCGCGAGCGCGAGTTGATCACCAAGGACGCGACCATCCGGGAGATTCACCACCGCGTCAAGAACAACCTCCAGACGGTGGCCGCCCTGTTGCGCCTCCAGGCCCGGCGTATCGAGTCGGAGCGCGGGCGCGAGGCCCTGGAGGAAGCCGTACGGCGGGTGGGCTCCATCGCGATCGTGCACGAGACGCTCTCCCAGAACCTGGACGAACGCGTGGAGTTCGACGAGATCGCCGACCGTGTCCTCGCGATGGTCTCCGAGATCTCGCCGGGCGCGGTCACCGCCCGGCGCACCGGGCGCTTCGGCATTCTGGACGCGGAGGTCGCCACCCCGCTCTCCATGGTGCTGACCGAGATCCTGCAGAACGCCCTGGAACACGGCTTCGGACCGGGCGACACCGGCTCCGTCGAGGTCTCGGCGGTCCGCGGCGGCACGACCAAGGAGTCCCGCCTCCTCGTCACCGTCCAGGACGACGGCGTCGGTCTCCCCGAGGGCTTCGACCCGCACCGCTCGGGCAACCTCGGCCTGCAGATCGTACGGACGCTGGTGGAGGGGGAGTTGGGCGGCACGTTCGACATGGTGCCGGCGCCCGAGCGAGGTACGCAGGTGATCCTCGACATCCCGGTGCGCGCTGGCAAGTAGTCCGCGCGCCGGGATCGGACCGAGCACAGCGATGAGCCCCGGACCATGGAACGGTCCGGGGCTCATATGCTTGTTCGCGCTGATGCTATGCGCATCGGGGGCACTGCGCGCTGCGGCTCGGGGGCGGGAGATGCGTACTCGCTGTACGCGCCGCCAAGCTCAGGCTGTTAGCGGGGTGGGTTGTCAGGCGGTTGCCTGGCGTGCCCGGTTGCGGGCGGCGCGGCGCTTCATGGCACGGCGCTCGTCCTCGCTGAGACCACCCCAGACGCCGGAGTCCTGGCCGGACTCAAGCGCCCACTGCAGGCACTGCTCCATTACGGGGCAGCGGCGGCAGACGGCCTTGGCTTCCTCGATCTGGAGCAGGGCCGGGCCGGTGTCGCCGATGGGGAAGAAGAGGTCGGGGTCCTCTTCGCGGCACGATGCCTGGTGTCGCCAGTCCATCAGT
>Ga0136846_1227870_pt1 | contig 15561 bp, 5 predicted proteins | sample HopSoiMetagenom2_FD_96841 | JGI IMG/M metagenome (GOLD analysis project Ga0136846, IMG submission 96841) | Grasslands soil microbial communities from Hopland, California, USA - 2 Assembly 2016 (version 4) | ecosystem: Environmental > Terrestrial > Soil > Grasslands | place: USA: Hopland... | reverse complement strand
TGAGTGGACATTGGAATCCGTACGTTACCTTCCTCATTGTCTTAGCTTTCAAAAAGAATCTCAACAGAGGGCTTTAGAGTCTACGACCGATGGATGCCTTGATTGACTGATTCAGATGGGAAATCAAAAAGAAATGAGAAATCTTCTGACTGGGTGTGGTTGTGTGCTTTCTGAACTCAACCGGGGTTAGGAATAGAGGGTAGCGGCATATCGTACTAGATCCGTAACCTATAGAAAATCAAGAAAGGACTGGTACATAACTTGTATGTAGGTTGGCGAGGCTACCTTCTGATCCTTCAATGAAAGATTCTATCCGGATAAGCAGTGTAGAAGATCTAGGAGCAAGCTGCCTTTCTCACTGGAAAAGGGGAATACTAGATAGAGTCTGGGGCCGGAGCTGAACCACCATGTGCTGCACGCGGCTTAGGAAGTACTAGGGTCGGCAAAGGATGGAGTGGATTAGTGGAGAAAGTATTTTGCTACCTAGGAAGTAGCATTCTGCCAGGAACCTTCGAGGGATGCCAAGGACTACGAACGAAGTGGGATCATTTGAACTTTCCTTATATATATATGCAACTTTCCTTCATTCATTCATTCTTATCTCTATAAGGGACACTGTAGTATGTCACTACACTTGATGGCCAAGCAACGAAGTACGATCCGTGGGGAAGCAAGGATTAGTTGGTTCGCCGTCACTAGGAATGGTTATCCAAACCAGGGAGGAACGGAGAATAGAGATGTGGGTAGAGAGTTTAGAACAGAAAGAATGGAGTGAGTGATGCCGGGTATCACGAACGGAGAATAGAGATGTGGGTAGAGAGCCCTCAGTCAACTAGTTTACCTTTACTCAAAGCTATTAGTTTGGTTGTATTGTTGTAAACTAGACTAATGCATCATATACCTTAACCCTCTTATGGCATGGGGAAGAGAAAGTCGGATCAGACAGTGTTTTGATAGCAAGGGTAGAGATAGACAATGGTCGTGCTATTAGCCATGCCATGGTGGTACGCTAAGTATAATTCATTCAACAAACGAAGGGTCAGCAGATACCAGAGAATAGGGCTCAGCAGATGTAGATGAATTCTTGACTAGAGTCTCAATAGAAGTAAGGACTAGGTGTTTTAGCAGCACTGGTTTATGCATAATAGCTAGGTAAGAAAGCACAGTATTCGAGGGTAAGTAACTAGAACTAATAGAAGAGTGATATTCCTTTAACCGAGCAAGAAAGAGATGGGATAGCTGATATGAACTGCAAAAGATGGCCCTCATCTTTAGCGTGGATAGGAATAGCTAATCTAATAAGCAAGCACCGGTCAAGTAGAAGCAGAAGCAAGGTAGGTAAAAGATAAGTCACGGATAGAAAAGAAAAGCACTGGTATAATAGGCGGATCGAACTCAAAGCAAGGCATTCAAGTCCAAGAAATTGAGAGCCCGGGTCACGACCTGACTAGACCCACACATCCTAGCAACGTGGACTATCCTACTGAGCTAATGAAAGAAAAATGACACGAAGATCGACATGAGCTAGACATGGATGTATCAAGCCTTTCCTTATGTTCTCTCATACAATGAACCTCGCATAGGAAGGGATTACTTAACCACATAACTATACCCACTCGGGATAGGTGTGAACGCATTCACACAATCCGGGATGAATAAAAGGAATATCTCTAGCAAGGGAATGTGCTTTTGAACTCAATCGAATTCACAACACTAGCCTTTCACAAGTGTTACAATACGATGCTTTTCGTGGATTGGATTGGTTTTAGCAAGGATAGGATTTCTGATCGGATAGGAAACCGAGGAAGCAGGAGCTCGTCCCTAATAGCGCTAATAATTCGTATTTCATTTCTCGTAGGTTCGCTAATGCGTAGGATGCGTAGGAGCCGATGTCCTTTCTACGGAGCCTAGCATTGGTAGTGGTACTTCCGCTAGATACGAGAAATCCTCTCTTCTATTACTTCACAAGTAGTGGATAGGTCCCGCCTTAGACTGCCCCCTTTCTTTCGGGGAAGTACTTATTTACGTAGCCTTTCATGCCCATGCCATTGCTTTGCCTTCGCTTTTCTTCCTCTGGGCATCAAAGGAGGGCGTAGACCAATATTTCATTAGAAAAAGCTCTTCATCGCTCGTCCTTAGGAAACGGACTCGCTTCGCTAGCTCTAGGTGAATTTGCAAAACAGGGAAGAAGGGTATTTGATTTCGAAAGTCAACCGTTCCCGTAACCAGAACCGAACAAGGAAGCAGGGCGTAGACCCGTTACTTCTTACTATGGTGGAGGGGATGCCATTATTCCAATGCGTATTGACTACGTCGTAGGAACAGCGATAGCGATTGCGTGGGAACACCTTTCGGTCGAGGAGAGGAATGCGGACAACCGGCGAATAGTTTTCAGATGAAGGTACAGATCCCCTCTTCTCCCAAAGCTTTGGATTCACGGATCCAAAAAAAAAGCAAGGAGCTCCTCATTAGAGGACAGACCCAGCGCTCGAGGATACGGATTCGATTGACCCGAGAAATCTCCATTTGCTAGCGCTTGATACGAACCCTAGAGAATGTGCTATTCCCTTTTCGCTAGCTCACATGCATGTCCTATTCCTCATTCGCTACGGATATCCTTCAGCTTCCTGCTTCCGCTTCTTCTATATCTGATTCAACCTTAGCCGAGGAGGGTTCATTTTAGTTTCATATATATGGGAAATCCTTACTTCACATTTTTACCTTGGGAAGTCACCACAGGATTTTAGAAAACTCATCTTCATATATATGTAAAAGTAGTGCTTTCAATAACAAAACCTTTGCTTTGAACTGCTTTGTCTTAGCCGATCAATTGGAGAGATGCGCCTCAATCCTATCTTTTTTCCATCTATGTCAAAATCACTTTTCGAAAAAGCAAGGGCTCATTCCAAAGGGAAATTCGGGTTTAGTACTTTTGCTACTATATGAAAATCACTTTTCGAAAAGACTTCTGCTAGATAATTGCTTTGCCGAGGCGCCGTTGCTTGTTCGTTACGAGCTCAACTCAATAGAACGGGACTCAGGAAATAGGTGCTACTACTACTCTACGCCCACACCGGATATGGACCGAACTGTCTCACGACGAACCCAGCTCACGCACCGCATTAATGATTGTTTCTCAATCAGGAGCCTCTACTTCGAAGTGTTCCGTTGACCAAAGCAAAGGTAGAAGGGGGTATCTGCCCCTCAAAAAGCTCTATCCAGATGAGGATGAGGAACTACCGTTGTAGGATCGGAATACTACATTCCTATGTCTAGGGATAGGAGCCGTCAAAGAAGGTGCCCGAGGAAAGGATTATTTATTTCTCTTATGAGTAGGAATCGCTCTAAATATGGCACATGTCGCTGGGAACCTCCAATAGGAAACCTAGGATACGGATTCGATTCCCGAGCAGATAAACAGATCGTCTTGTTCCTTTGCCGCTCGTACCTCTAGGAATAGCTCTAGCGTATCCTGTGGTTAAAGAGAGAAATATTTCTCGGAAGCTGCTGTTAAGGGGGTAAGTGCACTCGTACTAATGGGGGTGAAATTACTTGGATTTCTTTGCTTTGCCCGGCCTGCCTTCGCTTCGTGGAGCCGAGGAGAAGATCAATTGGCTTAGCCGTACCGTATCTACAACTGGATAATTGATTTGCCGAGGAATAGTATTATTTAATTGATTTGAGCCGTGCCCTTGTTGGAAAGAAAGGGAATAGGTGTCTTCGGCCGAGGTGCCGTGACTGTGGGGAAAGGGCCGTACCCTTCTATGCATGTGGGGATTCCAATTCCTAATCCTAGGCCTCGCTCGTCCCTCGCTTCGTAGGAATAGTACGAATCCTGGTCATCGCTAAAGCTGTTTTGCCAACCAATCCTGCCTTTCGATCAAGCAATCCTTCCGAGAAATCCGATTTAGCGCTGGAGGGCCGTACCTCTATTTACGATAATTGCTTTAGGAGCAGGTGCCTTTTAGGATTAGGATTCGGAAGTACCGTTGTTTCCGTAGAGGAAGCCGCATCCCCGAAGTGCACCATTCCTTCGATCAATAGAATAGGTTATTTTCTGGTTGCCGTATAGGGAGCCTTTGTTGGTAGGAGCCGAAACCCTGGATAAAAACAAAAGGAACCGGATTGCCGGTAAATCTCAATTGCTCCAGAGGAGCCTCTAATGACCTTTCCACACCTGTTGAAGGGAATCACTCCTGGCAACTCCTAGAATGCGGTTAGAACTTGTTTTTCTTCAGAAATCTGGGGAATCAGCCATCGAACTACCACTGCTATGATCCGTCTTCGATTCACCAGCATCAGCTATCGGCTAATGGCATTTTAGAAAGCATCTAAAACCTTGGGTTCCTACCGTTTACTAATAATAAGAGGAGTGGTGCCTTTAGATTGATTTTCTTGCCTTTATGCATCTCTCTTATCAAGTTATTTCTGACATCACCCTGCTCGCGAACATAGATCCAGCCCTTCCTATTGAGAACTCCACCTTGTATCCCCAGCTCATTGTGAATAAGCAGGTGATACATAGGAGTGAAGAAAGAAATTCCCCGTGCCGCTTGCCGTTTCAGGTTCAAGGAATGGGGAAGTGTTCTGTTGATAAATGGAGGTTTCACTCATGGGCGTAATTCCCTGCATTGGTGTGTGAGAATTCTAAAGCTAGCTTTATGGGAGAGCTGGTTAGGGCGTACCCCCGGTGGAGCATGTAGGTGGTGAAGGAGGATATCGTTCAGTGATGCTATGACTACTGACCAAGCTGATCAAGAGTTCTTTACGGCGCAGATGTGCGTTAGGTTTCCTAAACGTTATCATTGATAGTGGGGGATCTCTAGGAGGGAGGGTTATTTCTATTCTCAACAAATGGATATCCATTCTATCTAGCCGAGGGATATATCCAGAAGGTAGGAAGTTTATCCTTCCGGCCAAGGAGAAAGAGACAAGTTTCCACCTCATCCGAGTCAGAGCTCTCAGTGACTTCCCCCATAGCAACGGGAGATGATCAGCCCATCACCCTAAAGGAAAGGAAATTCGAAGAAATCAGATCTTTCAGTGAAATAAGCATCTACTAATCTAACTAGCGAACCAATATGTCTATCATTTTAGGGTTCTTACCTTGTCTTGACTCTTCACCGAGTGAAAGTAATACACTACTACTTTTGGTTCGAGTGATACACTACGGCATGTTACGAACATTAAGGCACCTAGACTTGAAAAAAAGGAATCAATGGGGAACGTCCAACAGAAGTCCCGACCGATATGACTATTCCTATCCTTAAGCGAATGCTGGAACCAAAGTTTTTATACCCTTGAAGTGAAATAAAAAGCAAAGGGTATTGCAAATCAACTAATTGTTCTCTAATACCACCTCCTCCTGTATCTACTATTGGTTGACTGAAAATAAACCAAAAGCAAGGGTATCCTTCGTTGCACATCTTCTGAAAAGATAAGGGCTCGGTATCGGCTCAATCGAACAAGCTGAGGTATATAGGGAATAGTAGAACATATTGATTATCCTATTGGATTGGTTCCGCTCAGTCGAGATATGATGACTCAATGGGCATTGAGAGTTTCGATTCAATGTGGGAATGACTAAGACAAGTTAGGCGAAACAGATATGCATGCACCATAGAGGTTTATCCACCATAGGTTTGTACACAAGAATAGTAGTCACAGCGAGGGATGCACATAAATCAGATCTGCACTGGTATAAGTGATAGGTTTTGGAAACAGCATAATGAACGTAACGCACAGAAGGAATAGAACTAAATGGAAAGTCGCTGATCACCTTCAAATCGATTTAAAGATGAAAATGGGATGCAAAATAAGTGCAATAACTTAATTCTCAAATGCCAGGCTTATACCATTACGACTTGTGATTTGTTTACGGTATGGACTATTGAACAAGTAGTTTTACGGTGATAACAATAAGAAGAAAAAGTTTCCACTAATGAGCGGAGGCTCAGTAATTCATGTTATCTCACTAGGCAAGTCATCCCTACGCCAAGTCCAGTTGGCTACCGGGATCAAACCGCTTCGCTTGCACTAAAGAAATTCTAACAAGAACAACTCCCTAGCTGACATCTTAACCAACTACTTCGTAAGAGCCCTGGATGCTATACCGGGAACACCACAGGTATAACTTAGAAAAAGAGTCTTTTTCATGGTGAATTTGAAGATCTGTTGCGTCTGGCCTTTGTTACTCGAAAGCCGTTTCCTCGCTGGCTCCTTTTTCTCAAAACTGATACCGGGACCTTGCGTTTTTGTTTTATTTACTGGACTTGCCAGCGGAATTCCTTTACCTTTCAAGCAGAGAGCGATTTAGAACATTAGGTCGTGAGGCAGCACAAGGGAAACCGGCATCACGAATGAGAATTGCTGAGCTGCGAAAAGTGAGGTAACGATATTACTACTCCATTCGTGTTATCCAATATCAACTTAAGAAGGAAGCACGCGGGTACAGTATGACCCAGATGAAATTGAAGTTTTGAGAAGGTTTTCACGTGCTGAGCTAGAATTCTGATTTAGTTGTTCCTTGTCCGAATGAATGGAGTGGATGTGGATAGACCCGCGATTCGCTTGAGCATGAATGTGGATGAATTCTTTACTTTAGTAGGCGCTATCAGATTGATCCGTAAAAGGGTTTGTTCTATTATCTCACCTCGGTGTACCTTGATTGGTTACAGAATGGGTTGTTTTCTCACGTCAGAGTACGACTCCTGAGATGGGATAACCTCCAGGGCTTCTCCAGTGTCAACCAAAGGTAGCGATCGAAAAGCATACTACAGTAAGTAGATAGTAAAATACCTGATGTGGGTTGAAGATCACAACTTATAAAAAGGGGTGGGGTATAGAAGACTGGTCGGGTAGACGAGGCCAACTGCTTGTTATACGATAAATCCACGAGCTATTCGGATTGATGGCTAACCGCCCCTATTTACTATGATATCTGTAATCGAAAGTATGCTAGCGAAGGAGGTATATCATGGGGTCCATAAGGTCCCGCACCCTAACCAATTGGGGCTGCTGCTAAGATGAAACACAATGCCTTAATCAATTATATATAAGGCAATAAGACCAAGAAGATCGCACATCTAAAAACATCATTGGAGCTGGCAGAAAAAGACCACAAGGAGACACAAAGCTACGTGTCTAAAATTGAGTAGGTGTTCAAGGACAATATGGTGACTCGGCAGGATTTCTCTGATCTTTTTGTTAGTCAACTGGTTGTGGAGAGATCAAGTGTCAACTGGTTCACTTGTGATTCGCAGACTAATACGACAGAAACGTATTTACGGCCTAAGCTAAGCGTTCACCCTCAATGTTGGTTCTATTAAATGAATTGGGATCACTCTAACATTAGCAGGATTACTCTAACAAAAGATCCGTAGCTACCTGCTGCTGGGTGCACTTATAACACGAACCAAGTAAGCGGGTATCTGAGCTGGAAAGACCCAATTCATATTCCATTAATTAGATTAGGAAGCTTCTCGAAAGCAAAGTCTATGCGGCATTCCTATGTTCACATAAATAAGGCTAGTTCTGTCCCCCAATATTTACTAAGGGATCTGCTGATACTCACAAGCTTCAAAGCTAGGAAACTCGGAATGGGAGACTTATTTCTTTTCTTGATGATTGCAAGCTGGTTTGTTTTGCTGTGCCAAATAAAGATAGAAGATATAGAAGTTAGGACGAGTTCGTGCCTGTAAAGAGGATAAGTGAATCACGAGGTCCAGAGATAGTGAAGAACCTGCTTTCTCGGACTGGGTCATATTCTTGGGGCTCGTTAACGGTTGCTGCGGCGGGGTGCCACATTAGAGAGATTTCTTAAGCCCCCTACCTTTGCTTTATGACAGGAAGATCTCCCATATTTTATGTCCCAGGTTGGAATAGGGATTCAGTATCCAATCTAATAGGAACTGGGCGCAACTTATTAAATAGGGGTGTACTTATGTTATGGCGCTGAGAGTCCAACAGAAGATATTTGAGCATGTTATCTGATTTAGAGGTTTACTTTCCTAGGAGATCACAGCAGGGAGATGCCAAGTGTGCGGTTCAACATGAATTAATGTTGTAGATTGAACAGAGAGAGATGCTTCAGACAAGCGCACGTATGAAGCGAAATCATGCTCCCATCCTAAACTATGTATGTAAGCTATAGTTGCCACATTATGTCAGCTTAATGGTGATGCCAGGAACAAGCAAGAACATAGACCGGCTTCTAGAGAAAGGGAGATGCATCTTGTAGTCTTCATTCTCTCAGTTCAGCTCCCCTACCCACTATGCGATTAAAGCAGAAGCCGAAAGCCATAATCCTATTAGTTTCAAGTTCCGCTTTGCCTTGGTGGAAGATCAGCCCTTACCTTTGTAAGATAACAACCCAGAGGAGAGCCTTCACAGTCAATAATCAAGGAATAATAAAGCGGGAAGGAGATAGAGGCTCCATAGCCGAAGGCCGAGATGAGTAGCCTGATATGGAGGATGCACCATACAGGGGATAATCAAGGCTGAGAAGATAAGCTAGATATCAAAGGATCATTGACGGCAATAATCAAGGCTGAGAAGATAAGCAAATATGGATTGAGATGTTGCAGATTGTCTGCCCGAAGAAGACACAGGATTTGTTGGAAATCACGTCAAAACGAGCTCACGAAAGTATTTACTTCTGCACTATTGTTTTCTATTATGATCTAGGTTTAGAACTTCATGGAGCAAGGCTTGTTTTCAGAACATTAGAGCCTGGAGAGAGCGAGGAATGAAAATATTTAGGTTATTGAGAGTCATCCTTAAAGCATGTACTATCTTGAGTTCACTGGTATGCAATTGTTCTCTAGACGGATGCTGGTAAACCGGCATTCCTCTCTGTGGCCTAAATTCACTAATGTGAATTGTGGTGTCTATTTTGTTCTCGTATTATCGAACGTATGCAAGTATTTCATTTCTTCTTATGATGTCACTTGTGTAGGATGGAGATAGAGGCAGATCACATTGGGATGATGCTACTCGGTGCTGCTGGCTTCGATCCACAAACAGCCCCCATGGTCTTTGAGAAGATGGGAAAGATCGCAAGAGATTCATCATCCTCTCTACTCATCCCTCGAGTAAGAAAAGATCGCAGCTCTTATCGGAAGCCAAGATCATAGGAAGTACAATCCAGAAGGCAAGACAGCCAATGCTATCCTCTAGAAAAAAGCTATGCCACCCACTGCTCACAGTAAGGAGTAGGAATCTTCAACCCAGAAGGGCGTGCAGGAGGTATCTGGCGGCTATGGAAGCCCCAGTCACTACACATGAATATTCAATGCCCAATGCAAGCAAGAAATCACTAACGGATGAATGGGATATTTTCGCCGCTATATAACGAACGAAAATACGAATGTTAGGAAGTTCTATAAAGTACGAGAGCTGCCCTTTCTCTTCAAATTCCCTTGATTCATCGAGGGCTCAAAAACTCAACTTCGACTGGAAAGAACTTTCCACCGAGTTTCCCCTTTTTCGTAAAGTATGTCTGAAGTATGAAGCACGTCGTCTAGAATTCAATGTTGGCATTGGTGGAAGGAATCTATCTATATATGAGAAACATTTGGCTATTAGTTCATTCTCATAATTGGTTCAGGTGCCTTAAAGAATAGTGGATGGTCGATCCCTGTGTCCGTACTGATTTTAGTGCTCCGCCAAAGAAGTGCTTTGATCCAAAGTAGGTATGAAATCAAAAGCAGTTGAGCTCTTTGTTCGAGGACGATCTCCTAATTGCTAGTCCTAATCAAGGGTGTATGCGTCCGCACTCATTGGTTGCTCCTCTACTGAAAGGCTGATCTCAGTATTAGAGATTTTCTTAGGTATTGAATGGAGTTGTGGAACCACCTCCTGTTCCTGTTACGAGACGACCTCGGCTCAAGCTGACCCCACACCGAAAGTCGTCAAGCAGTCTTGGGCTCCATCAATCAATCAGAAAAGAAGAACAGATATCAGACAAATCAGGTAGGCCAACACTAGTATCAAAGCACTTCCCGTAATAACATCTCTTGATACCAGTATTCTAGCTTATGGTTCCTTTGTCGGTTTCCCCTGACCATACATATCTACTTCGGCGTGTAAAGAAGCTGCTCCGCTGATTACCCACCAACAGATGCTTTTGGCGCTCCTACCTTTTCCCTGGGATGAGTCTCCAAAGCGGGTCACTAATAGCTTCGGTGTGCAGGCCACACCCTTTCCTACTCTAAAGCCGCTGCCCTTACTAAATAGTGAAGCCGTGCATACGTTTCCTCACTCAATCTAAAGGTAGCAGAAGCCCTTTACCTAGGGTAGGGCTTCACGAGGTTGAAGTTTCAGATTATTGATAGAATCAACGAATCTCACTTCTAATGGGCTTTACTACACTACCAGAGGAGTACAAGTTTGAAACGGGCAGCAGCTGCACACTACCTATGCAATAAATCAAGACGAAAGCAGGGCGCTTAGGACACTGGATTTCCAACTTAGACTGCCTTCCCTCTTTACTCGCTTGTTCCACTTGGTATTCACAATCAAAGGTCTCCCCAACCATTATAACAAGAACCAACCGTTGGATAGGGCCACCGCTCGATGGGTTGGATCCTGCTCACCACGCGGAAAACAACCATACAATTTAGTAATTCCGGGGCTTACTATTCAAGGGCAAATCAAGTAGAATTGTGTATATAGATGAAAAAGGAGAATGGCGAAGAAAGTCAATTTGTCCAAAGCACGGTGCCGACCTCCTTCTTTTATACTATACGAACGAGAATTCTCATTTCTTGTGAATCTTTTATTTCCCTTTTGTTACTGGTCGGGACGACCTAAATCCTATATCGGTTTCTCAAGTGCCAAATAGTTCTTTTCCAAGTTTGGGTAGGATTCCCGACACCAATCACATCTGTAAGTAGCAAAGATTTAAACAAATAATGAGAGGCCTTTATCTAATTAAGTGGAATAATACACAGATTGTAATACAGGAGCGTGGAGATAAACAGCACGTACCGACCAAGTGTCGCGGTAGGTTGGCTGGTGCAGGCAGGTTTGATAACTCAGTAAGAGAGTATGACCACTTTGGGAAATCCCCTAGCTTTCGTCCCTCACAGTCTACAGCGTAGCAGTCATGGAACCCCAGTGTCTTCGTCAAGCATTCCACTCTAGTTTTCGCTACCAGTGTTTCAACAACACACAATACCGCCGGCCCCCATGCCACACATGTCAAATTAGAGAATAGATCTCGAGTAGAGACAAGAAGACAGCACGCTAAAGCGATCGAAATGGTTGTACATGACTAGTCGTCTCCTGCGGCTCGCGATAACATGAATATCTCTCATTCTCTTCAATTCTTAGGCCTTCATAAAATAAGACAAATATAAAGCAATCGAGCCAAAGAGAAAATCATGAAGCATCTAAGGTTTCCTTATCTTTTGACAATCTAGCTCCTCCCGAGATATCAGTAGCTCTAGTCGATGCTGGCCTTACTCTCCCCTTTCCTTATGCGAAGTGGCAACCTCACCAATAATATCATCGATACGAGTGGAGTACAAGGCTATTCACAACAACTCTTTTCACTGATAGGAATACCTCATTCGAGTACTCGTTTTTAAGAAACACTATCGACTTGACTGGTTATGCGTGTCTCACCCGCGAAAGGTAGCCAACCCTTGCTCCCTATAGCTCGAAAGTGGATTTACCACCAACACTAAAAGCAGGGAGATTTCCTTGCCTGTCGGGTCCTTTCAAAACCTTCCTCGTCTCTAGTTTACTCCAACCCCGGCCAGTCCAAACATCCATTCAGGCCCCCACAAGTGACCCAGTCTGTAGCGATCGTGTATACAACCGACGGTCTTGAAAGGTGATAACTCTCGTTGTTGACCGTTTTCACTCGCATTGCCAGAGATATTCTATCCAATACCCCTGCCGAGGAAATCCAGATCTGTTTCCATTCCATTTCTATCTATTCTATCTGGTAGAGAAGAAGAATCGATGGGAAAGGAAGCGGATAAGCTTATCACGAACGGCGCATCCTAGGACAGAGAAATATGTATCATCCCTTTTGGAGATGACTACACTACCGGGGAAAGAATCCATAAAATACTAGTGTGTTCAATTGGAAGATCATAAGTAGGACGGATAATATCCAAAGACACCAGTCCATCCAATTCCCTAAACTTCAATCAAATCAAGAAGAAACTAAAGAAACCGCGGAAGAAAAGCAATGGTTGTTCGGGGATAGGTCCCGCAATGAAAGTATTAAGAAATCTAAAGTAGATTGGCAAGAAAGAGCAGTTGGTCATCTCGGAAAGATAGATAAAGCTAAATCTAGGTTTTCGCTAGGAAACCCTAGATAGGAGCAATCCGTTCCACCACTCCTGAGAATTTAGGGCATAATCACCCGCGGAGCAACTGGGGTACTCAACACTGTAGTAGTACAATCGGTTGTCTTTCTCTAGCCAATAACACGGCAAGAGGTGGACGGCAATGAAATTGAGGGTAATGACAACAAACTCAATCCCAACACTTAATGCAAACGGCTCTGAATGGTCTAAAGATACGAATTATTCGACCGAGATGGGTTTACCTCACTCGTTTGTAGAAACACTTTCGAAAGAACAGACAAGATCCACCAGATAAGAAATTGGTACGCCACGCACGGCTGCTCCGGCGAGCGACGGGGGCACGGGCGCGGTGTTTCTCGCAGTTGCTCGATGGCTAGGGGAACGGAGAAATCCCCTTTCGAAATGACTTGATTATCCCTCGACTAGGAAACAAGAGTACTCTTGACCATAGGAAAGAAGCTAACTCTGAAAAAGAGAAATGGAATCATCGAGATAGGAGCTAGTTCCTGGATTGAGAGAGTTCTGCCCAATGCCTAAATTGGATGGTGGATCTTCAGCTTTAGCGAGTTCACTCGTAGAAATGTCCGTTTGATTGCTCCTCGGGTGCTTCCTTCTTTCAAATCTAGATTTCCTAGAATCATACCTTCGTCCATTCTTGGCAAGCCTTCTTCTCTGATGGTATAGATGAAGACACCGGATCCCCATCCTTAGCCAAACCTTCCATTCAAGCTAGGGCAACAAAGGTTTCATCAGAAAGGGATGGATGGCCTCCACTCGGGCTTGACCTCTCATTCCGTGGTGTCATCCGTGCGTCATCGCCAAGTGTGTTACTCGATTTATCCTCTAGTCATTTTGACTCCCCAAATACATTCCTAAGTTGGTGCGTGAAAGGATTACCTAATCTTGATTGATTGAAAATCATCTGGTGTCTTTCTCCGATCATAAAGAACCGGATCCCTATCTGCCTCCCCTGCCTTGGTACGAACATTACGCTCGGCTTTCCCAGCTTTGTTTCTCTTATTGCTAGATCGGGTCAATCGGATCTCTCTTCTCGGTTCTCGCACTACATTACCGACCCAGGTACATTCTTCTTGGCAGCTCAAGACCTTTCTTGTTCCTTGCTCCCAGCAAAAGAAGCAGCTTCTTAAGTGGATTTATCCGGGACTGATACTCTTTTCCGAACCAATGATTTCCATTTTTACCAATGGATACAGCTCATGGTAAGACAACATATGGCTTCTTCCTTGAGGGAATGTTCTAGCCGCCTCCTTCCGCCGTGCTTCCTCCGATCAAACAGCTACCTAGGCTTCCTCGCATACTCGGCTTTATCTAGTTTAGGATTGACTATTCTCTGGTGGATTATCTGGTGTCATAGTAGGAATCACCCCTTTCTTCTCAGATGGTATAGATCCAGTATATTGGTCAAGGCAGCTTGCTCCAATCTCAGTTTATTGAATGAAGAGTTCACTCGTAGAAATGTCCGTTCTTTCCTTTGAGTCATATCCGTAAGAAAAGAAATGAATGTAATCAAGTGGTAGAGCCATCGACATATGAAGAAGCACTTAACCCGTGCTCAACCGACCCATCTAGCTTGAGTATTCTGGAATTCTTCCTCGAAGAGCAGACTAACCCATTTCGACGTGAAGCATCGGCTTGTGATCCTAAATCTAGTGATTGATTATTGACTTGTCAAGGCAGTCTTCTCAAAGAGACATAGATGCGAATCTAAAAAGAGAAAGGAGTTAGGAGAAATCGTTAGGCATTGCGTGGGCATGAATGATAGAAGTGACACAACGTGCACAAAAAGGCTAACCTGGTTCGTTAGCTTCATCTTCAATGGACTGCAGCACGTCATCATCGTGTTGAACCTCGTCATAGGACACGGCATTCTTCGGTAGACCGCGGTGCCAACCAAGCTCACCCCTAGGGAAGAAGAGCGGGTACGACAGTGGGTCGTAGCACCCATAGTATGGCTGTATGGAATGCTTGTCGTTGCCGTACAGGGTAACGCTGCGACGCCACCTATCCATATGCCGCGTGGATTGCTCCCTTTAGGGCTACTTCGCTAGCCACTACCGCTGGAGTAGTACATTGATGGCCAGGAGCATACTTTTCTCAACATTTCAAACACAGGCCATTTATGCGCTAATTAGTGCTTGTATTTATGGACGACATCTTAGTCTACAGTACCAATATGGAAGATCATCTATGTCTTATTAATCGGCTGTATGTGAAAGTAAGGTCTTCAAAAGATACCACGAAGTCAGGATAGTATAAAAGTCTTGCCTCAAGATCAAGTCTAGTGGTTCCGCAAGGGTAGCAAGTATGAAGCATTTCTACGGCTTAGTCAAAGAAGTAGGTTTGTTTTGGAAGGATAGATGCAATGCGTGTTCCCTCTAGATATTGTTTAGTGTCAACCTAAAGTCGAAACAAAAGCCAAAAAGACAATAGCTCCTTTGTTAGTTCTCAACTAATAATAGATACGCGGATGATTCCACTCTCTATCCTATGCCGGTCCTTACCTTCTCCATTGATTTAGGTTACTGCGCAGGAGCTGAATCCAGTATATCTATGGGTCGGGCAACTAAAACGGAGAGAGAGGACTTTCGAGGAGAAGAAGGATTGAATCAAAGGGACGAGCAAAGGCAAAGCTTATGAATGAATTGTGTAGGAGGTACTCGCCCCTGGTAAACCAAGGAGTAAAGCTCTGAACAATCCGGTGGAGACCCAAGAATCCTTGAAATTCAAGAGTGATACGATGTTTTTCCTGAGAAACAATCCCTCAGCGGGTCGAAGGAACTATTTCTAACTGTTGACTCGAGTGCCAGGCCTTTGAACTCTCCGTATGTTAATTCTCTGGCTTCCCAAAGAGACTCGCTCTGGTGGACCATGCTTACTGATCCTCATGATCTTAGTTTGATTCTGTCACGTGTAAATCAGGTCCTGAAGCCGCTCTAAGTGCATTCGCGGGTGGAGACACATACCTGGGTGTGAAATGAGATTTCTGTTACCGTTTCCCTTTCCTTCTTAAATAGAAGTTGGCCCTGTTCCATCAACATTACCAACAACGGAGTCTTTCGTTTCAAGCTGAGCCTATTTGTGCTAAATTGGTTATAAACCGAGGTCAATCACTGGAAATGCCTACCCCAAAAGCGGATATAAAAAGAGAACAGATTGTTTAAACAGGTTGCCCCACTGGTGTGTTATTGCCTCAACGCCATCAACGCAGGCCCGGGCT
>Ga0136846_1223442_pt1 | contig 15561 bp, 12 predicted proteins | sample HopSoiMetagenom2_FD_96841 | JGI IMG/M metagenome (GOLD analysis project Ga0136846, IMG submission 96841) | Grasslands soil microbial communities from Hopland, California, USA - 2 Assembly 2016 (version 4) | ecosystem: Environmental > Terrestrial > Soil > Grasslands | place: USA: Hopland... | reverse complement strand
TGGGCGAGATCGACCTGGTCGCGCGCGACGGCGACTGCCTGGTCTTCGTGGAAGTGCGAAGCCGCGCCAGCGCCGCCTACGGCGGCGCGCTCGGCAGCATCACGCCCCGGAAACGCCGCCGCATCGTCGCCGCCGCACGACACTTCCTGCTGCAGTTCACGCGCGTGCCCCCGTGCCGCTTCGACGTCGTCACGTTCGAGCGCGGCGAGGCCGAATGGATCCGCGGCGCGTTCGACGCGTCCTGAAGATAGAATCGAACCATGGACCTCACCGCACACCTGAAGCAGCACTTCGACGAGGGCGTGGAGCTGCGCCGCAAGATGGCCGAGTCGCTGCCCGCGGAGATCGTGCGCGCCGGCACGGCGCTCGCCACCGCGATCAAGGTCGGGCGCAAGGCGCTCGCCTGCGGCAACGGCGGCTCGGCGGCCGACAGCCAGCACTTCGCCGCGGAGATGGTCGGGCGCTTCGAGCGCGAACGGCCGGGCATGCCCGCCGTCGCGCTCACCGTGGACACCTCCGCGCTCACGGCCATCGCCAACGACTACGACTTCGATCGCGTCTTCTCCAAGCAGGTCGAGGCGCTGGGCCAGCCCGGGGACGTGCTGCTGGGGATCTCCACGTCGGGCAACTCGAAGAACGTGATCGAGGCCATCAAGGCCGCACACGCCAAGGAAATGACCGTCATCGCGCTCACCGGGCGCGACGGCGGCGAGATGGGGCGGATGCTCAAGCCCCACGACCATCACCTGAACGTGGCGCACCCCCGCACCATGCGCGTCCAGGAAATCCACCTGCTGGTGATCCATTGCCTGTGCGAGGTGGTCGACAACGTGATCTTCGGAGAGAGGAAATGAAACGCTTCTTTGTCCAGGCCCTGGCGCTCGGCGTGGCCGGCACCCTGATGGGCGGCTGCGCCGCCGTCGCCGTCACCGGCATGACCGCCGCCGCCCTCATGGCGGCGGATCGCCGCACCTCCGGAACCTACATCGAGGACGAGACCATCGAGTGGAAGGTCGGCTCGCGCATGCGCGGGGACTTCCCCAACGAGCACATCAACGCCACCAGCTTCAACCGCCGCGTGCTGCTCACGGGCGAAGCGCATACCGAGGACCTCAAGAAGCGGGCCGAGGAATCGGTGCGCCGCATGGAAAACGTGAAGGACGTCACAAACGAGCTGCAGGTCGCAGGCGTTTCGTCGATGGCCTCGCGCGGCAGCGACTCGCTCGTCACCTCGAACGTGAAGGCGCGCATGGTCAACAATGGTCGCTTTTCGCCCAATCACGTCAAGGTGCTGACGGAAGCGGGCGTGGTCTACCTCATGGGGCTCGTCACGCCGGCCGAAGCGGATGCGGCGGTGGAGATCGCGCGCACCACGAGCGGGGTCACGCGCGTGGTGAAGGTGTTCGAGTACCTGCCCTCGTAACAGGCGCTACAGGTGTATTTTCGCGAGTGACGTGAGTCACTTCGGGCGCAGCGACGCGCCCGGACAATGCCGCATCTTCTTCAAGGCATGAGCGAAAATGCGGTGGCGGTTCGAAGGTCCCGGCGAGGCGCTGCGATCCCCATTCCCGTGGATCGCGCTCACCGCTGCGCTCGCCCTCACCGCGGCCGCGTGGGTCGGGCTCGAGCGCAGCCGCCACGAGGAGGCGCGCGGGCAGTTCGAGCGCCGCACCGAGACCGCCGTCGCCTCCATTCGCGCGCGACTCCTCGCCTACGAGCAGATCCTGCGTTCGGGCGCCGCGCACATGGCTTCGTCCGCGCACGTGTCGCGCGAGCAATGGCGCAGCTTCATCTCCAACCTGCAGCTCGAGGAGCGCTATCCCGGCATCCAGGCGGTCGGGTTCGCGGAGTGGGTGACCGCGACCCAGCGCGCCGAGCACGTGCGTCGCCTGCGCTCCGAGGGCTTCCCCGACTACGAGATCCTGCCGCCCGGCGAGCGCGACGACTTCGTGCCCATCGTCTACAACGAGCCTTTCGCGGGCCGCAACGCCCGGGTGCTCGGCTTCGACATGTACTCGGAGCCCACGCGTCGCGCCGCCATGGACCTCGCCCGCGTCGGCGGCGAGGCGGCGATCACCGGCCGCGTCGTGCTCGCGGGCGAAGCGTTCCGCGGCGCGCAGCCCCAGCAACCGGGCTTCGTGATGTACGTGCCCGTGTTCCACGAATTCGTGCGCGACTTGCCGCGGCGCGAGCGGCGCAACGCCGTGTCGGGCTTCATCTTCAGCCCGTTCCGCATGCACGACCTCATGCAGGGCATCCTGGACGAGGGCGTGCTGCAGGTGCTGGACATGCGCATCTACGACCAGCCGGCGCGCGGCCAGCAGCAGGAAATGATCGACACGCGCCACGCGTGGCGCGCGACCGGCGAGACCGACGCGGTCTCGGAATTCGAGCGCATCGTGCACTTCCCCATGCCCGGGCGCAGCTGGACCATCCAGTTCGTGTCACGGCCGGAGTTCGACGCGCAGCTGCGCGCGGGCAAGCCGTGGACCGTGCTGGCGGGCGGGACGCTGGCGAGCATCGTCGTGTTCATGCTCATGCTGGCGCTCGTGGACGCGTGGAACCGGGCGCACAACCTGTCGATGCGCGACCCGCTCACCGGCCTGTGGAACCGGCGCTACCTCGAGGAGACGATGAACCGGGAGCTGCCGCGCGCCCGCCGCACCAACACCGGCATCGGCGCGATCATCCTCGACGTGGACCACTTCAAGCAGCTGAACGACACCCACGGCCATGACGCCGGCGACTTCGTGCTCGCGCATATCGGCGACTTGCTGCGGCATGCGACGCGCGGCAGCGACATCGCCTGCCGCTTCGGCGGCGAGGAGTTCGGCGTGATCCTGCCGGGCGCCACGCTCGAGCACAGCCGCAACAAGGCCGAGGCGATCCGCGCGAGCTTCGCGTCGATGCACCTCGACTTCGAAGGCACGCCGCTCGGCACGGTTACGCTATCGGCGGGCGTGGCGGCGCTCCCGCCGGGCAAGCAGGATTGGGCCAACGTGATGCGCCTCGCCGACAAGGCGCTCTATACGGCCAAGCAGGCCGGGCGCAACCGCGTCATCGCCGTCGCGGAGGACTGATATCCTGAGGCGATGAGCCTCGAGTTCGAGAGCAAGGTGGTGGATCCCGCGGCCTTCGCGCGCCGGGTCGCCACGTTGCAGCGCCCGCTGGTGTTCACCAACGGCGTGTTCGACATCCTGCATCGCGGGCACGTGACCTACCTCGCTGAAGCGCGCGCCCTGGGCGCCTCGCTGGTGGTCGCGCTCAACTCCGACGCTTCCGTGCGCCGCCTGGGCAAGGGCGACGATCGCCCGATCAACGCCCTCGCCGACCGCGCGGCGGTCGTGGCCGCCCTGGAAAGCGTCACGCTCGTCACCTGGTTCGAGGAGGACACGCCCCTCGCGCGCATCCTGCAGTGCCGCCCCGACCACCTGGTGAAGGGCGGTGACTGGGCGCCCGACAAGATCGTCGGCGCCTCCGAAGTGCGCGGCTGGGATGGCGGGGTCCATTCGATCCCCTTCCGCCACGAGCGCTCCACCACCAACCTCCTCACGAAGATCCGCAAGTGACCGACCTTTCCGTGCCCGCCGATTTGCCGCAGCGATTGCGCTCCATCGTGGGCGACCGCGGCTTGGTCGAGCCCGCCGAGCACGGCGCCTATGAAAACGACTGGCGCGGCCGCTTTCGCGGACGCGCCGCGGCGGTGGTCAAGCCCGCCAGCACCGGCGAGACGTCGCGAGTCATGGCGCTGCTCCACGAGCTGCGCATCCCCGTCGTCCCGCAAGCCGGCAACACGAGCCTTTGTGGCGGGGCCACGCCCGACGAATCCGGGCGCGAAGTGATCATCAACGTGTCGCGCATGAACCGCGTTCGCGAGGTGGACGTGCACGACAACACGATGACCGTGGAGGCGGGCTGCGTCCTGCAGGCGCTGCAGGAGATGGCCGAAAAGCACGACCGGCTCTTTCCGCTGTCCCTTGGCGCCCAGGGCAGCTGCGAGATCGGCGGCAACCTCTCCACGAATGCGGGCGGAACGGGCGTGCTGCGCTACGGCAACACGCGCGACCTCGTCCTCGGGCTGGAGGTGGTCCTGCCCGACGGGCGCGTCTGGAACGGCCTGCGCCGGCTGCGCAAGGACAACACCGGCTACGACCTCAAGCACCTGTTCGTGGGGGCGGAGGGTACGCTCGGGGTGATCACCGCGGCCGTGCTCAAGCTCTTTCCGCAGCCGCGCTCCTATGCGACCGCATTCATCGCCGTGGAGCATCCCGCCGCTGCCGTGGCGCTGCTTTCCTTCCTCCGCGTGCGCTGCGGCGAGCGCATCACGGGTTTCGAGCTCATGTCGCGCGTCTGCCTGGACATCGTGCTGTCGCAGATCCCCGGTTCGCGGGATCCCCTGCCGCAAGGGTACGAGTGGTACGTGCTGGTCGAGCTTTCCGACAGCACCGAGGGATCCACGCTCGATGAGCTTCTGGAGGGCGCGCTGGGCGAAGCGGCCGAACAGGGCGGGATCCTGGATGGCGCGCTTGCCGCGAGCCGGCAGCAGCGCATGGACTTCTGGAAGCTGCGCGAGGACATGGCGGAGGCCCAGAAGCTGGAGGGCGAGCCCATCAAGCACGACATCTCCGTGCCGGTGAGCCGCGTGCCCGATTTCATCGCACAGGCGAGTGCCGCGCTCGAAGCGCGCTATCCGGGCATCCGCATCATCGCCTTCGGCCACGTGGGAGACGGCAACGTGCACTACAACTGCACGATGGGTGTGGGCGACGAGTCGCGCCGATTCCTCTTCGCCGAGCACGAGCCCGTGAACCACCTCGTCTACGAGGCGGTGAAGGCCCAGGGCGGCTCGATCAGCGCCGAGCACGGCCTCGGGCAGTTGAAGCGCGAGGAGATCAAGCGCTACAAGGATCCCTTCGAGCTCGAGCTCATGCGGTCGATCAAGAAGACGCTCGACCCTCTGGGGCTCATGAATCCCGGCAAGGTGCTGTAGAGCCTATTCGGTGCACCACCGTTCGCTCTGCATCCGCACCACGTCGTTGAGCGACTTGGTCTCGGCGTAGCGCTCGCGCAGCCATTTGGTGTCGTTCATCTCCGTCTTGGCGAGCTTGTCGAGCGCCGCGAGCGCCTCGCGCGTTCCCATGGCCTCGGCATCCGGCGCGATGCGGGTCAGGGCCGCGAGCAGGTCCTCGCGCAGGCGGTTCGGCCCGCGAGTGTAGGGATCGACCAGGTTGCCATCGAAGCCGAAGCGGCATGCCTGGAAGCGGTTGTATCCATACACGCGATACATCGGCGCCACGGGCTCGGTTCGCCTCACGCGCAGCAGGTGCGCGCAGAGCGTCTGCACGTACGCCGCGATCTGCGCCGCGCGCTCGACGGTGAGCGGCGTGTCGCAGATGCGGACCTCGATCGTGCCGTACTCGGGTTTCGGCCGGATGTCCCAGTAGAAGTCCTTCATGCTCTCGACGATGCCGTAGCCCTGCATCTCGTCGAAGAACCCGTTGAACTCGTCCCAGGAGTCCACGGCCGGCATGTGCCCCGAGAGCGGAAACGCCGAGACGGCGTGCAGCCGCGACGTCTCGAACGACGTTTCCTCGCCCTGGTAGAAGGGCGACGAGGCCGACAGCGCGATGAAGTGCGGGATGTAGGGCGCGAGGCGGTGCGTGAGATACACCGCATCGTCGCCGCTGGTGACGCCCACGTGGATGTGCTGCCCGAAGACGGTGAACTGCTTGGCGAGGTAGCCGTAGAGCGCCGAGACGCGCTTGAACCGCTCCGTCGGATAGATGCGCCGTTCGTGCCAGCGGTGGAAGGGATGCGAGCCGCCTCCGGCTACCGCGAGGTTCAGCCGCTCCGCCGTCGCGACGATCGCGTCGCGGACCTGCGCGAGCTCGCGGCGCAGGCCGTCATAGCTCTTGTTCACCGCGGAGTTGATCTCGATCATGCTCTCGGTGATCTCGGGCTTCACCTCGCCCGGCAGGCCCAGCTTGGCGAGCCGCGGCAGGATGTCGGCGGCGCCGCGCGCGAGGTTGTAGTCGCGCGTGTTGAGCACCATCAGCTCGAGCTCCACGCCGAAGGTGAGGAGCTCCGAACGCGCGAACTCAAGCGGCACGCTGGGCCTCCGGCGCCTCGGTCTCCTCGGGAACGGTCTCGCCGGCGAGCTTGAGCCCCCACTGCACGGCGAGCGGTCCCACGACTTCCATCACGATGACCGCGCCCAGCACCACCGCCGAGAGGTCACGCTCGAAGGCGGGGTACAGGCGGGCGATGTCGTGCTGCAGCAGTAGCGCGATGGAAGACATCGGCAGCAGGGCGAGGCCGAGGCCCACCGTCTGCTTCAGGCGCAACCCGCCGAGGGGCGCGACCATCAGTACGCCCGCCATGATCCCCGCGAAGCGGGCGAGTACGTAGGCGATCGCCGCCGCGCCTCCCGCGAAGAGCATCGGCAATGGCATGCTCGCGCCGGTGATGACGAACAGCACGATGTAGAGCAGCCGTCCCACCGGGGCGAGGTTCACGTTGAGCAGCTCGTAGCCGCGCTCGTCGTTGCGCGAGAAGAGGCCGAAGGCGAGCAGCGCGAGGATCACGGGGAGCTTGAGCTCCTGCGCGAGCCCCACGCCCGCCACCACCAGCCCCGCGACCAGCGTGAAGTGCACCTCGCGGTCCCTCTCCACGGCGCGCGCGATCACGCGTCCCGACCAGGCCATCGCCGCGCCGAGCAGCAGCGACCCGCCGAAGAGATACAGCGGATGCAGGATCGCGGCCTCGATGTCGGTGCGCGCGACGTAGTGCGTCGAGCCCAGGAGGATCGTCACGATGATCGAGGCGAGCAGGCCGTTCAGCGCGGCGATGTTCAGCGCGCGCTCGGTGACCTGTCCCTCCGCGTGCGTGTCGTGCACGATGAGCAGCAGCACTGCGGGCGAGGTGGTCATGGCGATGGCCGCGGCGATGCCCGCCTGGATGGTCGGCAGGTCGAATGCCAGCAGCGTGTAGAACACCGCGGCGAACGTGATGGCGGATTGCACCATCCCGGTGACCGCGAGCGTCCAGTCGCGGCGCATCCATTTCACGTCCATGCGCCGGCCCAGGTCGAAGAGCACGAGGCCCAGCGCGAGCTCGACGAAGATGCGCGCCTCGTCGATCAGGAGGGCGAGGCCCATCGCGGAGGCGAGCGGCCCGAAGATGAAACCCACGAGCACGTAACCCACGATGCGCGGCACGCGAAAATAGCGCGCGAGCTCCCCGCCCAGCATGCCGGCGACCAGCAGGACGCCGAACAACAGGGCGAAGCTCAGGTGGAACGGCAGGGACGGGAGGAAAGAGGCGTTCATCGCCGGGTCCTTTCCCGCAGGACCTTATGATTGATATAGTCCGATTGACCCCGCGGCGTGTAAGAGGTTCCACCTGGAAAGCACGGCTGCTCCGTATCCCAACGCCCTGCCCCCCGGCACGATGCTCATGGAGTATCGGGTCGAATCGGTGCTGGGCGTCGGTGGCTTCGGCATCACCTACCTCGCGCGCGACACGCAGCTGGAGAAGTCGGTCGCCATCAAGGAGTATTTCCCGAGCGCCGCCGTATCGCGCGGCGCGAACCTCACCGTCACGCTCGCGACGCCGGACATGGCGAACGAGTACGAGGCGGGGCTCGACCGCTTCCTCAAGGAGGCCCGCACCCTCGCGGGCTTCAGCCATCCCCACATCGTGCGGGTGAACCGGTACTTCAAGGATCACGGCACCGGCTACATGGTGATGGACTACGAGGACGGGGAGTCGCTCAAGGCGTGGCTGCGCAGGGCGCCGCAACCGCCCGCGGACGTGGTGAAAGGCCTTCTCGCGCCGCTGCTGGACGGCATCGAGAAAGTCCACGAGGTGGGCTTCCTGCACCGCGACATCAAGCCCGACAACATCTTCGTGCGCAAGCGCGGGGACCCGGTGCTCATCGATTTCGGTTCCGCCCGCCAGGCCATGGCGGGTGCCACGCACACGCTCACCACGCTCGTCACGCCGGGCTATGCGCCGTTCGAGCAGTACTCCGCAAACGCCGACCAGGGCCCGTACACCGACCTGTACGCGCTGGGCGGCGTCCTCTTCTTCGCGATGACCGGGCAGAACCCGCCGGATGCGATCGGCAGGATGAAGGGCGACTCGCTCGCGCAGCTGCTCGGGCCCGCGACGGCGCGCTACGGGGCGGAGCTCGTCGAGGCGACCGAGTGGGCGATGGCGATCGACGAGAGGAAGCGCCCGCAAAGCGTGGCCGAGTGGCGCGCCAAGATCTTCGCGCCCCGCCGCGGCGGCGTGGGTGTCTCCACCGTGCCGGATCTGGCGGCCGCGCCCGATGCGACGGTGCGCGTGAGCGGGAACCCGGACTTCGAAGTGCAGGGCGCGTCGCCAGCCGCCGATTCGGTCACGGGAGCCGCGCTCGACACGCAGGACATGGGGCGGATGCTCGAGCGGCGCGAGCAGCTCGAGCGCGCGATGAAGGACAAGTTCCAGCGTGTCCTCACCGTGATGTTCACCGACCTCAAGGGATCGACCGCGATCGCGGAGGCTTCCGGGGACCTCGCGGTGCGCGCGATGCTCAAGGTGTACCACGACCTCTGCGCCGTGTCCGTGAAGTCCAACGGCGGTACGGTGGTGAAGACGATCGGCGACGGGACGCTGTCGCATTTCACGGATGCGCTGGCCGCCTGCCGCGCCGCCGCGGCGATCCAGCGCGGCATGGAGCAGATCAACATCTCCAAGAAGTACCCCACGCTGCTCCTCGCGCGCATCGGCCTGCATACGGGGGAGTGCCTGCTGGAGAAGAACGACATCTTCGGCGACGTGGTGAACACCGCCTCGCGCTTCGAGTCGTCGGCCCACCCCGGCGAGATCCTCGTGTCCGAGGAAACCTACAACGCGCTCTCGGACAAGACAGAGTTCTACGTGCGCTTCGACCGCGACGTGAGCCTGAAGGGCAAGAGCAATCCGTTCCGGGCGTACATCGTCTTCTGGGACCCGAAGGAGATCGAGATCGACCGGGCGCGCCCGGTCGCCGCTGCCAAGCCCTCGACGCCGCTGTGGAAGATCGCCGCCTGGCTGGGCGTGCCGCTGCTCGCGATCCTCGCCGCGGCGTTCTACATCACCGCGGGCGGGAAGTTCGGCGCCGAGACCACGCGCTCGATCAACTACTCGGTCCCGTCGAAGTAGGGCGCGATCACTTCCCGGCGCGACGCCTCGCGCGCCAGCGCTTGAGGACGAAGAAGAGCATGCCGGTGAACAGCAGCAGCGCCAGCGCGATCACGCTGTAGTAGGCGATCGGCCGGGTGTAGAGGAACGATTCCAGCGGCGAGTACGTGCCCTTCTTGCCCGTGGCGTAGTGCTCTCCCGCGGAGATCGCGGTGACCATGGGCTCCTTCTCCCCCGGCTCGATCAGGACGAGGTCGCCCTTGCTCTGCGACTGGACGGCGCCCGTGAGCAGCATCCGGCTCGCGAGGAGCACGTCCTCGGCGCTGCTGCCGGTGAGCATCACCACGCTGCGGCCCGCCTGGTACGGAGACTGGAATTGCATGAGCAGGCCGCGCCCCGTGCCCAGCGCGCTTTGCTGCCGGCTGGTGGCGGCGAGGGTCGCCTCGGCGTTCCAGCCGCGCACCACCGGATAGGGAACCGTCACCCCGTCCTCGAGGAGCTTCAATGGCGCGGCCGAGCGGATGTCCTTGTCGATTGTCGGCGCGGAGCCGATCACCAGCAGCTCGCCCGCCTCCGCGGGCTTGTCGTAGGTGAACGTGAGGCCGAAGAGCGGGAAGCCGTTGCGCTGCGTGGCGAGCCCCACCAGGTTCAGCGCCGCGGCGAGCGTGCGCTCGTCCTTGTCCGCCAGCCACACGTACGCCTCGTGGCCGTCGGGCCAGCGCGTGATGGGGAAGCCCGAGTGCATGAAGAGCTCGAGCTTCGGCATCTCCACGAAGTGCGGCATCGGCGGGAAGCTGAGGGACGAGTTTTCGTAGAGCGTGAAGAAGAGGCCGTCGGGCTGCAGCAGGTCGCAGACCTGGCCACCCGAATTCAGGTGCGCGGCGAAGGTGATCGTGTTCGAGCCCGGCTGGAAGACGTACGTCGGGATGTTGAGCTCGTAGTTCTCGACGAAGATGCCGGTGGCGCTGTCCAGGCGAACGGCGCGCACGCCGCGGCCGTTCACCGAGATGTTGAACGACGAGTCGTTCTTCAGGCCCACGCCGTACGAAAAATTCATCACCAGCTTCGCGTGCTGGTTGGGGCGGATGTGGAAGTCGGGAGGCAGGCGGAAGGTGATGCTGCGCTCGCCCGGGTTGAGTCCCACCCAGCTCTGCGTCGGGAAGTCGAGCGTCTTGAGCGAATAGACGGTGTCGGTGGCGATGGTCTCGCGGCCGCTGTACTGGCTCACCTGCGGCAGCGCGAAGTCGAATGCCGCCAGCTCGTCGGTGCCCGGGAAGCGGAAGCTGATGTTGGAGAACGTGATCGCGGCGAGCTTGGTGGCCGCATCGTCCTCGCCCGACAACAGCAGCAGGGCGTGCGCCGGATCGGGGCTGCCGTCGGCCGCGATCATCGGCAGGAGCTTCAGGTACCCGCCGCGAAGCGGCTTGTCGAGCGCCGCGGCCTTCGCGCCCGGCACCATCTGGACAAAGGCGCGCTTGCCGACGACCACGTTGTCCACACCGGGGCGCAGCGTACGCGACACCGTGAACGCCACGCGACGGTAATCGAAGCGCCGCGCCACGCCCGATGCGACGATGCCCGCCAGCGACGCGCTCGTCACCGAATTGTCCGCGATGACGAGGTGGACGTCGCCCGCCGGCATGAGGCGCGGATCGAACACGTGCGTCGAAAGCGCCGACAGCTCCTTTGGCAGGGGTTTGAGCGCGTACTCCATCTCGACGTACGACTCGCGCAGGCTGATGTTGGTCCAGAGGTCCGGCGAGCACGGGCTCTCGCACTGGTTCTTCGAGGCGTGCTGCGCGACCTCGAAGACGATCGGGTTGTAGCCGGAATCGAGCAGCGCCGGCGGGATCTCGACCCCGAGCTTCACCTCCGGCGCCTGGGGATTGAGCCGCGCCTGCGCGACCGGCTCGCCGCGAACCTTGATGGTGAGGCTGGACGAATCCGGCACCAGGTTGGCCGAGACGGTGTAGCGCACGTGGATCACCGCGCGCTTGACATCCCAGCGCTCCGGCACCGGCACCTGGATCTCGCGGCGGTCCGAGAGGCAGCGCAGCTCGAGCTTCTTCAGGCCCGTGAGCTGCTCGAACGGCAGGTTCATGGTCTCGGCGTTCGCCGCGAACGCGGCCGCCGCCGCCACCAGCGCGACCGCGCCCTTGCGCGCGCGTGCGAAGCCGTGCTTCAGGTAATGCCAGGTGGCCCTCGCGACGATGCCGCCGCACACCCAGCTGCCGCGCAGCCCCATGCGCCCGAGTTGCCAGAAGAGGTCGAAGAGCGGAATGCCCTGCGAACGCACGTCCCACACGGTGAGCCAGCGGCGGCTGTCGCCGTAGACGAAGTGCACGATCTCGCTGAAGGCTTCCCGCGGCTTGAGGAAGTGCAGCCCGATCAAGGTGGTGCCGCCCTCGCGCTCGCGGGTGCGCTTCACCTCCCCCTCGAAGTAGCTCACCAGGCCGTCGGCCCCGGATGCCTCGATCAACACGCGCTCGCGCTCCTTCACGATGAAGTCCACCTTGGCGGCGAAGCTCATCCCGGTGAGCGAAAGATCCAGCAGGTCCACCTCGAGGCGCTTGCGCATGCGGGGGAATTGCACCATCGCCGTGTTGCCCTTCACCGAAAGCCGGTGGTGACGGCGGATCTGGCGCTTCTCCCACAAGGCGCCGATCGAGACCGTGGAGAGGTAGACGTTGTAGACGCTCCAGATGATGGTCACCGCGATCACGTCGCGGAATTCCGGCTGCGTCCAGAAGCGCGCAGTGCCGAGCATCAGCGCCGCCGCGTTGAGGCAGAGCAGGCCGAAGAACACGAGCGAGAGCGAATTGAGCTGCTCCTCGGCGACCCCGATGCCCTTCGGCGTGACCTTGAACGACGGCTTGTGCGGGTGCCGCACCGCCGACAGCACCGCCGGGGCGAGGAACACGGACTGCACGCTCTCGTAGATCTCGGAAAAGAACGGCCGGCGCATCTTGCCGAAGAAGAAGTCGGTCACGAGGAAGGTGGAGAACACGTAGGGCAGCGCATAGGCCACGATCTGCAGCGCCGAGGCATGGTAGATCGCCATGCCGAAGATCAGGAACGCCGCGGGCGCGAGGAAGTACACCACGCGCGCCACGCCGAAGAACCAGAAGAGGCAGCAGTTGAAGTAGCACAGTCGCTGCGCGAGCGATAGCCCGGGCACGAAGAGCGGGTCGTTCAGCATGAAGATCTGCACCATGCCCTGCGCCCATCGCGTGTGCTGGAGCATGTAGTCCGCATACGACTCGGGCGCCAGCCCGCAGACCATCGGATGGTTCACGTACACGCTGCGGTAGCCGCGGCGATGAAGCTCGAACGCGGTCTCGGCGTCTTCCGTGATCGACTGGCCCTGCATGCCGCCCACCTCCAGCAGGTGGGTGCGGCGCATGATCGCCGCCGACCCGCAGAAGTAGCTCGCGTTCCACGAGTCGAGGCCCGGGTGGATGACGCGGTAGAACATCTCGCTCTCGTCGGGAACCGGGACGCCGGCCCCGATGGCCTTCTCCGCAGGCGCCGAGTTCACGAAGAAGTGCGGTGTCTGGACGAGGAAGACCTTGGGGTCGACCAGGAAGTAGCCCAGCGTGCGCTGCAGGATCTCGGCCGTCGGTACGTGGTCGCAATCCAGGAACAGGATGAAGTCGCTGCTGGAGCTGGTGAGCGCGTGGTTGAGGTTGCCCGCCTTGGCCGAGCGGTTCGTCTCGCGCGTCAGGTACTGCGCACCCACCTCGGTCGCGATCTCCTTCAGCCGGTAGCGCCGCTTCCACGCATCCACGCCTTTTTCCTCGTGCGCCCGCTTGGCGAGCGTGCCGCCGTCGTCGCAGATGTAGATGCGCACCAGCTCCTTCGGGTAGTCGATCTGCGTGGCGGCGAGCGCGGTAAGCCGGACGATCTCGGGGTCCTCGCTGTAGGTCGGGATGAACACGTCCACCGTGGGCCACGCCGCGCGGTCCGCCGGCATCGGCACGGGCTCGCGCTCCAGCGGCCAGATGTTCACGAAGAGTCCCAGCAGGTGCACCGTGATCGAGTAGACCTCCGCGGCGAAGAGCAGCGACATGCCGACGAAGTCCACCGGGTTGGTGTAGATGAGCGTCTCGAAGCTGCGCCACCACAGGTAGCGCACCGTGAGGTAGGCCGAGAGCAGCACGAAGACGAGGCGCCATGCGTTGCGCCGCGTGGCGCCGAAACGCCCCATGACGAAAAGCATCGCGACGCACGCCCAGCCGGAGATCAATTGAATCGCCTGCGCGAAGTGCGCCTCGCGCAGGTTGACCATGTACATCAGCACCGCCGCGCCGAAGACGAGCGGCGCGGTGCTCGCGGTCATGCCGCGAAGCGCTCCGAACGCGCGCCGCGCCACGCCGGGCCGGCGCGCCACGTGCAGGGTCTTGTGCGTGGCGAGCGTGCTCACGTCGCCGACCGGCGATTCTTCTTCGGCGGCGCGCTCGCAGCGCTCGCCTTGGGATCGGGGATGAGCGAGGGCGTGGGCTCGGGAACGTTCGCGGGAACCGGGGGTGCCACGGCAGTCACCATGCCGCCCTTCTCTTCGAGGTAGAGGATGCGTGCATGAACGGGCTCCTGGCGCACGACGACACCCGGCGCGGCGACCACGGTCGTGTCGCTCTTCGCCGACACTTTCTGGGCGCCGGCGGGGGCCGCTAGCCCCAGTAACGCCGCTGCAAAGGCGGCCGCCGCGCCAACCACGCGAAGATCTCCCATACGTGCGCCGATTTCTGTTGTAGAAGCAGGATTGTTTGCATCGCTTTTAGCACGGCTGGACCCCGGGCGCCAGCGACGAATTCACACCCGCTCATACGGCGCCGCGCTCGCGCAACGCCAGTTTGGCGAGCAGCAGCAGGACGGACGAGTAATAGGACTGGCCGCGCTCCAGGGCGGGCAGCCGCTCGGCGCGCGCCTGCGGATGCTCGCGCACCATCTGCGCGATGGCGCGGATGCCCTGCCCCGCGCCGTGCGTGTCGACGCTATCGTCTTTGAGGTTGGTGTAAGCCGGCAGCTCGCGAGCCCCCTCGAAGTGCTTCCAGAAATCACGATACGGCTGCAACAGCGCTTCGCTGTCGCGCCGGCTCCAGACGAGATAGACGGGGATGCGCACGGCATCGAAGCCGAAGCGTTCCGGCGGCGGCCCGCCGGGTGCGACGCGTTCGCCCAGCCGCAGCCAATCCGGCGGCAGGCGCCAGCGGCCGAAATAGGAGTACCGCAGGATCGCGATACCGGCACGCGCGAGCTCGTCCCACTCCGGCGCCGGATCCACACGGTCGAGGTCGCGCAGCGCGGGATACACCCAGTACGACAGGTTGATGGTCGTGCCCTCGGGTTTCTCGAACCCCTCCAGGCCCGGCAGCAGCACGAGTCCGTGCGCGGTGCGCCGCAACAGCTTCGTTCGGACGTCCTGGGCGATGCGCTTGCCGGCCGCGACGTGCTCGGGCGATTTCCATTTCTCGCCGCCGCGAACCAGCGCCGCGGCGACCAGGATGTCCCCGTCCGCCGCATCGTTGCGATCGGTCACGCCGCGCTCGGGCTCCCAGCGCCATGCCAGCAGCGCGTCGTCGCGAACCTGCAGGTTCCTTTGCGCCCATTGCCACAGGCGCTCGAAGCTCGCGCGGTCGTCGTAGTGCACGGCGAAAAGCATCGCGAAGCCCTGGCCTTCGGAATGGCTGATGCGGTCCTGGCCACTGTCCACTACGCGTCCCGACGCCTCGACGAAAGACTGGCGGAAGAGCTCCCAGTCCGGATCGGCCGCGCGCGCGTCGCCGGTCGCCAGCACCATCGCGAGCATCGCCGCCGCGCGCATCATCGCGGCGGCCACAGGCGCGGTGGCTCGGGTTGCACGGGAGCGGCCGGCACCTTCTGCGCAGCGGCTTTCGGCGCGGCCGGCGCAGCGGCTTCGATCGGGATGTCCTCGCCGGCGCGCTTCGCCTCCAGCGCCCTGCGCGCCTGCACGATGCGCGCATCGCCCGGCGCAAGCCGCGATGCGCGCGCGAGCAGGATGTCCGCGGCGCGAAGATCGCCCTCGCGGATCGATTCGAGGGCGGCTGCGTACAGCGCAACCGGGTTGGCGTGATCGAAGGCGGCGGCCGGGCCGGCGGCGGTGATCACGAGGACGACGGCGCGAAGGATCTTCATGGTCAGTACTGGAATCCGGGCAGACCCGGCTCGGGAGGAAGCGCCACGGGGCGCGCGGCGGCGTCGTGTGGTGTGAAGCGCACGTACAGCAGCAAGCGACTGGGCGTGTAGTTCGTCGAGCGCTCGATGTCGAGGCGTCCGCCCACGAAGACGCCGGGCGCGAGCTGGTGCTCGCCCGCCGCGGCGAACGACCGGCCGTAGCTGCGGCCGTTGCCGCCGCCCGCGTAGAAGGGATCGATT
>Ga0136846_1240090_pt1 | contig 15563 bp, 18 predicted proteins | sample HopSoiMetagenom2_FD_96841 | JGI IMG/M metagenome (GOLD analysis project Ga0136846, IMG submission 96841) | Grasslands soil microbial communities from Hopland, California, USA - 2 Assembly 2016 (version 4) | ecosystem: Environmental > Terrestrial > Soil > Grasslands | place: USA: Hopland... | reverse complement strand
CGCGCGCACGCCGATGTCGACAGCCAGGCCGCCCTTGATACGCTCGATGACGCGGCCGATGACAACCTTACGCTAGGCGTAGGCCTTCTCGACATCGTCCCAAATCTTCATCTTCTCGGCTTTTTCGCGCGAGAGGACGACGTAGCCTTCGCGATCCTCGGTGCGCTCGAGGAGCACGTCCACGATGTCGCCGGCCTGCACCGTGATCTCGCCGTTCTCGTCCACGAACTCCGTGAGGGCGATGATCCCTTCGGACTTGTAGCCGACGTCGACGACGACTTCCGAGGCTGTCACCTTCAGCACAGTGCCTTTGACAACCTCGCCTTCCGCGATATTCCGGAAGCTGCTATCGTAGGTGTCCAGGAGCCGGGCATATTCCTCGGGGTCCATCGGGGCCTGGTCTTCGCGCGGCAGGAGTTTGAGACCGCCGCGATCATTTCGTTCGGCGCGCTCGATCGTGCCGGTGCCGCCCCTGGCCGGGCCCTGGGTGTTCTCGTCGTCTACGTTCGCCATGCCTTACGTGTCCTCCCTGCGTGACTTTTCGGAATTCCGATAAGCAACAGAGAGTACGACACTTATCGCGAAACTGTCAAGGCTGCGAAGGGATATCTGCCATGGCAAAACGTCCCAAAAAGAAGGCCCGGACCCGCGCGTCTGGCCCCAAGCGACGCACAGGAAAGAACACAAAGCGCCGGAAACCTCGTAAAACGCGCCTGGCAGTGAAACGCCGCCCGGTCCGCACCAAGGCCAGACGCCCGAAAAAGCGCAAGAAATCAGTGTCGGCCGTCGTTCACGGGAAGTCTCCCCGCCTCGACAGGGCGCGGCGCGTCCTGACCGATCCGGTCCCGGCATCGTCGCTCGACGTGGACCGTTTCAAGGGCGCCGCACGCAGCGGACGCAAAGCCCTCGACCGCAGCCTGCAGGAACACAGCGGAATGACCCCCGCCATCACCGGCGGAGATGTCGACGCGGACTGGGAAAACGCGTACTTCAGCGGCGATGAAGCACCCGGCGGCGACAACCTGACCCCGGATCAGGAGAACGTCGAAGAGATGGGCGAAGCGCTCGGCCTGTCCTACGACGACAACGAAGAACTGAAAGGCAGCGACAAGGTCATCGAACGCGATAAACACCGATGGGAGCTCGACCCCGCGTCCGCCGACGACTTCAAGCGGGACACGGAATAGACGTTAGAGGTTAGACGTTAGAGCCGTAGCCTCCAGCCTCTGAGCCTCTCTTTGTTTTCACGATCCGCAGCACCTCGTCGACGACCTGCGCGATCGGCTTTCCCGTGGTGTCGATGACGATGGCGTCAGAAGCGGCATAGAGCGGCGAGGCGGCGCGCGTGCGGTCGAGTTGATCGCGCGCGGTCAGGGCCGTCGCCACATCGGCGACTGCAGCGGGTCCGCCAGTGTGCGCGGGGTCGAGTGCGCGGCGCCGGGCGCGCTCCTCGGGTGATGCGTCCAGGTAGATCTTCACATCCGCCGACGGGAACACGACTGTCCCGATGTCGCGTCCTTCCATGACAATCCCGCCGTTCCGGCCGATGGCTCGCTGGCGGATCACGAGTTCGCTGCGAACCGACGGCAGGCGCGCCACGGCAGCGGCCGCACGGTCGATTTCCGGCGTACGAATCGCCTTCGTGACGTCGAAGGCGTCGATGCGGACGACTCCCGCGACGACTTCGATGTGGGATACGCGCGCGATGCGGGCGACGGCCTCTTCTTCGTCGAGTGGCACACCGTTCTCGAGCGCCTTCCAGCCCACTGCGCGATACATCGCCCCGCTGTCGACGTGCCGATAGCCCAGCCGGCCGGCGACGGCACGCGCAACCGTGCCTTTACCGGCGCCGGATGGTCCGTCAATGGCGATGATGAGCGCCGGCATGAGCGCTGGCAGAATATCATGCGCATCTGCCTCCAATCGCGAGGCCTTCAAATCACGACTGCACGAGGAACACGAAGAACTGACCTATAGTGTCCCCTCTGGTGTTCGCCGGCTTCGTGCCTTCGTGATAGACAGGCGATCGAACTGATCCCATGGAACGTCTGCAGAAAATCCTGTCCCAGGCCGGCGTCGCGTCGCGTCGGGCGAGCGAACAACTGATGCGGGACGGGCGCGTCACGGTCAACGGCAAGACGGTGCTGGAGCTGGGGACGAAGGCGGACGCATCGCGCGACGACATCCGCGTCGACGGCCGTCGCATCAAGATGCCCGAACGTTATCTGTACCTGCTGGTGAACAAGCCCCGCGGGTACGTGACGACCAGATCCGATCCGCAGAAACGGCCGACGGTCATCGACCTGCTGAAGGGCGTGACCGACTACGTCTATCCGGTAGGGCGCCTCGACTTCGACTCCGAGGGTCTCCTGATCCTCACCAACGACGGCGACCTGGCGGCAAAGCTCACCCACCCGCGCCATGGTGTGCCGCGCGTCTACGAAGCCAGCGTGCTCGGGGTACCTGACGAACACGACGTGCGCCGTCTGTCAAAGGGTGTAACGATTGACGGCCAGCGTACCGGGCCCGCGGAAGTCGCCGCGATCGGGCCGAGCCGCCTGCGAATTACCGTGCACGAGGGGCGAAACCGTCAGGTACGAAAGATGTGCGACGCGATCGGGCACCCCGTCACGGAACTGCGGCGCGTTGCGATCGGCCCGCTGCGGGACAGCCGGCTGAAGTCGGGCGCGTGGCGCGTCCTCACCGCGCACGAAGTGGAACGGCTGCGCGCCGCCGCGGGCGGCTCAGTGGATCGACCCGCCCGCTGACCCGCCGGGGCCGTCCTCGTTTGTGTCGTCTTCTCCGAGGGAATCCTCGGGCTCTTCGAGCGGGAGCAGTTCCTCGGGGGGCGTGCGCTCCACCAGAATCGGCGCCTCGAGATCGAGCGCTTCCGCCATGTCTTCGACCTTTGGCAGGTCCGCCAGATCGTTGAGCCCGAAGCGAATCAGGAATTCCTTCGTCGTGGCGTAGAGGAACGGGCGCCCGACCACCTGCTTCCGGCCGACGATCTTGACGAGGTGGCGTTCGAGCAGCGTATTCAGGACACCGGATGTATTGACGCCGCGAACCTCGGCGATCTCGAGCGCGGTGATGGGCTGGCGGTACGCGATGACGGCCAGCGTCTCGAGACCCTGCACCGTCAGCCGTTGTGTCGTGCGCTCGTGGAACAGGCGGCGCACCCAGTCGTGCAGGTCGGGGCGCGTCGCGATCTGGAATCCGCCCGCCACCTCGACCAGCTGCAGGCCGCCCGGCCGGCTGTAGTCCTCTTTCAGGGCGGCCAGCGCCGCCAGCACATCCTCTTTCGGCTCGCTGTCGAGCAGCTTGAACATCGCCTTCGGCGTGAGCGGTTCGGGCGACGCGAAGATCAGCGCCTCGAGAATCGCCCTCAGCTCGGCGGACGCCTGTGTCGCCGCGCCTTCCTGCCGGTCCTGGCCGTTGTTCTCCGACATCCCGTCCTCCTGCGAAGCGCTAGCGCGCCTCGGGATCACCGATAGGGTGTGGCGCGTCGGCGGGACGCGCGCGTTTATAGATGCGAATCGGGCCGAACGAACCGACCTGGAACACGCGGACCAGCTTCAGCCGGATCATCTCGAGCAGCGCGAGGAATGTGACGATCAACCCACCCCGATCGTTGACGTCGGCAAACAGCTCCTCGAAGCCGCACGCCTCGGTTTCCGAGAGGCGCTCGAGCAGCTGTTCGATCCGGACCTCGACGGGCATCTGCTCGGGCGGCAGCAGCACCTTCGGCCGCAGCTTTGCCCGTTCGACCACCGATTGAAACGCCGAAAGCAGGCTGAACAGGTCGACCTCGAGCTCCGGTTCGTAGTCGTCACCGGCGATCTCGGCGACACGCTCGTCCGGCCTCATCCACTGCGCCGAGCGCAGTTGCTCACGCTCGTGAAGCAGTTCGGCCGCGGCCTTGAATTTCTGATGTTCGAGCAGCCGCCGGACCAGCGCGTCGCGCGGATCTTCCTCTTCTCCCTCGAGGGCTGCCGCCGTCTCCGGTCGCGGCAGCAGCATCTTGGACTTGATGTGGATGAGCGTCGCGGCCATGACGAGGAATTCGCCCGCGACGTCCAGGTTCATTTCGTGCATCAGGTGAATGGCGTCGAGGTATTGCTGCGTAATAAGGGCGATCGGAATGTCGTGAACATTGACTTCGTTGGTCTTGATGAGATGGAGCAGGAGGTCGAGCGGCCCCTCGAAGTTCGACAACTTGACCGGGAACGCGTCGGCGGCCGATTCGAATTCGTTCGGCTGGTCCATCATGGGTACGAAATCTTCACAGCATCGCGCACGCGGGCCATCGTGTCCACTGCGACGGCACGCGCCCGGCGGGATCCCTCGAACAGGATTTCCCGCAGGTGCTCCGGCTGCGCGAGCACCGCAGCGCGCCGCTCCCTGATCGGATCCAGATACGTGTTCAGCGCGCGGGCGAGCTTGGTCTTGACCTCGACGTCGCCGACCTTGCCGTTGCGGTAGCGGTCCTTCAGATCGTCCACTTCCGCGCGATCGGGGTTGAACGCGTCATGATAGATGAATACCGGATTGCCTTCGACGGTTCCGGGAACATCCGCGCGAATCCGCTTCGGATCCGTATACATCTGCCGGACCTTCTTCGTCACTTCTTCCGCCGTGTCCGACAAGTGAATCGTATTTCCGAGGCTCTTGCTCATCTTTTTGTCGCCATCCAGGCCAGGGAGGCGGCCAAACGATGTCAGGAGGGGCTGCGGCTCGACGAGCACGCCGTCGTCGGCCTTCCCGAACACCTTGTTGAACCGCCGCACGACCTCGCGGGCCAGCTCGAGGTGGGCTACCTGATCTTCTCCAACCGGCACAAACCTGGCGTCGTACATCGCCACGTCGGCCGTCTGCAGCAGCGGGTAGCCGAGAAATCCGATTGACGAGAGATCCTTGTCTTTCAGGTTTTCCTGCTGCTCCTTGTACGTCGGCACCCGTTCGAGCCACGGCACGGGAACGACCATCGACAGCAGCAGAAACAGTTCCGCGTGCTCCGGCACGAGCGACTGGATGAAGAACGTGCTCTTCTCGGGGTCGAGACCCGCGCCGATCCAGTCCGCGACGTTTTCGTACGCATACGTCGTCAGCTGACTGGTATCGGCGTAATCGCTGGTCAGCGCGTGCCAGTCCGCGACGAAGTAGAAGCAGTCGTACTTGTCCTGCAGCGGGACCCAGTTGCCGAGAGCGCCCACGAGGTGGCCGAGATGAAGGCGTCCTGTCGGCCGCATGCCCGACACGACCCTGGGCCGCGCCGGCTGTCCCGTCTGTGAGCTCATCACTGCAGCAACGAAAGAAGCAGCCTGAACGGCGGCACGACGAGATAGTTGAACAGGGGTGTCAGGATGACCGCGTAGAGCAGGATAAATCCGTACGGCCGGACAAACGCATCGAAGCGCGTGCCCAGATTCGGCGGCAGCAGACCGCCGAGCACGTTGCCGCCATCGAGAGGCGGAATCGGAATCATGTTGAATACGGCCAGCAGGACGTTGAGGCGAAGTGCCTGGCTGAGCAGCTGCGCGACGGGCACCGAGATGTTCGGCTCGCCGAGCGTCACCGGCGAGATCGGCAGCAGCTGCAGCGCGATTGCGACCGTGACTGCGAGCACGAGATTGCTCGCCGGACCGGCGGCCGCGACCAGCACGTAATCGCGGCGCTGGTGACGCAGCCGGCCGATGCTGACGGGTACCGGCTTCGCCCAGCCGATCAGCGGCGCGTTGGCCACCATGGCGACGATCGGAAAGACGACGGTGCCGATCAGGTCCGCATGCACCATCGGGTTCAGCGACACCCGGCCGAGCAGCCGCGCCGTCGGATCGCCCAGCCGATCGGCCGTCCACGCATGCGCGCATTCATGCACGGTCAGGGAAAACAGCAGAACGATGAAGGCAATGAAGATTTGAGCGACGTCGATGTCGAGCAAGGAGTGTTCAGGTTACGGCCGACTCGCGAAAAACGCAAGAACGACGTCGGCGAGTTTCGCGCCGACAGTCGCCGCCAGTTCCTCCCGTGTGGCACGCCTGACGCCCGCGACGCTGCCGAACTTCGTCAACAGCGCGCGCCGGCGTCGAGGTCCGACGCCCGGCACGTCGTCCAGCTCCGATCGGAGATCGCGCATGGCACGGGCCTGGCGGTGAAACGTGAGGGCGAACCTGTGCGCTTCATCGCGCATGCGCTGGACGAGCAGCAGGGCCGCGTCATTCCGCGCGAGCGCGATCGGATCCGCCTGATCGCGCGTGTACAGCAGCTCCTCCTTCTTGGCGATCCCGACAGCCACGAGATTCGCGAGGCCCAGCTCACCGAGCGCGTCGTACGCGGCCGAGAGCTGTCCCTTGCCGCCGTCGATCACGATCAAGTCCGGAAACGGGCCGCCCTGTTCGAGCAGCGCCCGATATCGGCGCAGCACGACTTCGTGCATCGCCGCGAAGTCGTCGGGGCCCGTGGTTCGTGGCTCGGTGCTCGTCGCCGGTGGCTCGTGACTCGTAGCTCGTGCCTCGACATCGGAACCGGGTGTTTGCGAGCCACGAGTCGCACGCGACGAGCTACGGACAGGCCACGAGCCACGGATTCGAAACTTCCGATACTCCCCTCTCCGCATCCGTCCGTCCTCGCAGACCACCATCGATGCCACGGTCTCGCTGCCCTGAATCGTCGATATGTCGAAACACTCGATCCGGCGCGGCAGCGATGGAAGGGCGAGGACGCTTTGCAGCGTCTCGAGCGCGTCGTACTGTGCCGCCGTGGCCTGGTTGAAGCGCGTCGTATACGCGAGAGCCGCGTTGCGGGTGGCCAGGTCCACCAGTCCCCTTTTTTCGCCGCGCTGCGGCACGACGACGCGCACTCGTCGGCCGGCGCGCGCTGACAGCCACGCCTCGAGCGCTTCACGCTCGTCCGGCTCGGACGGCACGTGCACCTCCGGCGGTGCCATTCTCAATTCGTAGAACTGCTGCATGGCGGCGGCGAGGACATCGCCCTCACCCGATCCAACGATCGCCTCTTCGCTGCCGAGTTCGATCCGTTCGACGACGCGTCCGCTGCGTACCTGGAATACCTGGATGGCCACTCCCTGCGGGCCGAGCTTGAGGCCGAACACGTCGCGGTGCCCGAATTCCGCGGTCGCCATCTTCTGCTGCCGGTCGCGGAGGGTCTGGACGGTTCGGATCGCATCACGCAACTGCCCTGCTTCCTCGAACCGTTCGCCGCCCGACGCCTCGAGCATCCGCATCTCGAGCGTCTTGATCAATTCGTCGTTCCGCCCCTCGAGGAACATGTGCGTCAGCGTGACGGCGCGGCCGTACTCGTCAGCCGAGCAGAGGCTGTCGACGCACGGCGCGATGCATCGCTTGATGTCGTACTCGAGGCACGGCCTGTCCCGCTTGCCGGTGATCACCTCGTTGCACGAGCGGATTCCAAACAGCCGGTGCGTCAGCGACATCGTCTTCCGCGCAAATTGCGCCGGCATGAACGGGCCGGCATAGAAGCTCCCGTCGCGAGCTACGCGCCGGGCCACCAGCACGCGGGGATACTCCTCGTTGGTCGTCAACTGCAGGTACGGATAGGTCTTGTCATCGCGCAGCAGGATGTTGTACTTGGGCGCGCGCTGCTTGATCAGGTTGTTTTCGAGCGCCAGCGCTTCCACGACCGAGTCGGTGACGATGACCTCGAGGCGCGCCGCTTCGTCGAGCAGGGCGTTGGTCTTCGGATCCGGGCCGTAGGCGCCGAGATAGTTGCGCACCCGGTCGCGCAGCGCCCGAGCCTTGCCGATATAGATGGTCTCGCCGTCGGCGTTGAAGTACAGGTAGACGCCAGGTTGCTCCGGCAGCCGGACGATCTGCTCCTTGAGATCCTGGATGGCCATACGCTACTATGTCGCGTCTTTCGAGCTGTGCCTAAACCATCCATTTTACGCTACACCGCCAGGTCTCGCGCGAGGGTCGATGACCGGGCCGCGGGCCGATCAGCCGATACGGCAGAGGGGACCGGAGCGCCGCGCCGGACGTTTACGGGCGTCATCGGGACGCTCTGCATGTTCCCGCTGCGCGCCATCATCGCGTTCTGCGTGGCGCTGCGGATTCATCCGAACACACTGACGCTCATTGGCGTCATCGTGAACGTCGGGGCGGCGTGGGCGCTGGCCTACAATCGCTTCACACTCGCGTTCGTGATCATGATCGTCGCGAATATCTTCGATTTCATCGACGGGAAGGTCGCGCACGAGCTGCAGCTGCAGTCGAAGTTCGGCGCGTTCTGGGACTCGACGCTCGATCGATTTTCCGATCTCGCGCTGTTGACCGGCCTCATCTTTCTATATTCGAAGCTCGGCCGTAGCGACTACGTCATGGTGGCGGCGCTGACGCTGATCTTCTCGATCATGACGAGCTACGCTCGCGCTCGCGCCGAATCGCTCGTCGAGAAGTGCAAGGTCGGTTTCATGGAGCGGCCCGAGCGGATCGTCCTGTTCATGATCGGCGCGATCACGAACCGCATGGCCGGCGTGCTCTGGGTGATCCTCGTCCTGTCGATCCTCGCGGTGGCCAACCGGATCTATTACACGTACCTCGTCCTGAACAACCGGCCGATGCCTTCCAAGGACGGCGCGTGGGGCGTCTTCAACGGCGCGTTCTTCTGGACGGACGAACGGACCACGATTCCGTACGACCTGTGGGTCATCGCGATTCTGGCGTTTGTCTGGCTGATCCCTCCGGACTGGCTCGGCGATCCGACCGCCCACGGCGCCGGGCTGATCGGCATCATCAAGGCGTGGCTGGCGTCCTCCTAATCACACATCCAATCCGACGGCGCGCATGAGTGCGAGAGCATTGCTGTGCGTCACGATCCCGGGACGCATCGTGTAGTCGAACACCATCCGCCCGTTCTCGAGTGTGTCCTCGAAATGCCAGTTGGCCGCTGCGGCACCGAGTGCCTGCGGCAGCTCCGTCAACGCCAGATCGTGAGTCGTGACCAACCCGATCGCGCCCAACTTCACTAATGCGGTCACGATCCCTTCCGCGCCGATCCGGCGGTCATGCGAGTTGGTGCCGTGAAGAATTTCGTCCAGCAGAAACAACAGCGGTACGGGCCCGTGTGCCGCATCCACGATCTCGCGCAGCCGCAGAATCTCCGCGTAGAACCGCGAATGGCCCGCCGGCAGCGAGTCGTCTATGCGCAGCGTGGCGCCGAGGACCAGCCGTGACAGTCGGAGCCTCCGGGCTCGCACCGGTCCGCCCGCGAGCGCCAGGACGGTGTTCAACCCGACCGAGCGCAGCAGCGTGCTCTTTCCGGACATGTTTGATCCGCTGACGAGCATGACGCGCGGACCCGCAGCGCCGCCGAGCCGCACGTCATTACGCACGGACCGTTCGTCGGCGATCAATGGATGGCCGAGGCCCTCGCCATCGAATACGGGGCCGTCGGCGGTCACTTCGGGAAATGAATCGAAGGGGTGTTCGAATCCGTAGGTCGCGAGCGCCGCCATCGCTTCGACGTCTCCGACGACGCGCAGCCACTCGCCAACGGCGGATCCATGCTGGATGTGCCAGCGATCAATGGCGACGGCCAGCTGCGGCTTCACCAGCAGCAGATAGGCAATCGGCGCGAACATCATGTTGTGCGTGGAGTCCACCCACGACACGAGCCGCCTCAGCTGTGCGATCCGCCGCGAGGCGGGCGTACCGTTTCCGCCGAGCATGGCATGCAGCACGGCCAGGCGCGGTGATTGGAAACGTTCGACTTCGATCCGAGTAATCAGCGCGCAGACGAGCGCCAGATCGCGCTCCGGCGTTTCGACCGCGTGCAGAGCCCGGTGGACGCGGTGCCGCCAGGCGGCCTGAAACGCCGCGACTCCGCACGCCCACGCGAGAAACCAGATCAACCCGATCCATTCGCGCGCTGCCGCAGCGGCCAGGCCGATTGTGACAACCGCCACACCGGCAAGGACGGGGCCGAGGAACGGCGGGAAACGCGCCGGCGGTGCGGCGGCCCATGAGCCGAGGGCCCCCGTACGGCCGATGGACGACTCGTCCGCGAGTACGGCGACATCCTCGCGAAAATCGAGCATCGGTTTCAGTTCCGACACCGCCGCCTGACGCGCGAGGATTTCGTCGGTGGACGCACCCGAACGAAACCAGTCGGCAAGCGTTGACTCACCCGCCGCCGTCCTGGCCGTGTTGATCAGCTCGAACAGTGACGCGCGCCCGAACAGATCGAGGTCGTGTGCATAGGAATGTCCCGCAAGAAAGCCGGCTCCGTCACGACCGGCTCCATGCCACTGACCCGACAGACGATCGAGGCCGCGCAGATACCAGCGTTCGGCATTCTTCGCGCGATCCATCCGATTGAGGAGCCGGGCATGCGCGACAGCCAGCGCGCCAAACACCAGCCACACGAGCAAGGGCCAGATCGGCGAGAGCATTCCCCGGATGAAGGCCATCCACAGCAATACAGCACCGATCGACGCCACTACTAGACGGGCGTTCGAAAAGAGGAGATGGCTGCGGTCGAAAGCGGCGATCCGCGAGCGCCGATCCGCGAGGCGGTCGTGGTACTCGGCCGCCGGTGATCGGGGGGCGGCGTCCGGTACGGTCACGCCCGCTTGCGTTTGGCGACCGGCTTTGCGGCGACAGCCTTGGCGGGGGTCTTCTTCTTCGCGCTCACGGCGTCGAGGCTCTTTCGGAGTGCGTCCATCAGGTTCACGACCTTGGGCGCCTCCTCCACGGCGGGCGCCACGACTTCCTGGCCGGCGACCTTGGCGTCGATGATGGCCTGGAGGCCCTCGCGATACTCGTCCTTGTAGTCGTTCAGATCGAGCGGCGCCTCGAACATCTCGATCACCTGCCTCGCGAGTTTGATTTCGTCGGGCTTCACCGTCGCGGGGACGGAACCGAGCTCCTCGACGGCGTCCATGCTCCTGATCTCGGCGGCGTGATGGAGCGTGTGCATCACGATGCCGCGCCCATGCGGCCGGACCGCGATGAGGTACTCGCGCCCGTACAGCGCGAGTTTGCCTACGCCCACCTTACCCTTCATCCCCTCGCGCATGACCGCGAACGCGTCGCCTGCGACGCTGCCGTCGGGCGCCAGGTAATAAGTGCGGTCCACGTACATCGGATCGATCGACGATTCGTCGGCGAACTGGACAAGATTGATGACCCGCGTCGATTCGGTGCGGACCTTGTCGAAGTCCTCGTCCGACAGCACGACGTACTGGCCCTTCTCGAATTCGTAGCCCTTCACGATCTCGGAATTCGGCACTTCGCGGTTGCAGTGGGCGCACCAGCGCTTCTGCTGGATGCGCGAGCGGCACTCCGCGTGCAGCTGGTTGAACGAAATCGTCGCGCCTGATTCGGTGGCCGGGAACACCTTGATTGGAATGTTCACCAGGCTGACCTTGAGATAGCCCTTCCAGGTTGCTCGTGCCGCCATACTCCTAGGATATCGGATGCACTGCTCGGCGGGACCACTGATTTGGCGCCGGCGTCACACATCCTCCCGTTCGTCGTGATCCAGGAGATCCAGCCCCGTGCCCGCGAAATGAATGTCGTGCCTGGCGATCTTGTCCCGCAGCAGACGGCGCGCGCCCGCGTAGTACTCGCCGGGCACTGTGAGACGCCGTGCAAGATTGCGCAGCCTCGAAATCACGATCAGCGCGACCGTGTCGCCGCTCTCACGCCAGCTGATGCCCCCGATTTCGTTGTACCGCATGAACGCACTGTCGGACCACACGCCGTCCTCATAGAATCCGCGCGCGACGTTCCGGCTCATCGGAAACAGATATGCGTAATAGAGAAACATCATGGACTCGCCAAAGACCTGGCGATGCCGCAGGCGGACGACGTTATAGAACAGGATCACGCCGAGCACGACGCCGATGGCCAGCCGGAGTGTGTAGTACGGCGGCCTCGGCCCACGCCAGGTCAACAACGCGCGGCGTCGCCGGCTCAGGTAAATCACGTACTCCGCGAGCAGCCGTGCGTTCGCCAGGGCAAATCCCACTCCCAGCACGAGCATGGTGCCCGTAACGACGGGCTCGATCTTCACAGCCGGATTTTACGCAAAAAACGTCCCGATATGCTGTGCAGCTCCGCGTCGACGAAAGGCCGCCAACGGCATGGAGCGAATCACTCGCACAACTGGGTGCGCATGCTGATGTAAGCTCTTGCGGGGGTCTTCTTGGTTCTCTCCGACCGTGACATTCGACTGCACCTGGCCTCGGGCAAGATCCGCATCACTCCGCCCGTCGATTTCGACACGCAGCTGGGCAGCTGCTCCGTCGACTTCCGGCTCGGCACCAAGTTTCGGGTCTTCGAGCACAGCCGCTTCGCCTATATCGACCTTCGCAAGGGCGTGGACGTCGACGAAATCATGCGCGAAGTGGAGATCGGACCGGAGGAGACGTTCACGCTGCACCCGGGTCAGCTCGTGCTCGGGATGACGATCGAGTCGCTGGAGCTCGCGCCGGACCTGCTTGCCAGGCTCGAAGGCCGCAGCAGCCTGGGCCGCCTGGGGATCATCGTGCACGGCACCGCCAGCGTGTTCGATCCCGGCTGGATCGGCAACCCGACGCTCGAGCTTGGCAACGTCGGCATCCTTCCGGTGTCGCTGTACGCCGGCATGCGCATCTGCTCGTTCACCTTCGAGACGCTATCCTCCCCTGCCGACGTTCCGTACGCCGCTAAAAAAGGCAACAAGTACGCGCACCAGACGGGTCCTCTCGCCAGCCGGTACGCGAACGAAAAATGACGATGGCGACCGGCAGCCCCAATCAGGCCGAACGACTGAGCCGGCCGAGTGTACCCGCGCTCGACGATGTGCTCGGCGTCGCCCTGCGCGTTCTGGACGACGGCTTCGTGAGGGTCGTGGACTACATGGGGTACGACGGCTCCGTTGTGCAGGCGGCGCGTGTCTCGTACGGTGCCGGCACGAAGCGGGTGCACGAAGACCGCGGCCTCATCCGATATCTGTTGAGGCACGCACACACGACCCCGTTTGAAATGTGCGAGATCACGCTTCACGTGCGTGTGCCCATGGATACATGGCGCCAGTGGATCCGCCATCGGACGGCCAACATCAACGAGTACTCGACGCGTTATTCGGTCGCGATCGATGCTGCCCAGCGAACGCCGCCGTCAGAGTGGCGGCGGCAGTCATCCGACAATCGCCAGGGCAGCGCGGGGTTTCTGTCGGCCGAGCAAGGCACCGATTTGTCGGCGGTGGAAGCGCATCTTCAAGAGCTCGCAAGGCAGACATACGAAGCGCGCCTGAGCGCCGGCGTCGCGCGCGAGCAGGCAAGGAAGGATCTGCCGCTGTCGACCTATACCGAGGCCTACTGGAAGGTCGACCTCCATAACCTGCTCCACTTCCTGCAGCTGCGAATGGACGACCATGCGCAGGAGGAGATTCGCGCGTACGCCACCGTCATCGGCGATCAAATCGTCGCCAGGTGGGTTCCCATCGTCTGGGAAGCCTTCAACGATTACCGGCGCCGCGCGCTGCGCCTCTCGCGAATCGAAGTCGACGTGGTGACGGCACTGGCCGAATCTCCCGCACGCGCGCGCGCCGTCGCCGAATCGCTTGGCCTGTTGAAGATGGACGCCGAGGGGCGCATGGCGCCCAACCGCGAGCGCCGGGAACTCGAGGAGAAACTGATTCGCCTGGGATTCAGCGTGCCGTGGGCGCCGGCGACACCATGATGCAGCTCAAAGTGAAGCGCCTACGTCCCGCCGCAATCCTCCCGTCTTACGCCCGCGCCGGTGACGCCGGACTGGATCTGTTTGCCGTCACAGCGGTCTCCATCGCTCCGGGCGCGTCGGCCCTCGTGCCGACCGGCGTCGCGATTGAGCTGCCGCCCGGCACAGAAGGCCAGGTTCGTCCGCGCAGCGGTCTCGCGCTGAAGCACGCGATTACCGTATTGAACACGCCGGGGACGGTCGACGAAGGATACCGCGGCGAAGTGGGCGTGATCCTGATCAACCACGGCCGGACGGTGTTCGCCGTGGAAGCGGGGATGAAGATCGCGCAGCTGGTCGTCAGTCCGCGGATTCAGGTGGACGTACAGGAAGCCGCCGAGCTAAGCGATACGCAACGGGGCTCAGGCGGGTTCGGTTCCACCGGAGCCTGACGGACGAGTCTAGTCGTCTGGTCATTTAGTCATCTGGTCATTGTTTGATCATTTCCCGACTGACCAATTGAACAACGATGACGAGATCACCAGATGACTAGATGACCAGACTCGTCAGACCCGGGACTGATATTCGCCCGTCTCGGTGTTGACGCGGACCTTGTCGCCCTCGTTGACGAAGGACGGTACGTTGATGACGAGGCCGGTCTCCAACGTGGCCGGCTTCACCTGCGCGCTGGCGGTGGCACCCTTGATGCCCGGCACGGTTTCCTTGACGACCAGGTCCACCGTGGGTGGCAGCTCGATGCCGACGGGCTCGACGTCGTAAAACTCCACGCGGATGATCGAGTCGGCGATCAGATAGTCCTTCGAATCGCCGAGCGCCTCGGCCGAAATCTGAATCTGCTCGTAGCTCGACGTGTCCATGAAGTAGTAGTGATCGGTGTCGTTGTAGAGGTACTGCATCTCGCGTTCATCGAGCACGGCACGCTCGACGTCTTCCTCGGCGCGGAACTTGTGGTCGGCGAGCGACATCGTCCGGATGTTGCGCATCCGGACCTGGATGTGCGCCCGTTTGTTGCCCGGCGTCAGATGGTGGAGCTCGAGGATGCGGAAGAGGTCGGTATTGACCTTGATGAGCATCCCTTTCCTGAGGCGAGTCGCTTGAACAGATGAGGGCATTGTCCGCCTGTATATCCTTGAAATCGTAGCACATATCCCAATAGTCGACCTTGCCGCCCGAGGGAGCAGTCATGCTACGATGCCGATCGTGGCTTTTTCGCGGTGGGATCCACTGCGCGACCTGATCGCGCTGCACGAGCAGATCGGCCAGCTGGTCGGCACGGATGCGCCCGGATGGACGCCAGCTGTTGACCTGTACGAGACAGCCACCGATTTCATCCTTACCGCAGATCTTCCCGGCCTCTCTCGCGATCAAATCGACGTCAGCGTGGACGACAACCGCGTCATCATCCGCGGCGAGCGGATCGGCGGTCCAATCGACATGCCGTGCGAGCAGTTCCATCGCGTCGAGCGCGGCCACGGCCGCTTCTCCCGTTCGTTCGCGCTTCCCGACGCCGTCGACGTCGAGCGCGTGTCGGCCGACCTGAAGGACGGCATCCTTACTGTCCGAATTCCAAAGACGAGGGGCCGCGGCGCAAGCCGCGTCTCCGTCAGCGGCTGAACAACCCGGCGATGTCTTTCAGCTCAGACCTCTCATCTCTCCTTCGTAAGCTGTTCGTCGGAACCGTGCTCGTGGTCGCGGGTTTCGCCGGCGGCCTCGTGCTGACGGCGCGCCTTCGTCCGGTCTCCGAATCGCGCGCCGAAGCCGCGCCAGCGCCCGCTCCCGAACCCGCTCCCCCGATTCAGGCTCGCGGCACCGCCGCCGCGGCTGCGGCCGCGACTGGCGGCCCGGACTTCACGCGGATCG
>Ga0136846_1210708_pt1 | contig 15564 bp, 10 predicted proteins | sample HopSoiMetagenom2_FD_96841 | JGI IMG/M metagenome (GOLD analysis project Ga0136846, IMG submission 96841) | Grasslands soil microbial communities from Hopland, California, USA - 2 Assembly 2016 (version 4) | ecosystem: Environmental > Terrestrial > Soil > Grasslands | place: USA: Hopland... | reverse complement strand
GCGAGCCCTCTTATCCCATTGCTTCGTCTGGGGCGAACCGTTCGGCCATGCCGGCCTGATCGAGCGCCTTGCGGAGCCGCTCCGGGCGGTCAATGTTCACTGGCCTGAACCGCATTTTCTCTATCGCGACGAGCCGGTTGAAACGCTTGCCGAGAAGTTCATTGCCAACCTTTATCCGCCGCCAAAGCAGTTACTTGCCGCCTATCTCGCCTGGTTCGACGCGCTTTTCGCACAGCCGGCCCGAGCGGCGGGAAAGGAGCGGTGGGGAATTAAGGAAGTCCGCTTGTCAGCCGACCACGCGGCATTCCTGCGGTGGCTCTATCCCGACGCCCGCTTCCTCTATCTGGTCCGCAACCCGTATCAGGCCTTCCGATCATTTGCAGCGCGCCGTGACCAGGGTTGGAAATGGTTTCATCGCTGGCCAACGCATCCCGTGACTCCCGAGCTCTTCGGTCGTCATTGGAAAGAGCTCGTCACCAGCTTTCTCGCCGGGGGTGAAGGCGGAGGCGGTCTAGTGGTCCGCTACGAAGATCTCGCGAGCGGCGATTGGGACAAAATTCGCGATTACGTTGGCTTCGAGCTGAGCGAGGAAGCAATTCGGACCAATCCCCGGGATGGCGGTCCGCCTCCGCTGTCCGCTCTTGCGCCAACCGACTTGGCTCCTCTTCGTGCTGCGGTCGAGCCGCTCGCCAGCGAGCTTGGCTATCAAGCCGAGACAACCCCCAAGCCCTCATCGGCGACTATCAGAATTGTGTCGATCGAACGAAAGCAGAAGACGGGCGAAGCAAAAGCCACGACAAGCGATCTCGGCCCCGGAGCGCCAATCCCTTCACCGTCTGTCATCCAGCGTCCATCGACAGACACTCCATTCACTCGGTGCGCTCCCAGCCGCTGCGCGATCCTCGTGCCCGTGGCCGACCGCATCGAGTCGGCCTGCGAAGCTTCGCTCCGCGAGCTAGAGCGACGCGGCTACCCCGTATTCCGCGTTCACGGCTACAAGCAGATTGACTTGGCCCGTTGCCAGATGGCCAGCGATGCGCTCGCCGCCGGGTGCGAAGAAACTCTCTGGATCGACGCCGATACGGCTTTTCATGCCGATGCCGTGGACCAGCTGCGTAGCCACAATCTGCCGATCGTCGCGGGCATCTACGCGAAAAAATCAAAACGTGAGCTGGCCATCCACGCAATGCCCGGGACGAGCGATATTCAATTTGGCAAAAGCGGCGGCCTGCTCGAACTTCAGTATGCGCCCACCGGCTTTCTGCTCGTGCGCCGCGAGGTCTATGACAAAATGCGAACCCAACTCGGGCTGCCAGAATGTCGAGCCGACACTGGCCGCACGCTGGTTCCTTACTACGCTCCGCACATTCGACCCGACGGTGACGGCTGGTGGTACCTGGCCGAGGATTTTTCTTTTTGCGAGCGGGCCCGCCAGTGCGGCTACAAAATTATGGCCGACACCACCATCCGCCTGTTCCACATTGGCTCCTATTCCTACGGTTGGGAAGACGCCGGCCGCCGCGTCCCCCGCTTCGGCAGCTACAAGTTTCGTCTCACGGATGCAAAGGCGAAGGAATAATCGCCAGCCTAAAGCCTAAAGTCTAAGGCCTTAGATCTTAAGCTTTAGACTTTAGATCTGTATGTGCGCAGCGCGGGGTTGACAATCTTCCGCTTCGTGCTGAAATTGAATGACGTTCGATAAATTGCCGCCCCCTTCGTCTAGTGGCCCAGGACCCCGGGTTCTCAGTCCGGTAACAGGGGTTCGACTCCCCTAGGGGGTACCTAAAGCCAGGTTTGCAATCGCTTGCAGCCTGGCTTTTTTCGTTCCGTTCGCCACGGAAATTGCTACTGGAATGTGTGCTGGTACAGCGGCTTGCCGTCCATCGAATGGAACTCACATTTCAGCGTACGGTCTGGCGAATAAGTGACAGCCAAAAAGCCGCCGCGGCTGGCTGAGTACGGACGATCAACGCCGTCATAGGCGGGTGGAACCGGCTGGACGTGCTCATCGTAAGTCGGGCCACAACTGAATTCATGAATCGACCGGCCGTTGCGCTTGTCAATGGAATGATATTGCCAGTGGCGATCGCCATTCATCAACACGACGTTCGATAGCTTGTTGTCCTTGAGCCAATCGAGAAACGCCTGGCCTTCATACCAGAAGCCGTTGAGGTTGGCTTGATTGTCGCCCTTGAGCAGCCGATCGGGGCCCATGATCGGGTTGGGGGAGATGATAATTCGATAATCGGCTTCGCTGGCCAGCAGTGTTTTCTTGAGCCATGCCTTTTGCTCCTGGCCCCAGATCGTTTTTTCCGGTCCATCAGGCATGTCGTTCGGCGAGCGGAACTCGCGGTTCTCGAGTAACCAAAGCTGAATGCCTTTTCCCCAGGAAAATGTGCGGTACGGCTTCTCGCTCATCGGAAAGACTTGCCGAAATACACGGGCGCCTTCCTCGGCCGTGAGCCAGTTCACGTCGAGCTTGCGATTCCCCTTGGTTTCGGTGTAGCGGCCCTCGGAATCGTTTTTCTTCGCGGCGTTGACCCAGATGCCCTTCATGTGCGGGTCGCAGTCGTTGAAGCGAAAGTCATGATCGTCCTTCAGAAAATAGCCGCCGACGTTGCGATAGTATTCCTTCATCGGCGGCAGTCCGAACATCTGCTGGTAGGCTCGCCAGGCGCCCGGCACATCCCGGGCATGCCCCTGACCGTCGTAATACACATTATCGCCGTCCGAAATGACGAAGTCGGGTTTCTGCGCGGCCATCGGAACATACGTCGCAGAGCCGTCGAGGTCCTGACATGTCGTGAGATGGAATTTCACGGCAGCCCAATCATTCGCGGCAGGTGCCGTCCGAAAGGAGAACAGATCAGAAGTCTCGCTTTTCGCAGCTGCATCCGTTCGATATTCCACGCGATAGAAATAGCGCGTCGCCGGCTTCAACTCGCGGAGCTGAAAGTGGATCGACCAATCCGCATCAGGATTCACCCGCTGCCAGCCAGTCACCTGCGCCGTTTGCAGCGCTTCATCGGTTGCAAAACGCAGCTGCGCTTCGCCTTCGCGGCCCGGAATGTTGCCACTCGCGTCCTGCCCCGGCGTTTTGGTCAGCCGTACCAGCACAATTGCTGAGCGGTCGGTCATCTCGCCCGCCTTGCAACCGCTTCCGACATAGATATCGGTCGCATGAGCAATTCGAGAGCTTAGGAGGAGATAGGCGACAATCGCAGAAAATAATCGAATGTTGCACATGGAATGTCTGATCAGTCTTAGTTTTTACTTACTTTGTGCTTCTTGATGGTTCTTCCGAAGCCCCGCGGACCGCGCCGGGAAGTGGTGGTGCTGGCCCGGGCGCAATCTCAAGGTCTCTCACGTCGCGCTGAAACTCGACATCGAACTTTCGCGCGCTTTCAGCTAGTCGCTGCATGATCTCACGATGCTGCGAGGCCACATCCATCGTTTCGCCCAGATCATTAGCCAGATCATACAACGTCGGCTTGGGCCACAGGCGGTGCTGACGGGAAAAAAGCTCCGGCTGATGCGTGAACCATACGCTGGGCAGGCGTTTTTCCGGCAGCTCATCGATTTGTACAAATAGTTTCCACGTTCCCTCTCGCACTGCCTGCAGTTGCGGCCCAAAGTAATGGAATAGTACGCGCGGCTTGGCTGGTGACTGACTGCGGACAAGAAGATCGCTTACATCTTGACCGTCAATCACGCGGTCGTGGGGAATCGCGGCACCCGCAAGCGCCGCCAGAGTCGGGAATAGATCAAGAGCCGAGAGCGGCTCATTGATTACGCGGCCCGCAGCAAACTTCTTCGGCCACCGAGAGATCGCCGGCACGCGCAAGCCGCCTTCGAACGTCGTACCCTTTCCGCCTCGCAGCGGTCCATTGCTGCCGCCAAAGCTACGACCGGGAAAACGGCCATCATTTTTCGCATTTGGCTGTCTCGGTCTGACCGGCGCGCCATTGTCTGAAGTGAAAATGACCAGCGTCCGTTCATCAAGTCCCAATTCACCGAGCGTGTCGAGCAACCGTCCAACGCTCCAGTCGATCTCCTCAACCGCGTCACCATACAGGCCCGCCTTCGACTTGCCTGCAAACTCAGCCGACGCGTGCTGGGGAATGTGTGGCATGGTATGCGGCAGATACAGAAAAAACGACCGCTGGCGATTCGTGCGAATAAAATCGATCGCTCGCTCCGTGTAACGGCGTGTGAGCAGCGATTGGTCCACCGGCGCCTCGATGACTTGGTCGCCGTCGATCAGCGGCAGCGGCTCCAGACCCATCACCTGAGTAAATCGCTCATGGGGGGCCCACTCAGTCGAATCATTGCTATAGGGCAGCCCAAAAAACTGATCGAATCCGTGGTTGAGTGGACGGAACCGCGGACTCCATCCCAGATGCCATTTGCCGATGCAGGCTGTCGCATAGCCGCGCGCTTTGAGCACATCGGCGAGCGTGATTTCATCTGGCGGCAGCCCCTGGTGCTCCGCAGGAAAGAGCACATAAGGCACCCCACACCGGGCCGGCAGCCGGCCGGTGAGAAGGCCAGCGCGCGACGGACTGCAAAACGGCGCGGCCACGGAAAAATCGGTCAGCCGCACACCGTCACGTGCCATCGCATCCAGCCGCGGAGTAGCAATGTCCGTTGCTCCGTAGCAGCCGAGATCGCCGTAGCCCAAGTCGTCGGCCACAACCAGCACGATATTAGGGCGCGGCAATTGAGCGCTTGCCGAAACACCGATCGCAACACAACAAATCGCGCTAAGGACAACTCGGAAATTCATGGTTGGTGCGCCGGCGGTCTGAACATCAATCTGCACTGTCAGCTTACTCGAATCACCGGCCGGTCGAATCGCGGCGGGAGGTCCATTCGCCTAAATCGTGCGCGAATCGGGTATGCTAAAGACTGGATGCCTTTGTCGCCATGCTGCGGAGTCACAGACGATGGTTAATCGATGCTCGGCCCATTTTCCTGATCGCCTGGCAAAACGGTTCTGCCTTGTTATCGCTGCTTTCGCCAGTTCTGGCCTACTTCCGGCCGCCGCCGAAGACGCGAAACCAAACACCGACGGTTGGATCAGCCTCTTCAATGGCAAAGACTTGACGGGCTGGACACCGAAGATCAAAGGCTACGAGCTGGGTGAGAACTTCGGCGACACCTTCCGCGTCGAAGAGGGTGTAATGAAAGTCTCGTACGACCAGTACAACAAATTCGATCGCAAATTCGGCCACATCTTCTATAAGGACAAGTTTTCCCACTATCGCATCCGCGTCGAGTATCGCTTTGTCGGCGATCAGTGTCCCGGCGGTGAGGGCTGGGCCACGCGCAACAGCGGCGTAATGCTGCATTGCCAGCCGCCGGAAACGATGGCGAAGGATCAGGATTTTCCCGTTTCGATTGAAGTGCAGTTTCTCGGCGGGCTGGGCAAAGGGTCCCGGAGCACGGCCAATCTCTGCACGCCGGGCACACACATCGTCATGAACGGCAAGCTGATCAAGCAGCATTGCACTAACTCCAAGTCCAAAACCTATGACGGTGACCAATGGGTGACCGTCGAGGCTGAGGTCCATGGCGACAAGCTGATCAAGCACTTCGTCAATGGCGAGGAAGTGCTCTCCTATGAGCAGCCGCAATACGACGACAGCGATGCCACCGCTCGACCCCTGATCAAGAATGGTCACGTGCTCATTCCCGAAGGTTACATTTCGCTCCAATCCGAAAGCCACCCGATCGAATTCCGCAAAGTCGAGTTGCTCCCGCTGGCTTCTGGCTCTTGACTTCTGGCCCCCGGCCTATGTCCCAACTCGGCTTCGAACCGATTTTCGACAGCTACATCGCAGTGGGGCTGATCGCTCTCGTCTTGTTGGCGCTACTCGCGATCAGGCCGCAGTTCGGCTCGCTCACACCGCGTCGAAAACTCACGCTCACTGCCTTGCGACTGGCAATCGTGCTGTTGGCTGTCGCTGCACTCTTGCGGCCGACGTTGATCAGGACCGTACGCAATCCGCGGCCCAGCTCGTTTGTTGTCTTGCTAGATACCAGCCGCAGCATGAATCTGCCCAGCGGCCGCAGCGAGCAGAGGCGATGGGAGTCGCAGCTCACGGCACTCCAATACGTGCGAGCTGAGCTGGACCGCCTGGCTTCCACATCGCAGGTTCGCGTCTATGGCTATGATCAGAAAATCAGACCGCTGGAGGTCTCCGGTGGCCGAATTAAGTTTCCGGACGCCGCAACCGGCGAGCAAACCGACATCGGAACGTCGCTCGCCGAGGCCCTGAAAGCCGAGCAGGGAAAGCAATTGGCTGGCGTGCTTTTGCTGGGGGATGGCACGCAGACGGCATTTGAGCCGCAAGTCGAAAATCAGGAAGCCGCGCGGAAGCTGCACGACGAATTTGCCGCGCCGCTTTATACCGTGACGTTTGGCCTGGCTGGCGACGCGGCGCAGGCGCGCGACATCGCCGTCGAGCGCCTCGATGAGCAGTTTACGGTCTTCGTCAAGAATGAGCTCATGGTCCGCGGCGTCATCCGTGTTCGCGGCTATGCGAAGCAGGATTTACCGGTCGAGCTGCTCCTGACCGACGACAAAAATCAAACGCAAACCATTGGCCGCCGCACCGTCCGCGCTAACGAGGACAATCGGCAGGTCGAGGTCGAGTTCGCCTACGCGCCACAAGCGCCCGGCCACTATCGCCTGACGCTCAAGGCCGAAAAGCAACCCGATGAGCAGGTGGAGAAGAACAACCAGTTGGACGCTTTTCTCACCGTCCTCGAAGGCGGACTGCGCGTCCTCTATATGTTCGGGAATTTACCGTTTGAACAGAAATTTATACGCCGCGCGATTAATGCCTCGCCCGATATTGAGTTGGACGACTATTTTATTGACAGTCGCACGCGGCAAAAGTGGCCGATCAATCTCGGCAGCGCGCAGGCACTGAACAAATACGACGCCTTCATTCTCGGCGACATTGACGCCGCCGCGCTCGGGCCGGCCAACGAAATGCTGATCGCCGCCGCGATTGACAAGGGCAAAGGGCTGTTGATGCTCGGCGGCAATTCGAGCTTCGGCCGCGGTCACTACCGCGGTACAAGAATCGCCGATGCGCTGCCCATCGTGATCAATCAGATCGAAGGCGCGGACTTTGGGGAGCAGGCTATCGAGCAATTCTTCCTGAAGGAGCCGATCCACATTGTCCCGCGGGACCCGCACCCCATTACGCGGCTAAGCGGCGATCCGAATAGCGCAGCTGTTTGGAGCCGGTTGCCGCCGCTTAAATGGGCGAACAAGTTTAGTGGCGTGAAGCAAGCGCCGGGCGTGCGCGTGCTGCTCGAATCTTCGCAGGGGGATCCGCTCTTGGTCACGGGCGAATACGGCGGCGGCCGGACCCTCGCCTTTGCCGGCGCCTCGACTTACCTCTGGCCAATGCACGGCTTCAGTCGAGAGCATAATCGCTTTTGGCGGCAAATTATCCTGTGGCTTGTCCGTCAAGACGACCGCAATCGCGACGATGTCTGGATCAAGCTCGATCAGCGGCGTATCAATCCCGGTAGCCGGATGACGATTCATGCCGGGGCTCGCACCGCTGCGGGCGATCCGCTTGAAACAGCGCGTTTGGAAACAGTTCTCGTGCACCCAGGCGGTCGCCGCGAGCCGCTGACCCTCTCACGCGACAACGCCGACTTTCGCGGGACCTTACAGCCGACCGAGGCTGGTGACTACGCGATTGAAACGACTGCCTACGAGGGAGATCGCCTCGTCGGCAATGCGCGGGCGGAATTTCTCGTCTATGACCGGGACATCGAGCTTAGCACACCCGCAGCGGACCCCGACTTAATGGCCTCGCTGGCTGCTTGGACGCGGCAGGAAGGCGGTCGCGCCGTCGCGCCTGAAGAATTGCCGAAGCTGCTTAGCGACCTGGCGCGTAAGCCGCCCGAATACGAAGTGAGGCAAACGCGATGGAAGCTCGCGGGAACAGCGGCCGATGCCTGGCTGATGCTGCTATTGATGACCAGCGTCCTCACGATGGAATGGTTCCTGCGCAAAAAATGGGGCCTTGTTTAGACGCTCCGCCCAGCGAGCACTCCCGTGCTAAACGCCGCCTGAAAGTTGTACCCGCCGATTGGACCATCCAGATCGAGAATCTCGCCGGCGAAGCAAAGGCCAGGTACGAGTTTGCTCTCCATTGTGTGGCTATCGACTTCATGGAGGGCAATGCCGCCTGCCGTGACCTCGGCCTTGGCGAACCCGCGGGTGCCTGTGATCGGAATCTCCGCGCTTTTGATCGCTGTCACCAGCGCCGCGCTTCCGGCCTTCGAAAATTCCGCAGCTCGCGTTTCGAGTGGAACACCAGCGACCGCCAACAGCGCCTCAACCAATCGACGCGGCAGCCTCTCGGCAAGCAGATTGGCAATCAGCCGCTTGCCATCGCTCCCCGCGGCGCGGCGAAAATCCTCTTCGCATTGCTGCACTGGCGTATCAGGCAGGAAATCGCAAACCAGCTTCGCCTGACCTTGGCCGGCCATCGCCGTGAATGAGCCGCTGATATCGAGAATCACCGGCCCCGAAAGTCCAAAGTGGGTAAATAAAAGCGAGCCGCGGCGGCGATCCAGCGATTTGGCCCCATCGCCCGCCAAGAGTTGCACTTTTGCGTCGGGTATGGTGACGCCGCTCAATTCCCGGACCCATGCCTCGTCCGTCGTGAGTGGCACTAGCGCGGGCCGCGGCGGAACAATCGTATGTCCCCATTCGGCCGCCCAAGCGTAGCCGTCGCCCTTCGTTCCACTGCCGGGATACGATTGGCCGCCCACCGTGATGATGAGTTTGCCCGCCTTCAGCTCACCGTGGCTGGTTGTCAGCCGAAAACCGTCTCTGGTTTCTAGCGATTCGATTCGCTGAACCGGATTTTCCAGTGCCAATTCTGCTCCGCTGCGATGCAGCCGCCGCATCAAAGCTTCTAGTACATCAGTGGCCCGATTGCTGACTGGAAAAATCTTGCCCGTCTCTTCCACTTTCGTCGGCACGCCCTCGTCTTCAATGAGCTGGACCAGATCAGCCGGCGACAGGGCCGCCAGCGCCGAATGCAGAAAATTTCCTTGTTTTCCGTACGCTTTGATAATGCCCCACTTGTCGGTTGCATGCGTGAGATTGCACCGCGTGCCACCCGACATCAAAATCTTCACGCCTGCGCGGCGATTCTTCTCGATGAGCAGCGTCCGCCGCCCGCGCGCCGCCGCTTCTGCCGCCGCGACTAATCCCGCCGCTCCGGCGCCGACGACAATGACGTCGTAATTCAAGTCCACGATCCCAGGTCTAAGATCCAAAGTCACTTCAGTTGCCGACGTTGGACTTTAGACTTTGGATGTTGGACCGGCTAGAGCCACAACGACACGGCCCACAGCACCAAAAAAATTCCGCCCATGAACATGGTCATCCACACCGCTGTGTGCCACGCGTGATACAGAATTGGCCGTGGCAGCTCATGTCGCGTCGCTCCATACACCAGGCTGACCGATAGAATCAACGGAACGATGTACCAGAACTGAGCGGCAAGAAGACTGGAGGCGATGAGCATGTGATTTTCCTGAGATTCAAGCTGCTTTCTTCCCCTTATCCTTTGACTTGTCGTCCTCCGGTGGCCCGCGCTCTTGTTTGCCAGGCTCGCTCACGACTGGACCGCCGTACGCGTCCCAAATCGCCAGCACATTGAGCAATCCGGCGATCATTGTGTACAGCGTGCCGAGCTCAAACCGCATGTTCAGCGTCTTATGCCAGTCCGACAACTCGTCCTGCGTTCGCGGCGGCGCCATCATACCGCCCAGCATCGGCTCCTTGCCACGGCGAACCATCATGCCCTGCACAATTGCCGGTAGCGCGGGGAGCCCCGTCCCGAGTTGCAGCGGATACTGCCACCGCCGATCGACCTGGTTCCACGAGGCATAGACCACTTTGCCTTCGCCTAGCGCCAGCCCGAAAAAGTACGTCCCCAGGATGCAAATCATGAACAGCAGACCCTTGCCGGTCCGCCGCTGGTAAAGATGTCCTGCCCCCGGAACGAGCCATGCCAACAGCGCGGCCAGCCACGGATCGCGCAGGTCAATTTCCAAGGCCGGTTCGGAGCTGGGCGAGGGATTCGTGCTCATGGATGTCAATCGCTGGACTGTAGGCGCACAAGAGCCGTTATTTTAGCCGCCAGCCCGCTAGGGGCTAGACCAATGCTCGCCTGCTGGATGTTCGCTCGATCTGAAAGAATCTTGGACCGAACTCCAGCCGCCGCAGTATCATGTTGCGCCAGGGCATGAGAAAGGCGGCTGCTGTGGACGATAAGCTGAAAGAACAACTTCTCCCCGCCGTAATGGTCTTCAACTTTATTCTGGCCGCCTACATGAGCGTCCGCGTCATTTATCCGACGCTGACGTCCAACCGCCCGCTCCACTCTGGCGCGTTCTTCACGCAGCTATTGATCGGCGCTGGCATTGGCCTCATTGCGGCCGCCATCACCCTCACCATCATGATGCGGCGGAAGTAGGCTCAGCTTAGTGACTTCAGCTTGGAACGCTCAGGAATTTGGCCAGCCGAGCATGTGTCTGGTCGTTGTGGAGTTCTTTTTTTCCAAAGCCATACTCCGCGCCTGCCGCCACGGCAACCTGCTGCTGTTCCGGATAGTTTGTGATCAGCATGCAAGGCGCTGGCGCAAGCTTCGCGTCAGCCTTGATCGCCTTGATCACGTCCAGCCCATCGCTGTAATCCTGATCGAGCTTGCGATTGACCAGCACGAGATCGAATGGTCCCTGCCGCAGCGCCGCTAGTGCATCGTCCAGCCCATCCGCTTGAACGACTTCCGCGTCGAAAGTTTTTTCAAGCATGCGCCGAATCGCCCCATGATCCGGTCCGCAGTTACCGACATCCAAGACGCGCTTGGGCATATAGAACTCAAAGAACCGAGAACATCAAAGGACCAAGGTGCAACTGTAGTGCCGTTTTTGGTTGTGGGGGTCCCTTGAGTTTATCGATTTTTTACTCGCCTCCGCTCGCGGCCGTCTTTTCACTTCTTGTCGGCGCGATGGCGAAGACATGGTCCTTGCTGGCGATGTATAGCACGTTGTTGGCCACGATTGGCGTGCTATAGACCGAGTTGCCCATATTGACGTCGAACAGCGGATCGTGCTTTTCTTTCGTCAGATTGAAAATCGCGATGTCGCCGTCCTCATCACCTACATACACCTTGTCGCCCACAATCATCGCCGAGCCCCACGCGGCCGCCAGCATATCGTACGACCAATATTCCTTGCCGTTTTGAGCATCGAGGCAGTGGAACAGCCCGCTGAAATCGGGGACGAACAACAGGTCGCTTTTAATCGCGCAGGTGCTGATCGACCGATGAAACTGCTCATCAAACTCGATCTTGCCGTCGCCGTTGGCATCGTAGGATGTGTATTTCCAGACAACGCCCGAGTTCGGATTGTCGATCGCGATGTCGCCATCCGCCTCGACTACCGCCTGAATTCGCTTCACTGGAATCGGCTTCGTAGGATCGGCCCGGTTCACCGCCAGCTTTTCGCTGATATCGCCCCGCTTGGTGGGATCGACGCACCACAAAATCCCAACCCCTTCACCGTGCTCGGGGTCCTGCCCTGTGCAAAAATAAACTTTGTTGTCGTAAATCACGGGCGTACTAATGATATCGTTCCGCGTGCCGCGGCCGCCTAGCTCCAGCACCGAATCCTTTGGGTTAATGTCAAACTTCCAGAGCAGCTCCTTCTTCTTATCGGCCTTGAAGCTATAGACCCAGCCATCGCCGCCTCCAAAGATCACCTGGGCCACGCCGCCGATGACGCCGACCGAAGGGCTGGTCCACTGGCCATGCAAGATGTTTTTGCCGGGGGAATTGTCGGTCCAATAAATCTCACCCGTGTGCTTGTTCATCGCCACGAAGCTTGGCGCCCGGGGCGCCGGGACCGTGATGTGCGCCTCATCGACGCCATTGCTCGTATTTACGAACAGAATGTCGCCCCAGCTTGTCGGCGACGAGCTGCAGGCATTGTGCTGGGATGTGCCGAGCTCGTTCATCATGTCCAATACCCATACAATATCCGCCTCATCCTTATCGGCGGCCGTGATGATCTTGAAGCCTGATAGCATCGGTCCGGCGAGCCGAATTTCCAAGTCGCGGTCATTGTCGTTGACCTTCGCCTGGAACGTCCACTTTTTGTTGGGCGCTTTAACTTTGTCATCAGCTTTCAGCGCGATATCGCCCTCCGGCAGAGGCATTCCCGCGGCCGCAAATCGGGCCCGCACGTCCGTTGGAATTTTGCCCGCCTCCAATTCTGTCAAATAAGCGGCGACCTTGTCCTGTGCCGCATCGTCGGCCCGGCGAATATCGAACAACCGCGCCGGCTCTTTACTTTCGGGTCGGCCATCGTCTTCGTTGTCGTAAAAGCCCTCTGTGTCCAGACAGCGAATTTCGCCGCGGCTGGTCACGAACCAGACCCGGTTTTCCTCCACGAGCGCAGAACCACACAGACCTAGCAGCGGCCAGTCATGGACGCGGCCGGTGGGAAGCTTCTCGCTCGAATGCTGCCAGAGAAATTTCCCATCGGCCTCGTTAAAGCAAACCAGCACTCCCAAGTCGATATCGCCGGGATAGCGCTTTAGATAACCGTTGCTGTTGTTCGTCCCAACAAACACTTTGCCGGAAGCTACTACGGCATTGCCAAACGTCTGGCTGCCCAGCGTGCCAACCCACTTGATGTTTTTGGCCTTCGACGGCTTCCATTCGCCCGTCTTGCGGTCGAAATCGCCTGGGGCCCAATCGGTAACAATTCCCTCGGCCACCGGCGTGTTGTTGCGAAGTGACGTGCCGCCCCACTGGTTCCAGTCGCCCGGTTTGATCGTCGGATTGTGCAGCGCCGTGTCCGGCTTATCTTTCGTTGCCTTCTCATCTGCTGGCTTCACACCCGCAGGATTCGCGTCTGTGGGCGTCTCGCCCTTGGGAACTGCGGGAGCAGTCGCCTTCGTTTCGGCCGCCTTCTCCGCCGCCTTTTCTACAGGCGTCTTATCCTTCTCCGCTTTTTCATCGGTTGGCTTCACGCCCGCGGGATTTGCGTCGGTTGGCGTTTCGCCCTTTGGCACCACCGGTTTTTCCTCGGCCGCTTTTTCGCCGGCTTTCTCTTCCGCCGGTTTCTCATCCTTAATTTCAATCTTTGGACTCAGGCTGTCGGACGCCACATCCGTCGTCGCGCCGGTCGTCCCCAGGCGTTTGCTCTTCGGCTTGGCTGGCTGGCAGCCTGTCAGTAGCGCCGCCGCCACCGCGCCGAAGAAGAGAGCGGCGATGATTGCCGCCAAAGCTTTCAAGTGTCGCATGCTGAAACACTCCCAAGTTTTTCAAGTCGTCAGTTTGCCGAATTCGGCGTGACGCTCACGTTATCAATAAAAATTTCACCGGTCGGCGGCACGGCATTGCCAAATAAACCTGGTGCCCCCGCCATGTTCGGCATCGGGTCTTTCATCTCGATGCTCCAATCGGCTGGCTCCTTGTCGTCGCGCTTCCAAATCTTGCCTTGCAGCATCGCTTTGCCGTCGTCGTTGGAGGCTCGCAGCTTCAGCGTGTACCACACATTCGGCTCGAGCTTGAACGGTAGCTCCTTTTGCGATCGCTTGTCGTGCGCAATCCAGCTCATTAGCTTGAGCCACTCATTTTCGCCCGAAACTTCCAATGTATAGCCTTGCGCGATCACACCCACGTCCGGCAGCTTCCCGCCGTCCGCTGCTTTGAAATCGGTCTGAACCGTGTAGTCGTGCAGATCCGATGGCCCCATCGATAATCGGCTGCGCGTCCCAAGCGGGATCGTGGTGATCTTGACCATGACATTGCTGCCATCCACCTGCCGCATCACATGCCGATAACGCGCCCCGACCCACGTGACGGGCGCATCTTTCAGTCCTTCAAAATCAAACTTCCAGGGCAGCTTCGGGACAACGCGAATCCGCGCTTTGCCTGTCAGCTCGCCCGACTTTGCAGTCACGATCGTCGCCGTGTGTTCCTTGCCTTCCGCCGCGGTGAACTCGCCCTTGGGGCTAATGGAGCCGGGCCCGTCCAGGGAGAACTCCGCTGATGTCTCTTTGAGCAATTGTCCGCGACCATTATAGGTACGAGCCGTGAGCTGCTTTTTCTCGCCCGCTGATAGCAATAATTCGCACGGCGAGACCTGCAATACGGCCGGTTTCTGATCATCCACCGCGGCCTCCTTCGCCGCCGCGGGCCGCTCGCTTGCCCCATGCTTCTTCGAGGTATCCTCAAAGCAGTACAGCGCACTCGTCGTCAAAATGTACAACTTGCCGTGTGAAATTACCGGCGAAGCCCAGCATTCCTCTTGAGTGCCGCCGGGGAACTGCCCCGTCGTTTTGCCGCGCTCGAACCGTTTGACGCCGTCCTTCTCGTCCGGCGTCATGATGTACCAGCGACCGTTCTTCTCGACGTAATAAATCTTTCCGTCCGCATACAGGGGCGACGCAAAATTGATCGTGCCCAGGGAAATCTTCCGACCGACCGGCGAACCATCCTTGGCGTTCAAAATAAACAGCTTCCCGCCATCGTCCGGGCAGTACAACAAATCATTGACTTTCAGAATCGAGCTCTTGCCATCGGCGATCTCGAGCTCCTTCCAAATTTCGCCGCTCTGGGTGAGGTTGCCCATTCCTGCGCCGTTCACCGCCACGACCGCCCCGACCTTTGTTCCCGTAAGGTTTTCCTCACTGTGCCCCGTATAGACCACGTCGCCGTCCACCGTCGGCGAAACATTCAAGCCCCGCCGCGAAAGCTGATATTCCCACACAAACTTGCCTGTGCGCGGCTGCAATGCATACATCCAACCATCGCTCGCCCCGGCGATCAGTAGCTTCTGCCCGCCAATCGTTGCCAGCACTGGCGCCGAGTAAATCGTGTCCGGTGGACGCAGTCGCGTGCTGGCGATCCAGCGAAACTCTCCCGTTTTCTTATCGAACGCCATGAAGCGATGAGCCGGCGTCGCCATATCCCCCCAGCTCACGATCACGGAGCCGAGAATTACCAGATCTTCGAAGACAATTGGAAAATTGGTTCGTCCGCCGTAGGTCGTGACCAGCCCCATCTGCTCGTGTAGCGGATGCGACCAGATGATCTTCCCAGTTTCGCCGTTGTAGCACTCAAATAGGCCGCATGCTCCCAGCGCATAAACATTCCCCGTCTCGGGATCGCCCGTCACGCTCGACCAGCCGACGCGCGTATCAGGCACATCGCTGGACCACACGTTGTGCCGCGACTGCCAGATGTCCTTGCCTGTTGCCGCGTCGATGCATACCACCCGCTCGCCTTCGGTGGGCGTCGCCGGGTCGGCCCGCAAAATCGTGTACAGCTTTCCCTGCATCACGATCGGCGTGCTCCGCCCGCCCAAATCCTTTCGCGTCCACGCCAGGTTGCTGCCGTTGCCACCGTCTGGGTTGATAGAATCTGGCAGTCCCGTCTCGCGGCAAATGCTGTTGTATTCCGGCCCCCGCCAATATGGCCAATCCAGCGGGTCCGCTTTGGG
>Ga0136846_1216087_pt1 | contig 15568 bp, 15 predicted proteins | sample HopSoiMetagenom2_FD_96841 | JGI IMG/M metagenome (GOLD analysis project Ga0136846, IMG submission 96841) | Grasslands soil microbial communities from Hopland, California, USA - 2 Assembly 2016 (version 4) | ecosystem: Environmental > Terrestrial > Soil > Grasslands | place: USA: Hopland... | reverse complement strand
TGGACGAGGTGGGCCTGCGGCTCGGCCAGGGCATCGCCGGACTCGTGAACGTGCTCGACCCCGAGGTCGTCATCGTCGGCGGCGGGCCGGCGGCCGCGGGCGATCTGCTGTTGGGACCGGCGCGGCGGGCGTGCCGTGATGCGATCGAAGGGGCCGACGTGCGCCCCGAGGTACCGATCGTCGCGGCCGCACTGGGTGGCGACGCCGCCGCGATCGGGGCCGCGTTGTGGGCGATGCGTGAGGCGGCGTGAAGTACGGCCTGTTCCTGTCGGCGTTCACCTCCGAGCCGCGGAAGCCGCTCGCGGTCGCCGGGCGCGCGGCCGCGGCCGGGTACGACGCCGTGTTCGTGTACGACCATCTGTTCCCGCCCGGTGGACCGGACCGGCCCTCGGTCGAGCCGTACACGTTGCTCGCCGCCGCCGCTGCGCAGAATCCCGGACTCGGCGTGGGCGTGCTCGTGTCGCGCGCCGGCTACCGCCCGCTCGGCATCTTGACGAAGGAGACGTCGAGCCTCGCGCACCTGTCCGGGGGCGACGCCGTCCTCGGGCTCGGGCTCGGCGACCGGTTCGGGCGTGCGGAGCACGACGTCGCCGGACTGCCGTTCCCGCCGATCGAGGAACGGACGGTGCTGCTGGAAGAGACCGCGCGCGCGACCCGAGCGCTGCTGGCCGGCGAGCCGTGGCCCGGCGGCCGGATGACGGCGGCCGTCCGCGGTCCGCTGTTGCCCGCCGCGCCCGCAGCCGTGTGGATCGGCGGGACCTCGGAGCGCGTCGCGCGCGTGGCCGCCACCGCGGCCGACGCGTGGAACGGGTGGGGGATGCCCACCGACGCGTTCCTGCAGCGCGCCGGCCAGCTCGGCGAGTGGGCGCGCGAGGCCGGTCGCGACCCGGCGGATGTTCCGCCCACCTGGGCCGGGATCGTGCTGGTGGGCCGTGACGCCGCCGAGCTCGCGTCGCTCGAGCAACAGCGGGCCGATGCCGGCGGGTCGCTCGACATCTGGCGGGGGACCGTCGACGACCTCCGTCGGCTCCGCGATCGCGTGACCGCCGCCGGCGCCACGTGGATGGTGCCGCTCGCGGCGGGGCCGCCCGACCGTCTCGATCTCATCCTCGAGACGCTCTGCTCGTGAGCTCCGGAGATCTGAAACGCGCGAAGCGCGACGTGCGCCGGCGGGTCCTCGCCCTGCGCGACGCCATGGACGCGGACGATCGTGCGCGCGCGGCGGCCGATGTGACGAGGCGGGTGCTCGGGCTCCCGGAGGTCGAGGCGGCGTCGACCGTGCTCGCCTTCTCGTCGTTCGGGTCGGAGCTCCCGATGCTGCCGCTGATCGAGGCGCTCGTGGCCCGGGGGATCCGCGTGGGCCTCCCGGTGATCACCGGCGGCGAGATCGTCGCCCGGGCGTGGCGCCCCGGAGAGCCCACGACGACGACTTCGTTCTGCGCCGAGGAGCCGGCCGGCGGCGCGCCGATCGACCCGGTGTCGATCGATGTGATCGTGACGCCCGCGGTGGCGGTCGACCGCGCCGGCCGGCGTGTCGGCTACGGCGGCGGGTTCTACGACCGGTTCCTGCCGCGCACGCGCGCGGGCGCGGCGAGGGTCGCGGTCGTGCTGGCGGTCCAGCTCGTCGACGACGACCTTCCCGCCGGTTCGTTCGACCTGCCGGTCGATGTCATCGTGACGCCCGACGAGGTCATCCGGTGCGAGCGCTAGGCGGCCGCCGACCGGCCGCGCCGCATCCGCGGCGCGGCCTCCCCTGGCAGCGCGCATCGATGGTCGCCCTCGACTTCGAGACCACGGGTCTGGATCTCGACCGCGACCACGTGATCGCCTACGGCGCCGTGCCGATCGATGACGGTCGCGTGCGCGTCGGCGCCGCGTGCAGCCAGCTGATCCGCCCGCCGAGACCGCCTTCGGTCCGGTCGCAGACGATCCACCTGCTTCGAGAGGTCGATCTTGCGGAGGCGCCCGAGACGCGGCAGGCCGCATCGGGGCTCCGCGCCACGCTCGCGAACCGGTTCCTCGTCGCCTGGTACGCCGATGTCGAGATCGCGTTCCTTCGGCGGCTCTTCGGCGGGTCGGAGCGCGCGTGGCGGCGCCGGGTGATCGACGTGCGCGACATGGCCATCGTGATCGACGGCGCCCCGGCCGGCGCCCGGCGCGCGCGCGGCTACGCGCTCACACACACCGCCGAGCGCTTCGGTGTGCCGGTCAGCGACCCGCACGACGCGCTCGACGACGCGCTCGTCACGGCGCAGCTCTTCCTCGTGCTGGCGGCCCATATGCCCCAGGGGAGGAACCCGACGCCGCGAGAGCTCGTGTCGCTGTATCGATCGCTGACTTGAACCCGCGTTCAGCCGTGCGGTACAACGACGGCCATGGCTCGGGAGACGGCGTTCCATCCGGTCACGTCTCGCACCGCAGCCGGCTTCGGCGACGAGGCGGGTTGGCTGTGGGTCACCAACTTCGGCGACGTCGACACCGAGTACCGGGCGATCCGCCAGGGCGTCGGCATGTGGGACCTGTCGCCCCTCAACAAGTGGGAGTTCCGCGGCTCGGAGGCGAGGGAGGCGGCGCAGCGCGTCCACACGCACGACGTGATGGGGGCCGAGCCGGGACAGGTTCGCTACGGCGGCTTCGTCGACGAGGACGGGATGCTGGTCGACGACGGCACGGTCTTCACGTTCGCCGACGATCACCTGTGGGTGTGCACGAACGGCGACGATCGGGCCCGGTACTTCGCCGACGCGACGAAGGGGCTCGAGGTCTCGATCGAGTACATCGCGCCCGAGCTCCCCAGCATGCAGGTCCAGGGACCGCGGAGCCGGGAGTTGCTGCAAGGGCTCACGGACGTCGACCTCGGCACGCTGCGGTACTTCCGGTTCTTGCCCGAGCAGGTGCACGTCGGGGGCGTGCCGGTGTGGCTCTCGCGCACCGGGTTCAGCGGCGAGCTGGGCTATGAGCTGTTCCTGCGGCCGGAGCACGCCCTCGATCTGTGGGCCGCGATCGAGGGCGCCGGCGCGACGCCGTACGGGATGGATGTCATCGAGCCGATCCGGATCGAGGTGGGGATGATCGTGACCGACTACGACTATGAGCCGCACGCGCGCTCGCCGTTCGACGTCGGGCTCGACCGGTTCGTCAAGCTCCACGAGCTCACGATGGGGACCGAGGCGCTCCGGACGGTCGCCGAGGATCCGCCGAACCGCTTCGTCACCGTGCGGCTGGACGAGGAGGGCGCCGACTACAGCACGGCGCTGCAGACGCAGGACGGCGGCGACGCCGGCGTCCTCACATCGCCGGCGATGAGCCCTCGGTTCGGACCGATCGGGTTGGCGATCGTGCCGGCGGCGATCGCCGCGCCCGGGACGGCGGTCCAGGCGGTTACCCCCGACGGCGCGATCCCCGGTAGCGTCGACGTGCTATCCATCTACGATCCCCACAAGGAGCGTCCGCGCGGCTGACGCGCGGCGGGAAGGAGCCACCGTATGACCGAGGACGTTCGCTCGCCGTTGCACGACTGGCATGTCGCCCACGGCGCCGAGATCATCTGGGAGGACGGCTTCCCCTGGGCGATGGACGAAGGGACGCCGGTCAACGAGGAATACGAGGCGATCCGGACCGCGACCGGCATCTGGGACCTGTTCTCGACCTGTAAGTACGAGGTGACCGGGCCCGACGCGACGCGGCTGATCCAGCGCCGGTTCACGAACTCGCTGGCCGGGATGGCCGATGGCGCGGTGCGCTACGGCGCGTTCGTGAACGCCGACGGGAACATGGTCGACGACGGGAACGTGTACAGGTTCAGCGGCGACCGCTACTGGGTGCTCATCAACTCCCCGGGGTTCGACGACTGGTTCAAGGAGACCGCGAGCGACCTCGACGCGACGATCACGCACAAGACGCTCGACCTCGCGATGATCGCCGTGCAGGGCCCGACGTCCCAGGACACGCTGCAGCCGCTCACCGAGCGCGATCTCGGCGAGCTCGGCTACTTCCGGTTCTGGCCGACGATGACGACGGTCGCGGGGGTGCCGGCGTACGTCTTGCGGACGGGGTTCAGCGGCGAGCACGGGTACGAGCTCGTGGTCGACCCCGACAACGCCCAGGTGGTGTGGGACGCGTTGCTGTCGGCGGGGGCGAAGCCCTTCGGGCTGAACGCGATCGATCTGGCTCGCACCGAGGTCGGGCTGATCATCATCGCGGTCGACTACCAGCCTGGCGAGACGTCCCCGTACGACGTGTCGATGGACCGGTTCATCAAGGTCGACACCGAGAACGTCGGTGCCGAGGCGCTGAAGGCCTACGGCGCGAACCCGCCGAAGCGCTTCAAGACCCTGCGGTTCGAGGGGTCGGTCCCGGAGGCGGGGGCCGCCGTCACCAAGGACGGCGCCGAAGTCGGTGTGGTGACGTCGCCGGCGGACAGTCCGCGGGTCGGGCCGATCGGCCTCGCGATCCTCGACGCCGCGGCGGCCGAGGACGGCACCAAGGTCGAGGTAGCCGGCACGGTCGCGACGGTGGCGGCGCTGTCGATCCTGGATCCCGACAAGACGAAGCCTCGCGCCTGACCGACGGCTATCCTCGGCCCGTGGGGGAGCCGATCTATGGCGTCGTGCCCAACTTCTCGGAAGGGCGCCGCGTCGATGTCATGGACGCGATCTGCGATGCGCTGCAGGTGCCGGGCGCGCACCTCGTGTATCGGCAGGCCGACGCCGACCACAACCGGCTCGACACGACGGTGCTCGGGAGCCGCGACGGTGTCCATCGTGCCGCGGTGAGCGCGGCGCGCGTCGCGGCCGGCTTGATCGACATGGATCACCATCGAGGGGGCCATCCCCGGATGGGCGCGACCGACGTGATCCCGTTCATGCCGGTTCGCGACGTCGAGATGGACGACTGCGTCGCCCTCGCGCGCGCGGTCGGCGCGGAGCTCGCCGAGGCGTTGGATCTCCCCGTCTACCTATACGACCAGGCGGCGCTCGTGCCGGAGCGACGCTCGCTCGCCGTGGTGCGCAAAGGTGAGTACGAGGGGCTGCGAGCCGCCGTCGCCGCGGGCGAGCGGCTGCCCGACCTCGGACCGCACGCGATCGGCCCCGCGGGCGCCACGGCGGTCGGGGCGCGGGTGCCGCTCGTGGCGTTCAACGTCTACCTCACCGCCGACGAGGACGCCGCGAAGGACATCGCCCGCACGATCCGCGAATCGACCGGCGGCATGCCGGCGCTCCGCGCGATCGGCTTCGCCGTGCCCGAACGAGGCTGTTCGACGGTCTCGATGAACCTGGTCGACTACACGATCACGGGCGTTCGGGCGGCGTACGATGCGGTCATCGCGCAGGCAACGGCCCGGGGCGCGGAAGTGCTCGACACCGAGATCGTCGGCCTCGTCCCCGACGCCGCTCTGTCGTCGCAGGACGCGGCGCACGTGCGGCTCCGCGGGTTCGACCCGAACACGCAGGTGCTCGAGCGATCGATCGAGGAGGCGTCGTGAGCGACCAATGGGGCGGCCAGCACGAACCGACGCCGCCCGCCGATGTGTCGGGCCTCGGGCGGCCCGAGCAGCACGCGAGCGGCTGGGCGGCCGGTCCGGCCGCGGCAACAACGGCGGCGCCGGAGAAGGTGCCCATCGAGGACATGCCCACCGCGGGCTCGAGGCTCGCGCGCTACCTCGAGGAGCTCGCGTCCGATCAGCCGACCCCCGGCGGAGGTGCGTGGGCGGCGGTGTCGGCGGCGGCCGGTGCCGCGCTGGTCGCGATGGTCGCGCGCCTCACGATCAAGAAGAAGGGGTACGAGTCGGTCGTGGACCGGATGCGCGCGATCGCCGACGAATGCGATGACGAGCGCTACGCGCTGCTCTCGCTCGCCGATCGCGACGCCGAGGCCTACCGCGACGTGATGGCGGCCTACCGGCTGCCGAAGAACACGCCCGAAGAGCAGCACACCTGGTCGACGACACTGCAGAAGTCGCTCGAGAAAGCAGCCGACATCCCGCTCGAGGTCGCCCGGCGGGCGGTGTACCTCATGGCGCTGGCCGAGGAGACGCTCACCTCGGGCAACCCGAACGCGGCCTCCGACGCGTTGAGCGCTGCGACCTCGTTGCACGCCGCCGCGCTCTCCGCGCTCGCCAATGTGGACATCAACGCGATCACGTTCATCGACAAGACGCGGCAGCAGGAGTTGAGCGACTCCGCGAACTCGCTGCGTCACCGGGCCCAGTCGCTCTTGCGCGACGTGAGCGAGGCGTTCTTCATCGCGGTTCACGCCTAGCGGGGACGCTCAGAACAAGCCGACGGTGCGGCCCTCGGCGTCGATGTCGACGCCCATGAAGTTCGGCGTGGCGCCGAGCCCCGGCATCCGCTGCATGTCGCCGCACAGCACGACCACGAAGCCGGCCCCGGCACTCGGCACGACGCCGCGCACGGGCAGCCGGAACCCACGGGGCCGGTTCAGCGACAGCGGGTCGTGGCTGAGCGACAGATGGGTCTTCGCCATGCAGACCGGCACGGCGCCGAACCCGAGCTCGTCCATCCGCGCGATGTCCTTGTCGGCCTGGGGCAGGTAGTCGACGCCGTCGGCGCCGTACAGGCGCGTCGCGATCGCCTCGATCTGGTCCTTCAGCGGCGTCCCGTCGGGCGTGAGCTGATGGAACGTGTTCGGGCGCTCGCACGCCTCGACGACGGCCTCCGCGAGCTCGGTGGCCCCGGCGCCCCAGTCGGCGAAGCCGCGGTTCACGACGACCGTCTCGGCGCCGGCACCGACCGCGAGCTCGCGGATCAGCGCGATCTCGGCGTCCGTATCGCTCGGGAAGTTGTTGATCGAGACGACACAGGGCAGGCCGTACTCGCGCAGGATCCCGACGTGCGCGGTCAGGTTGTCGATCCCTCGCTTGAGCGCGTCGAGGTCCTCGGTGCCCAGGTCGGTGAACGCCATCCCCCCGTGCGACTTGGTCGCGCGCACGGTCGTCACGAGCACGCCCGCGCTGGGCGCGAACCCGCCGAACCGGCAGACGATGTCGCAGAACTTCTGGAACCCGAGGTCGCTCGCGAATCCGGCCTCGGTGATCACGTAGTCGGCGAGCTTCAGCGCGATCCGGTCCTCGATGATCGAGTTGTTCGCGTGCGCGATGTTGCCGAACGGCCCCGCGTGCAGGAACACGGGCTGGTGCTCGAGGGTCTGAACGAGGTTCGGCTCGATCGCGTCGCGCATGATCACCGTCATCGCGCCGGCGGCCTTGAGATCGTCGGCGGTGACCGGGCGGCCGTCGCGCGACGAGGCCACGATGATGCGGCCGAGGCGCGCCCGCAGGTCGCGCAGATCGCTCGCCAGCGCGAGGACGGCCATGATCTCCGAGGCCGCGGTGATCACGAAGCTCTCCTGGCGCGGGACGCCGTGCACCTTGCCGCCGAGGCCGATCACCGTGTTGCGGAGCTCGCGATCGTTCACGTCCAGGGTGCGGGGCCAGGTGATCGTCTGCGCGTCGATGTCGAGCGGGTTGCCGTGGTAGATCGACGCGTCCAGGGCGGCGGAGAGCAGGTTGTGCGCCGCCGTGATCGCATGGAAGTCGCCGTTCAGGTGGAGGTTGATCTCCTCCATCGGCACCACCTGCGCGTAGCCGCCGCCCGTGCCGCCGCCCTTGATCCCGAACACCGGTCCCATCGAGGGCTCGCGCAGGGCGAGGATCACGTCCTTGCCGATCGCACCGAGGCCCTGCGTGAGCGACACCGATGTCGTGGTCTTGCCCTCGCCGGCCTTCGTCGGCGTGATCGCCGTCGTGATGACGAGCTTGCCGTCGGGCCGGTCGGCGAGCCGGTCCAGGATCGACAGCGAGACCTTGGCCCGGGTCGCGCCGTACGGGCGGAGCTCGCCGGGCTCGATCCCGGCGTCGGCGGCGACCTCGGCGATCGGCCGCAGCTCCGCCGCTTGGGCGATCTCGAGTCCGGACAGCATGGGCGAACGCTCCTTGCAACGGTTGGAACACCGGACGATAGCGCAGCGAGGTACCGGCCCGAGAATCGTGGTGACCGCCGGTCTGACTTCTGGTCACCGCGCGCGGCGACGATACTGGAGGCCATGGCCGCCCCCGAGCAGGTTCGACGAAACGTCACCCCCGTGCGGGTGGTCGCGGTCCACGGTGGCGCCCGCACCGAGCGGGCCGACGCGCTCGCCACCGAGGAGCCGCTCGAGATCCGCGCGCAAGGACCGGGCCAGGACGCGGAGCGGGTCGCCGTGACGATGCGCACCCCCGGCGGCGACTTCGAGCTCGCCGCCGGGTTCCTGTTCACGGAAGGGCTGGCGACCGCCGATGACGTCCGCCGTGTCGCGTACTGCGACGACCTCGACGACGAGGACCAGCGATACAACGTCGTGACCGTCACGCTCGGGCGGCCGTTCGATGCGACGCGCCTGTCGCGGAACTTCTACGCGACGTCGTCCTGCGGCGTGTGCGGCAAGGCATCGCTGGACGACATCGCGGTGCGATGCGACGTCGTCGCCCCGGGGTTCGCCGTCGACGCCGACGTGCTCGTGTCGCTCCCGGAGCGGCTCCGCGAGGCGCAGCGTGTGTTCGACCGCACCGGCGGCCTGCACGCGGCGGGCCTGTTCGACGGCGAGGGTTCGGTGCTGTCGGTGCGCGAGGACGTCGGGCGCCATAACGCCGTGGACAAAGTGATCGGGGAGCAGCTGCTGGCCGGTCGGGTGCCGCTCGCGGACCGCGTCCTGCAGGTCTCGGGTCGCGCGTCGTTCGAGATCGTGCAGAAGGCGGCCGTCGCCGGGATCCCCGTCGTGAGCGCCGTCAGCGCGCCGTCATCGCTCGCCGTCGACGCCGGAGACCGGCTCGGCGTCACGGTCGTCGGGTTCGTTCGCGACGGTCGCTGCAACGTCTACTCGCATCCGGGCCGCATCCTCTGAGGACGTCCGGCGACGCGATCCACCCCAGTCGTAGACCACATGTGTGCCGACGATCAGGTCCTGCACGCTGCGCTGCTGGCGGCTGATCGCGACCCACACGAGCAGCAGCGGCGCGACCGCGCACAGCACCGCGCGGGCCACGGCGCGGACGCCGCCCACCTCGGTGTTGTCCATCGTGCGCACGCGCAGGCCGAGCAGGTGGTCGCCGTAGGTGCGGCCGTTGGTCCGCCAGCCGAACGCCATGTAGACGATCCACGCGCCGACGCCGACGGCGTAGGCCAGCCGATAGCTCACGATGGGGAACGTGAAGGACGCGCCGCGACGAAGGAACAGCAGTCCGGCGACGCCGAGGTAGCCTCCCGCGAGGAGCGCCGCGACCACGACGAGATCGACGACGTTCGCGAGCGTTCTCGTCACGAGACCGGCCGGCTCCCCGTGGAACGATCGCGCCTCGCGCGGGACGGTGTCGAAGGCCGTCTGTCGCGCCGTCATCGCCGGCTCCCGTTGGACCGGCCCAGGAGGCGATCGACCGCCCGCCCGATCGCGCGATCGGCTTCGACGCCCCGCAGGCGCACGTCGCGGACGCCCTCCGACGCCGTATCGGTCGTCGCCTCGCGGATCACCTGCGGGATATCGAGGTCGTCGATCACGCCGGACGCCACCGCGGGCAGGTCGACCCGGTCGAGCAACGCCTGCATGTCGATCCGCTCGGTGAGGCGCTCCATGTCGATCCGGTCGAGCAGCCGGTTCATGTCGATCCGGTCGAGCAGGCGATCCATGTCGAGCCTCGCCGCCAGGGCGTCCACGTCGAGGTCGGCGACCAGCGTCTGGATGTCGATCGCCGACGCGACCCGCTGGATGTCCAGGTGATCCAGCACGAGGCTCGTCAGGTCCAGCTGGTCCAGGAGCGTGTCGACCGCACGCTGGAAGGTGGCGCGCAGCTGCTCGTCGGCGGCGCGCTGCCGGTCGTCCTCGTGCCGGTCGTCCCAGCTCGACCGCCAGTGGTCGAGCAGCTCCCCGACGCTCTCCGCGGCGCCGGTCGAGCCGATCGTCGGTCCGGCGGCGCGCTCGATCGACCCGAGTACGGGCGTGGCCGCGCGCAGTCCTTCGAGGAACAGTCCGGCGCCGGCCGCGACGAACGCCGCCACGCCGGCGGAGCGTTCGTCGGTCTCCTCGCCGTCCAGCGCGGACACGACCAACCCGGCACCGAAGGAGACGATCCCGGCCAAGAAGTCGATGCCGCGTTCGGTCGCGCTCGGCCCCGTATCCGCCGTCTGCGAACCGGGCTCCGTGGGGAGATCGTGGATCGGGATCGATTCCGGCTCGCGCATCACCACGCATCCTCCCGCATTTCACCGCATCTGCCCCCGTCCGGCTCGCCGGTGCCGTGTCGGTCCACCTGGCTAGGCTCGCGCCGTGCCCGAGCGATGTGCATGGGTGCCGGCTGCGGACGACCGGTACCTCGCGTACCACGACGAGGAGTGGGGGGTGCCGAGCCACGACGAGCGGCACCTGTTCGAGATGCTCACGCTCGAAGGCGCGCAGGCCGGGCTCTCCTGGCGGACGATCCTGTACAAGCGCCCCGGCTATCGCACCGCGTTCGCCGGGTTCGACGCGTCGAAGGTTGCGCGGTTCACCCCCGCGAAGATCGAGCGCCTGCTCGCCGATGCCTCGATCGTGCGGAACCGCCTCAAGGTCGAGTCGGCCGTCGCCAACGCCCGCGCGGTCGTGGCGCTGGAGGGAACGCTCGACGAGCTGCTCTGGTCGTTCGTCGACGGCCGGCCCGTGGCCGGCGGGTGGGGGAGCCTCGATGCGATCCCCGCTGAGACGCGGGTGTCACGCGCGATGTCGAAGGAGCTCAAGCGCCGCGGCTTCCGGTTCGTCGGGCCGACGGTGTGCTACGCCTTGATGCAGGCCACGGGCATGGTGAACGACCATGTGACGTCGTGTTTCCGCTACCCGGAGCTGGGCGGCCGATGATCGCTCATCGGCGTGCCCGCCAGCGGTGATTCCCGGCGCTCGGCAGGCCGGTCGTACGATACGGGCATCCGAACGTCCGCATGGAAGGAGAACCTGCATCGATGTCGGCCACGATGACCCGGCTGACCGAGCCGATGGTTCGCGAGCACGGCGAGCTCCGCACCGCCACTTGGGACGAGGCCCTGGACCGGGCCGCCGAGGGGCTGCGCCGCGCGATGGATCGCAACCCCGGCTGGGGAGCGGGGATCTTCAGCTGTTCGAAAGCGACCAACGAGATGAACTTCGTGGCACAGAAGTTCGCTCGTCAGGTCCTTCGAACCAACAACATCGATAGCTGCAACCGCACCTGACACGCGCCCTCGGTCGTCGGTCTGGCGACCGTCTTCGGTGCCGGTGGTGGTACCAGCTCGTACGAAGAGGTCGAGCACACAGACCTCATCTTGTTGTGGGGTTCGAACGCGCGCGCGGCGCACCCGATCTTCTTCCACCATGTCCTTCGGGGGATGCAGAACGGGACCCAGTTGATCGTGGTCGACCCTCGGCGCACGGAATCGGCCGCCTTCGCGGATCTGTGGCTCGGCATCGACGTCGGAACCGACATCGCGCTGTCGAACGCGATCGCGCGCGAGATCATCGCGAGCGATCTGCACGACCGAACGTTCATCGAGCGCGCGACGGAGAACTTCGAGGAATACGCCGAAAGCGTGGCCGATTGGACGCTGGAGCGCGGCGCCGCGGTCACGGGCATCCCCGCAGACGTGATCCGCGAGGTCGCCCATCGCTACGCGAAGGCGGATCGGGCGATGATCTGCTGGACGCTCGGGATCACCGAGCATCACAACGCGGTCGACAACGTCTTGGCGCTGATCAACCTCGGCCTGCTGACCGGCCACGTCGGCACGTACGGGAGCGGGCTGAACCCCCTGCGCGGCCAGAACAACGTGCAAGGCGGCGGCGACATGGGCGCGATCCCGAACAAGCTTCCCGGCTTCCAGGACATCGTCCGCGACCACGAGGCCCGCGCACGGTTCAACGCCGCCTGGGACACCGAGATCATGCCGCGATACGGCTGGCACCTCACCGAGATGTTCCACGCGATGGAGGAGGGTGCGCTGACCGCGGTCTATTGCATCGGTGAGAACCCGGTCAGCTCCGAGGCCGACAGCCAGCACGCGACGAAGCTGCTGGAGAACCTCGACACGTTGATCGTCCAGGACATCTTCATGACGAAGACCGCCGAGATCGCCGATGTGGTTTTCCCGGCCTCGAATTCTTCGTTCGAGTCGGAGGGCACGGTCACCAACTCCGAGCGCCGGGTTCAGCGGGTCCGCAAGGCGCTCGACCCGCCGGGCGAGGCCAAGGACGACATCTGGATCATCGCTCAGTTGGCGAAGCGACTGGGCTACGACTGGGGAGACCTGACGCCACGCGAGGCGTGGGACGAACTCCGGTCGCTCTCGCCGATGCACCAGGGCATGACCTGGGAGCGCCTCGACAAGATGGGCGGGGCGCAATGGCCGTGTTGGGACGAGGACCACCCGGGCACGCAGTACTTGCATGCGCGGCTGTGGAGCGAGAGTCCCGACGAGCGCCTCCGGCCGGCGCCGTTCAGCGTCGTGGACGACGATCCGCCGGTGGACGAGCTGTCGGATCAGTACCCGATCCGCCTGACGACCGGCAGACGTCTGGACTCCTACAACACCGGGGTGCAGACCGGTGGGTATACGTCGCCGCTGCGCCGTCCCGAGGCGATCGAGCTGTCGCAGGAGGATGCGGGATCCCTCGGGCTGGCCGAGGGTGAGCAGGCGCTGGTGTCGTCTCGCCGCGGTGAGGTTGTCGCGCCGGTCCACGTGTCGAGCGCGCTGCGCCCCGGGCTCGCGTTCATGACCATGCACTTCCCCGACGAGGTCGAGACGAACCGGCTGACGATCGAGGCGACCGACCCGAGGTCGGGCACCGCGGAGTTCAAGGCGACCGCGATCCGCGTGGAGAAACTGAACGGGCAAGGGGCGGAGGTAGCCTCCTAGCGTGGATCTGCACCTGATGACGGCGGAGGCGACCGCCGCCGAGCGCGCCGCCGTCGACGCGCTGCTCGGCGCGCCCGAGACGAGTTGGGAAGGCGGTGCGCGCACCGCGACGGACCTTCGCGTCGCGCGCGGGCCGGAGGATCGCCGCACGCTGCTCCTGCCCGCGCTGCACGCCCTGCATGGCGCGGTCGGGTGGATCAGCGAGGGCGGCCTGAACTACGTCTGCGAGCGGCTCACGGTGCCGCCGGCCGAGGCCTACGGCGTCGCGACGTTCTATGCGATGTTCAGCGTGGAACAACGACCGGCGACCGTGGTCCACGTCTGCGACGACCTCGCCTGTCGGATCGCGGGCGGCCGCGAGCTCCTCGAGACCTGCCGCCGTGATGTGCACGCCGCGGAGGCGGTGGTGGTCTCGAGCCCCTGCCTCGGACAGTGTGAGCGTGCGCCGGCCGTGCTGGTGCAGCGGGCGGGGGACGGACGCGACGATGTGGCTCTGACCGATATCGCGGCCGGACCGCAGCAGGTGATGCAGGCGGTTCGCGACGAGCAGATCGGCGGGGCGGTCGCGTATACCGACATGCGGCCTGAGCCGACCTCGACGGGCACGCGCTTGCTCGCGCGGGTCGCCGATCCCGCCGCGACGTCGCTCGAGGGGTACCGCGCGCTCGGCGGGTACCGGGCCCTGCCGCGCGCCCTGGAACTCGGCGGTGACGAGGTGATCCGGAGCATCACCGAGGCGAAGCTGCTGGGCCGGGGCGGCGCGGCCTTCCCGACGGGCGTGAAATGGCGCGGCGTCGCCGACCAGCCGGTCACGCCGAAGTACGTGATCTGCAACGCCGACGAGTCCGAGCCGGGGACGTTCAAAGACCGGGCCGTGATGGAGGGGGACCCGTTCGCCGTGATCGAGGCGCTGACGATCGCTGGGGTCGCGACCGGCGCCGAGCAGGGATACCTGTACATCCGAGGCGAGTATCCGCTCGCGACCCGGCGGCTGATGAGCGCGATCACGGAAGCCCGTCAGGCGGGTCTGCTCGGCGACGACGTGGCCGGTTCCGGTCGGTCGTTCGACATCGAGCTTCGCCGAGGCGCGGGCGCCTACATCTGCGGCGAAGAGACGGCGCTGTTCAACTCGATCGAGGGCAAGCGCGGCGAACCGCGGAACAAGCCGCCGTTCCCCGTGACGCACGGCGTGTTCGGCAAGCCGACGTCGATCAACAACGTGGAGACGCTGATCAACGTGCTTCCGATCCTGGCGCTCGGCGTCGAGGAGTACGCGTCGGTCGGCACCGCCGATTCGACGGGGACGCGACTGTTCTGCGTGTCCGGCCACGTCGAGCGGCCGGGCGTTTACGAGCATCCGCACGGTGTCACGCTCGGCGAGGTGATCGCCACGGCCGACGGCGTGCGCGGCGGCAAGCCGATCAAGGCCGTCCTCCTCGGCGGCGCCGCCGGCGGGTTCGTCGGGCCGGACCGCCTCGACGTCCGCATGACGTTCGAGGACGCCCGCGCGGGCGGCTACACGCTCGGGTCGGGCGTGGTGATGGTCTTCGACGAGGACACCGACCTCGTCGATCTGTGTTTGCGGATCGCACGGTTCTTCCGCGACGAGAGCTGCGGGCAATGCGTGCCGTGTCGCGTCGGCACGGTCCGGCAGGAGGAAGCCCTGCACCGTCTGGTCACGGGACGGACGATCGGATCGGCTGCCGACGAGCACGCCCTACTCGGCGACGTCGCGGCCGTGATGCGCGACGCATCGATCTGCGGGCTCGGGCAGACCGCCGCGAGCGCGGTCCAGTCCGCGATCGCGACGTTCGGCCTGTTCGACGACGAGGCGACCGCATGAGCGCGATCCCCGTCGAGACGCCCCGCAGGTTGCTGGACATCGAGATCGACGGCACCACGGTGCGCGTTCCCCAGGGCGCGACGATCCTGGACGCGTGCCGCGCGACCGGCGTGGACACACCGACCATGTGCTACGCGGACAACCTGACGCCGATCAACGCGTGCCGTGTGTGCGTCGTCGAGGTCGAGGGATCGCGTGTGCTCGTGCCGGCGTGTTCGCGCACGGCGGAGCCCGGGATGAAGATCTCGACCGATACCGAGCGCGTGCGCCATTCCCGGACGTTGGTGATGGAGTTCCTCGGCTCGAGCGTCGACACGTCGCTCGCCGACGCGGACTGGCACCGCTGGCAGGACGAATACGACGCGCACCCCGAGCGGTTCGGCGCCGCGATGGAGCCGATGCCGCCGGGAGAGCGCGATGGCCGCGAGCCGGGTCATCATCACGACCCGGACCCGACGGTCGCGGAGACCGTCGAGCAGCCGGTCAAGGTCGACAACGACCTGTATGTGCGCGATTACGGGCGGTGCGTGCTCTGCTACAAGTGCGTCGAGGCATGCGGCACGGATGCGCAGCACACGTTCGCGATCGCGGTCGCAGGGCGGGGGTTCGATGCGCGGATCTCGACGGAGTACGCGGTGCCGCTCGATGCGAGCGCGTGCGTGTATTGCGGCAACTGCATCGGCGTCTGCCCAACCGGCGCGCTGATGTTCAAGAGCGAACACTACATGCGTGACGCCGTCACGTGGGCCGAGTCCGCGCATACCGTGACCAACACGATCTGTCCGTACTGCGGCGTGGGGTGTGAGATCGAGGTGCA
>Ga0136846_1217113_pt1 | contig 15570 bp, 16 predicted proteins | sample HopSoiMetagenom2_FD_96841 | JGI IMG/M metagenome (GOLD analysis project Ga0136846, IMG submission 96841) | Grasslands soil microbial communities from Hopland, California, USA - 2 Assembly 2016 (version 4) | ecosystem: Environmental > Terrestrial > Soil > Grasslands | place: USA: Hopland... | reverse complement strand
CGCCGGAATGAGCACGGGTGGCGGTGGTGGTGGCGGCGCTGCGACCAGCGGCGGCGGTGGTGCTGGCGGCGGTGGTGCTGCGACTACGACAGGTGCCGGCGGTGCGGGCCGCGCGGGCGTAAGCAGCGAAAGCCGCGGCGGACGCGAAGGTATGCGCGGCGAAGTCCGCGGTGGCCGTGAGGGCATGCGCGGACGCGGCGGCGCCGACGTCAATGTCCGCGTCGGCGGCGGCGAGCGTCGCTACGGTTACCGCTACGGCCATCGCCGCGGCTACGGGGTTGTTGTCCACGGCGGCGGATGCCGCACGGTCGTGGTGAAAAAGCGCATCGGCTATCGCGTCGTCATCAAGAAAATACGGCGCTGCTACTGACCGCACAAATCTGCGACGGAAAGCACAAACAAGAGGGCTCCTGCGGGAGCCCTCTTCTTTTAAACCGTACGCTAGCGATCAGTCGGCGCCGCTTTGTTCGCGATCGCCGCTTTGATCGGCGACAAATCCGCGCCGCCGCGGGCCTCCCGCGGAATGGGTATTTGTACATCTGCGATCAGCTGCGCCGGCCGGCTCGATAAGACCAGCACCCGATCGGCAAGCGCGATCGCCTCGTCGACATTATGCGTGACGAGGAGGGTCGTGACGGCGCGCTCGTCGATCAACGCGATCAGCTCCTCGCGAAGCCGCAGGGCGAGCGCGGCATCAAGCGACACAAACGGTTCATCGAGCAGAAGGATGTCCGGCTGAATTGCAAACGCGCGCGCAATTGCCACTCGCCTTGCAAGCCCCAGCGAAAGAGTGGCCGGAAAGTCGCAGTGATGATCGGTGAGCCCGAGAGCGGTGAAGATCGCGTCGAGATCGCTGTCGCTTGCATCCGGCGCGGCGAGCCGGACGTTCGTCTCGACATCGCGCCAGGGCAGTAGCCGCGGCTCCTGGAAAACAAAGCCGAGCCGGCCGCCGTTCGGCAGGCGCACGCGCCCGTCTGTCACGTGAATAAGCCCGGCAATTGCCCGCAACAAAGTAGTCTTGCCGCAGCCGGAAGGTCCCGTCAGGGCGGCGATCTCGCCCGCTGCAAGCGAGAAGCCGATGCTTGCCAGGATTTGGCGAGGCGCCCCCGAGCCGTGCGGCAGCGATAGGCTCTCGACCGCAATTTCAAGCCGATCGGAATCGCCAGCGTGCGACATGTCTTTCAAAGGGCTGCACCACAAAGGTTTCGATTGCGAGCATCACGAAGACGAATGGAATCGCATAAGCAAGCAATAAACGAATATCGAAGAGCTGAAACGCGACGCCGATCTCGAAGCCGACGCCGTTCGAACGGCCCATCAGTTCGACGACGAGCACGATCTTCCAGACCAGCGACAGGCCGGAGCGTGCCGCGGCGGCGACATAGGGTGCAAGCTGCGGCAGAAGGACGTGACGCGCGCGCACCCATGACGACATACGAAATACCTGCGCTACTTCGTCAAGTTGCCGGTCGAGAGCGCGCGCGCCTTCGCGCACGGTGACAATGGCGTTCGGCAGCTTGTTGAGTGCGACTGCACCGATCGCTGCGACTTCATTCAGGCCGATCCACACGTAGGCGAGAACGATGATCACCAGCGCCGGCAGGTTCAAGAGGATGACGACCCAGGAATCGGCGATCCGATCCAAAGCTGGGTGACGTCCCATTAGGACGCCGATCACCGCTCCAAAACTCATCGCCAAAGCGAAAGAGGCAGCAACGCGCCCGAGCGTCGCTGCAAGGTTCGCAACCAGCGCGCCCGAGCGCGCTTGTTCATTAATGGCTACGAGGACTGACATTGGCGGCGGCAATAGCCGCGGCCCTAAATGGTTTGCGCCGATCTGCCAGGCAATCAGTAACAGCAGAAGCGACACGGTCCGAAGGAGGTAATTCATCTCGATGCGGATCACATCGCAAGGTTACGAGCTGCGCCCGTCATGAGCCACTCTTGTAATACGTCCCGGGAGCGAGTGAGACCGCGCTACCGACAAGCTCGCTGCCGCCGATCTCGGCCAGCACCTTGAACAGCCAGCGCGCGTCCGCCTCTTCGTCTGCGATGGGGCGGTCGGGAATGCCGCGCGCGTAATATTTTTGATATGCCGCAAGCGCCCCCGCGCTTTTGGACGGAAGCTGCTTCGCAACAATTTGCCAAGCGTCAGGGGAGGTTGCGATCAGCTGCTTTGCACCCCGCGTCGCAGCGAAGAACCGCTGCAGCATATCGCGATGCGCCGCTGCGAAACTTCCGTCGAAGACATAACCGATCGCCGCTACCGGCCCGGTTGCGCCGAGCGCCCTCTCGACATCGGCAATTTCGACGAGCCGGGTGAAACCCTGTGCTTCGAGATCGGCGCAGAAATTCCAATATTCGAGCGCGGCGTCGACTTCGCCCTGTGCCGCCTTTTCGGCGAGAAGCGGCGCAGCGCCGTAAACGATATTGGCCGCACGCCCTAGATCGAGACCGGCGCGTCGCGTCCAGGCCTGCAACAGAAGCCAACTCTTGTCGAGCGGACCGCCTGCAACAGCGAGCTTGCGGCCGATGAGATCATGCAGGCGCGCGACGCCCTTCGCCGGATTGGCGACCACGGCGCCGATCGCGCTCGAATAGGGATAGAAGACGAAGTTTGCGCCGAGGCTACGCTCGCGGGACACCCACAGCCAATCGGTCACGATCATGTCGGCGGCGCCGCTGCGCAATGCAATGATCGCCGCGTCGAGCGACGCGACGTCGACGATCTGCAGATCGAGATCGGCCTCTTTATCGAGGCCCTGGGCGCGGATGACGCTCATCTCCCACGCAAGCGTGCCGGTCTTTTGGACCGCGATCCGCAGCCGGTCGGCGGCGCAGGCCGGAGCTGCGATCAGGCCGCCGAGGAACGCCGCGATGATGAGCGCGGCGGCACAGCAAGAAAGCATCCGCCGTGCCGATTGCCCTCGGAACCCCACCATCCGCGAAGCCATTTCTCCTGCGGCCATTGCTGGCCGAGCGCCTGCAACATACAACGGCCCAGGCGCGGATGATACTGCTGAGCCGGCGGCGGACGAAGCTTGCGGGGAGAAGAGTGCATGTTGATGGGTCGGATGATCGCGATCGTTACAGGCGCAGTGGTGCTTGCTGGCACGACCTCAGCCGCACGCGCCGCAGGAGATGCTGGAGAAGGAGAGAAGGTTTTCGCCAAGTGCAAGATCTGCCATCAGATCGGCGAGGGCGCCAAAAACGCAGTCGGACCTGAACTCAACGGCCTGATCGGCCGCCATTCGGGCACGGCTCCCGGCTACAATTATTCCGATGCAAACAAGAATTCCGGCATCACCTGGGATGAGAAGAATTTCCGCGAATATATCAAGAACCCGAAGGCCAAGATTCCCGGCACCAAGATGATCTTTGCCGGGCTGCCGAAGGACACTGACATCGACAACCTGCTTGCCTACCTCCAGCAGTTTGGCCCCGACGGGAAGAAGAAATAACCGCACCTTCGCAAAGGCAGCGTGACCGCGTGCTCCGAGCGCCTTGCATCGAAGCATGGGGTCTGCTCGTGGGAGTTGCTGCCTGCTCCGTAGCTGTCGCTGCGGAAAAGCCGGTCCGTTTCTGGAACCTGACCTCCGCGACGGTGACAGAGCTGCGTCTGGCACCGATGGGGTCTGGCAAATTCGGACCCGACCAATGCAAGAACGATAAGGACGGTAGTGTCGATCACGACGAGCGACTGCCGATTACCGGCATCGCTCCGGGTCGTTATGATATCAGGATCGGCTATAAAGGCGGGAAAACCTGCCGGGTCGCGAATGTCGCGATCGAGAGCGGCAAAGTGTTTTCGATCGAGGACAAGGACCTCACCGATTGCTCGACGGCGCGTTAGAGCGCACAACCCTTCAGAACTTCGCTTTGATCCCGGCATAAACACCAAGCGGCGGCGCCGGCGAGACAGTACGTGGATCGCTCAACGGCAGGAACCCGATCGCCTGCGTATCGAACAGCGTTCCGAATGTGGTGTAATGCCGGTTGAGCGCGTTCTCGGCCAGGGCATAGACCTGCACGTTCTTGTCGATCTGATATGACGTCCGTAGATTGACGACCTGGTAAGCCGGAATACGCGGCAGCACGTTGATTTCGTCGCCCCTGAGATATGAACTTCCGACGAAGCTCGCGTCGGCGCCGATCTTCCAATTATCAGTCACGAAATAGTCCGCGCCGATCTTGACGCGATGACGTGGGATCGATGGAACACGATCGCCGGGAACGACATTGATGTTGCCGCCCGCGTCGGCAAACGGATTGAAAGGCGAGGCCAGCAGGATGTTGCTACGGAATGTGGCATCGACCAACGTGTAGTTCGCATAAGCCGAGAGTTTTGCGTCCGTATAGCTGATTCCGGCTTCTGTGCCCTGCCGCCGCGTGTCGCCGGCATTCTCAAAAAACCCGCGCCCCGCGATCGTCGAGGGAACATTCAGAATATCGTCCTTGTTGTTGGTGCGGAAAACGCCGGCGTTCCAGTTGATTTTGCCGGGACCAAACCAGGCAACATCGAAATTGCCGCGGATGCCGGCTTCAACAGTGCGTGAGACGACCTGTTTCAGCGGCGGATCGGCAACGAGGAAGTTGTCGATGAGGCATGGCCGATTGCGGTCGGCGCAACCGTTCTCCAGCGGCGTCGGGGCGCGGTTCGCCTCCGAATATCCCCCGTAGATCGAAAGATTGGGCAGTATCTTGAAGGTGAGGCCGGTGACGGGGTTGATCCGGCCATAGCTCGCGAAACTGGTGAGCGCTGTGCCGATCTGGTCGTGCAAATCGATTTTTGCCAGATTGTAGCGCGCGCCGGCGGTCAGCGACAAAGCCGGCGTGATATCAAACGTATCGAGCGCGTAGATGCCGTAATACGTGTTGATCGCGCGAAGTGACACCGGCGAAATGTCGCTCGCCGGCTCGTTGATGACGAGACCCGTGCTCGATACGGCGAGATTCGGCTGAACGATGCCGAGCTCGCTCACCGCGCCGAATTGCGTCCAGCCTCGATCGTAGCTCAGGCCGAAAATGAACTGGTTGGCGTGATCGGCGATCTTTTCCGTGCTCGTCGCTTGCAATGTGCCGCCGGCCCGCCCCGAGCGCGTGAAGGTGCGATCGAGCGTGCCTAGCGTCGAGGTGCCGAATGCATCGGGCAGACTGGTCTGATTGCCGCTCGCGTCGCAAAGCAGACCGCTGCCGTCATTGCACGGCGCAAAATCCGTGGTGTTGCCGTCGAGATGATTCTGATTGAATCCGCGGAAGTAGACGTTGCCCTGCAACGTGAATGTCGGCGTCACGTTATACGTGCCATTCAGCGCGATTTGTCCGAGCACATTGCGCGTCGTCTGCGGATTCGTGTAGACGGCGGAATAATCCTGCTGCAGGAGTTGGATCGGCACCGGCGCCGTCGCTCCAAAGAAATTCGAAGCAGCGCCGACATTGAGATGCAGCTCCATGTCCTCGGCGCGATATCCGAGATCGCCGTAAAGTCGGCGCACATAGGAGGGCGAGAACTTGCGGAAGCCGCGGTCGTCGATTCCTTCCGCCGCGATATAGGTGGCGAAATTGCCGATCTGCTGACCTGATTGAAGGCTCGCTTGCGCCCTGCCGCGCGAGCCGGCGCGGAAATCGATTTCCGTGCCTTGGTAGGTGAAGCCGTTCTTCATTTCGAGCGAGATGGCTCCGCCAAGCGCATTCAATCCGAACACGGGATTGTTGGTGAAGACCACCGCGCGATCGATCGCAACCGTCGGGATCAAATCCCAATTGACGACATCACCGAAAGCTTCGTTGATGCGGATGCCGTTTTGATAAACCGCAAGGCCCTGCGGCGTGCCCGGTACGGGCGAGGCGGCGAAGCCGCGATACGTGACGGTCGCCTGGAAGGGATTGCCGGCGCTATCCGTGACGGACACGCTGGAGAGCCGGCGATCCAGAACATCCACCAAATTGGACGTGCCCGTGCGCTCGATTTCTTGCGAGGTCACGATCTGCACATTGGCGGGGATTTTCGCCCGCTCCAAGCCGCCGCTGGCGATCGGCTCGCTCGCCGGAGGCGCGACGTCCGGAGCTGTTGGCTGCAGAGTTGTGGCTGGCCGTGCGGACACGCGACGCCGCGCCACGCCGCCGCGTGTCCGCACACCCGCAGCGGCTCGCACAAACCGCGCCGGCCGGCTCACCTCAGTCGTGATGACTGGGCGCGCCGGCCTCACGATACGGCGCGCCGGAAGCGGCGATGGGCTGACAATTTCGATTTCCGGCAGCGCCTGCTGCGCGCGCAAGCCGAAAAGCGGAGAAGCGCTCGCGCACAGCAGAGAGGCGAGGCCGACCGCCCCATAACGGCGACACATTCCGCCCTTCCCTACACGTGCGCCCGGCGCAATCGAGCTTGTTATGTCTCGAAATGATTAAACTCGCTTGGCTTCTTGGCAAAATGGCGAAACCTGCTTCCCTGGATCGAATTTGCGGGGGTGTTGCTGTCGAACCACGGGCGACGACCAGCAGGCTCTGAACTATACCGGGGCGGGCGTGCGCTGCAGCCGCCGATAAATATAATCCGGCGCCGCGTCGGCAGTATCCTCGCTGACGATCGCCTCGACGCGATGATGATAGGGCGAGAGATGGCACACCGGATCGGCGTTGCGTGCGTGGCCGGTCAGCGCCATCGCCTGGCAGCGGCAGCCGCCAAAATCGCTCTCCTGCCGAGGGCATGAGCGGCACGGCTCGATCATCCAATCCGTGCCGCGAAACGCCTGAAACGCGGGCGAGGCATACCAAATCTCAGCCAGTCCACGCTCGCGCACGTTCCAGAACTCGAGGCCGGGAATTGTCTCTGCCGCGTGGCAGGGCAACACCTTGCCGGACGGCGTGACGTTCAGCGTGCGCCGCGCCCATCCGCCCATGCAGGCCTTCGGGAAATGCGCGTGATAATCGGGGATGACGTGATCGATGACGATCACGCCTTTATACACTTCGCGCAGCGCCTCGACTTCGGCAATCGCGCGCTCGGCATCGGCGCGCGATGGTAGGAGAGCGGCGCGATTTGTTTTCGCCCAACCGTAATATTGCGTGTGCGCGATCTCGACGCGTTTGGCGCCGAGTTCGATTGCGAGTTTCACCATCGCACCAGCGCGCGAGACGTTGGCGCGATGGATAACCGCATTCACCGTCAGCGGAAATCCGGCGGCAATGACCCAGCGCGCCACGTCGCGCTTGCGCGCGAAGGCGCCTTCATAGCCGGCGATGCGATCGGCGGATTCCGCATCGCTGTCCTGGATCGAGAGCTGCACATGATCGAGGCCGGCGCGCGACAGCTCGGCGACGCGCTCTTCGGTGAGGCCGATGCCGGAGGTGATCAGGTTCGTGTAGAGCCCGACCCTGGCGCAATGCGCCACGATGTCGACGAGATCGCGCCGCGACGCAGGCTCGCCGCCGGAGAGATGGATGTGAATGATGCCGAGTTCGGCAGCTTCGGAGAAGATGCGCTGCCATGTGGCCGTGTCGAGTTCGCCTGTGCGCGCATCCATTTCCAGCGGATTGGAGCAATAAGGGCAGCCGAGCGGACAGCGATGCGTCAGCTCCGCAAGCAGGCCCACCGGGCGCGGCACGTTGACGGGCGCGTTCATAGTTCGACCATGCGCTTGTCGGCGAGGCCGGCCAGCAAGGTGCGCACATCGGTGTCGATGCGGGCGCGGTCGGCGCCGAAGGATGCGGCGAGATCATCGACGATCGCGGCAAGCGTTGCCTCACCGGTGCAACGCTTCAAAATTTCCGCGGCGATCGGATCGGCTTTGAGGATGCGCTCCGGCGCGAGGAGGAGCCATTCGTTGCGCGCGTCGTCGTGTTTTAGGCGCACGCCGCGCGGCAGGCGCGGCAGGCTCGCCTCGCTGATCGCGGCGGCACTCATGCCGCGCTCTCGCGGCTTTGCAGGCCCTCGCCGGGACGCCACGCGCCGGGAGGAATGGCGCCGGTAACGTAGGCGCCCCATAGGCCATCGAGCTGCACCCAGAGCACGTCCGTCTTGAATTCGAGCGCGCCGATCACCGCGTCCTGCTCGGCGCGCGTACGCGCGTGCTCTTTCACGTAAGCGAGTGCGAAATCGCTGTCGCGCTGCGCCTGCGGCGGTCGCGCGGTGAAATAGGCGAGCGTCTCGCGGCTGACGAAATCGTAATGCGCCAGCATGCCGCTGACGCGCTCGTTGATGATGTTTGGCGAGAACAGCTCTGTCAGCGAAGAGGCGATCGCCTCGAGCAGGCTCTTCTGCGCACAGAAACTCACGTAAGCTTCGACGGCGAACCGCGTCGCGGCAAGAATGCCGCGCGTCGAGATCACGTAATCGCGCGCAAACCCGAGGCTTTCGGTGAGCTTCAGCCAGCGCTCGATACCGCCGTCGCCCTCGCGCGTACCGTCGTGATCCTCGATGCGCTTGCGCCATTCGCGTCGGTCGGCTGACAAGGTCATGCGCGACAGGACCGTCGCGTCCTTCACCGGGATCATCGCCTGATAATAATAACGGTTGAGCGCCCAGGCCTGCACTTCCTCGAACGTGCATTGGCCGGAATGCAGCCTTTTGTGGAAGGGATGCAGATTGTGATAGCGCGTCGCGCCGACATGGCGCAGCGCGGCTTCGAGCTCAGCGGCAGTGAGCGGCTCACGCGCGCTCATAGAGCGATCTCCAGCCCGTCATGCGCGACCATCCAGCCGGCACCTTCCACCTTGGCGCGCTCGGGCGAATCCTCGACCAGGATCGGATTTGAATTGTTGATATGCGTGTAAACGCGCCGCCCAATGTTTGAGTCAGCAAAGCGCGCAAGCGAGCCGCGCTCACCGTCGATCGCGCAATGGCCCATGCGCCAGGCAGTCTTCTGCGCCAGGCCCATGCGGACCATCTCATCGTCGGTGAATGTCGTGCCGTCGAAGAAAAGCACATCCGCGCCTTCGACCCGGCGCAGTACGTCTTCGCTAACGTCTGCGCATCCAGGGATGACAATCGCGCGCGCCGTGCCGCACTCGATCTCTACGCCAATAGTCGTATCGGTCTCCTCGCCGATGCGAACCTCATTGCTCTCGAGATAAAGCGGCACTTTGCCGGGCACGGCAAAAGGCTGAATGGTCAAACCGAGGCCCATGTCGATGCGCGCCTCCAGCGCGACGGGCATTCTCTGCACGAGATGAGGGTTGAGCACGCCGAACGCGCCGTGCTTCGTCTGCTCGAGCACGCTAGCGCTGCCGTAAATCGTAAAGGCTTGCTGCTCGCGCAGTGTCAAAAGACCCGCGAGATGGTCGACGTCACCATTGGTAAGAAAAACTCCGGCAATGGGAGTTTGGCGCGTCGCGCCCCGCGGGTGGAGACAGCTATTTGCGTAAATCTGCTGCCGCAGGTCAGGTGAGGCGTTCAAAAGCAGCCAACGATTCCCGTCGGCGCTGATAGCTAGGCTCGACTGTGTTCTGGGCCGAACGCGTGGATCGCCTTGCCAGGCGAGGCGGCAATTCGGACAGAGGCAATTCCATTGTGGGAAGCCGCCGCCCGCCGCCGAACCGAGAACGCGAATCCGCAGCGCGCCGGCCATTCACATCCGCTTTGAGAAAGCGGACGTGCGGCCTTTAGATTTCCGCTGACGCGTAGCTGGTGACTTCCATACCAACGCAAACTTCGGTGAGAACCGGGGTTGTCCAGGCCATTATATCGTCTCCTCTCAGGATCAGCCGCCGCTGCCTTTCGGTGAGCAGGACGCGCCTGTCGGTAATTTAGGCTGTGACGGCGGCTTTGCCAACTCTTTTCCAAGTGCAGGGGCCGTTCCAAGCATTGCCGCCCGCCTGCGGGACGAGCAACCAAGCCGGAGAGCTGGCGTTGTCTCACGTCAAGAACGAACCCGGGAGGATATTCATGCAGATGAAAACAATCTTGAGCGGAGCGGCTGTGGCTTCGGCATTGCTCATCGGCTCAGCCGCTTGGGCGCAGCAAACCGGCGGATCGGCCGGAAGCACGACCGGGCCGGCGGCGGGCAGCAATGTTCAGCCGAGCACGGCGACGCAGAAGCAAAGCGACAGCAATTCCGGACGATCGGCGACCGGCGCCCCGACTGCCGCAGGCGGCGCGGCGGGCGTCGAAGGCAAGCCCGGCAACAAATCGGGCCGCTCGGAGAAGAAGTAAGGACGAACGGCCGGGCTCGCCCGGCCGTGCCGTTTTACCGGTAGCGCTGGATTTCGCTCTTCCGCGCCTGCTTTCGCTCCTTGCGCGCGGCATAGCGGGCATCGCGCTCGGCCTTTTTCTCAGCCTCGAGCGCCTCCTTCCGCGCGATCTCTTCAAGCCGCAGCTGTTCCTGCAACTCGGCTTCTAGCCGCAGCTGCTCGTGCCGCGCGGCCTCCTCGGCGGCCTTGCGCGCGGCCTCCTCGGCTTCCCTGATTTTCCGCTTACGCTCGCGCTCCGCCTCGCGGACCTTGCGAGCCTCGATAACTGCCCGCCGCTTCGCCTCTTTTTCGAGGATGGCCGGATCGTTCGGATCGGGACGGGAGCGGAATTTTTCGAGCTGAGCTTTTCTTGCATTCGCCGCTTCTGTTTGGCGGTCTTGAAACTTGTGTCCGTTGAAAGGCGGCATCTCTTCCGGTGAGCTGATGAGGTTGGAGGGCGGTCTTGCCATAGCAGCCGGTGAACGGCAATCGGCTATGGTGCACCGCAGCAATGCAAATGGGTTATGGCGCGCGTTTCGTCAAGACTGCCGCCGAGCTTGGCGGTCAAATTCCCGCGGCGCCCCCGTCGGAGCGTGGATCGTGCGCCGCTTCGATATGACCGTCGCGATAGCGCACGAGCGCGCCCGCGTGGCCGACATTCTCATCATATGAGCCGAGCACCTCCATCTCGTGGCCCACGGCGCGCAGCCGCTCGAGGATTTCAGGATCGCAGCGATCCTCGATCTTCAGCGCGCGGCTCGGGGACGCCCAAGTGCGTCCGAACAGGGAGCGCGGCTGATCGATCGCCTGCGCGAGTCCTTCGCCGAGTAGATAACGTGTAAAAACCTGCGCCTGGAATTGCGGCTGGCCATCGCCGCCCATCGCGCCGTAGCACATGACGCGCCCATCACTGAAGGAAGCGAGTGCGGGATTGAGCGTATGAAACGGCCGCCGGCCGGGCGTCAGCAGATTCATCGCGTTCGCGTCAAGTGAAAAAGACACGCCGCGGTTTTGCATGAGTACGCCGGTGCGCGGCAGCACGCAGCCTGATCCGTACTCCCAATAAAGCGACTGAATGTAGGAAACCGCGAGCCCACTCGCATCGATCGCGCCCATCCACACCGTATCGCCCGTCGCAGGCGCGACGGGATAGGAGGCCGCTCTCTTCATCGAGATCGCATCGGCTTCGCGTTGCAGGGCCTGCGGCGTCAGGAAACTCTTCGGCGCGTGTTTCAGACATTCGAAATCAGTGCAGACTCGATCGCGAATGGTCAACGCGCGTTTTGATGCTTCGATCAGTCCATGGATGTGTTCGAAGCTATCTTTGCGCTTGATCTTGAGACGATCGAAAATTCCTAAAATGAGTAGCGACGCGAGCCCCTGCGTCGGCGGCGGCGAATTGTAGTGACTGCGTCCGGACAAATGCAGTTCAAGAGCGTCGCGCGGGACGGCGCGATAGGTGGCAAGATCGTCGCGCGTGAGCGGTGCGCCAATTTCTTCCAAATCAGCCGCAAGTTCCCGCCCGACATCACCGCGATAAAAATCCTCAAGCCCGGAATGCGCGAGTTGGTCGAGCGTGTCCGACAATTTTTCGGCGCGCCGGATCGTGCCTTGTTCAGGAAATTTCCCCTCGACGAGAAAGCGCGCGGCAAATCCCGGCGCTCCTTTCAGCATTTCGAATTCGAACGGTTTGCCATGCGCTTCGGAGCGCGATTGCGGATAACCCTCGCGTCCGAAATGGATGGCGTCCCGCAACAAATCGGCGAGCGGCAAGCGCCCGCCAAGCGACTTCGCAAGTTCATGCGCAAGCGTCCATCCACCAACAGCGCCCGGGACGGTCAGTGCCGCGAGCGGCCCTCGCGGCGGGATCGTGTCGTAGCCGAGCCCACAATAATAGCCGATTGTCGCGTCGCGGCCGGCAAAGCCGCAGGCCTCAATGTAGCGCACGCGGCCTTTCGGCTCGCGCACGAGCCAAAACGCGTCGCCGCCGATCGAATTCATGTGCGGGTAGACCATCGCGATCGTGGCGGCCATGCCGATCATGGCTTCGATCGCATTCCCGCCCTCAGCAAGAATGTTGCGCCCGGTCTCGGCCGCGAAGATATGCGGCGCGGCGGCGGCGGCGCGCGAAAAGGTCGGCGTATCTGTCAAATGAAGGCATCCTCGTTTCGTTGCAGGAGGCTGATGTTTTCTGTGGGTTGGTTAAACGCGCACGCACGCAACGCGGTTTGCATGTGTTCCGGCACGGGCGCTTCGAGCGCCGCGGGCGGTTTGTGCTTGTCGATCGGCACGACGATGCGATGGGCATGCAGATGCAGCGGCGGCGCGCCATCCGTTTTGCCACCGCCATAGACGCGATCGCCAAGGATGGGCCAGCCCATGGCGGCGCAATGGACGCGCAGCTGATGCGTGCGCCCGGTCAGCGGCTGGAGCTCTAGGACGGCGAGCGATTGGCCGCCAGGCGCGGCGCCGCGGCCGAGCACTCGCCATCGCGTTTGCGACGGAGCTCCAAGCAGATCGACCTTCATCCACCAGCCCCGATCGGCGTCGAGCCGGCCAAGCGGCATGTCAATTTCGCCGTCGTCCGCGGAAGGATTGCCCGCGACCACCGCCCAGTAGGTCTTCTCGACCCGCCCTTGCTTGAACAGCTGCATCAGCCGCTGTAGCGCCTTCCGATGGCGGCCGAGCACAAGGCAGCCGGACGTGTCGCGATCAAGCCGGTGCGCCAGGGCCGGAGTGCGGGCAAGTCCGAAGCGCAAAGCATCGAAATAATCCTCTAGATTTTCGCCGCCTTTCGGACCTCTGTGGACGGCAATGCCCGCCGGCTTGTCCACGACGAGCATCAGTCCGTCGCAATAGAGCAGCCGGGCGACAAGCTCTTCTCGGGTCATGCGAGAGGCTATCCGGGAGAGAGGCTGGCCGCGTCAAGCGTGCGGCCCCATTTGAAGCCGCATGCGTGAGAGCCGATGAGCAACGAGAACGAGGTCAAGGAGACGCGGCCGGGATTTTTGGGCCGCCTCTTCGGTCGCGGCGCGGGTGACGTCGCACCGGAGGCGCCCCCGCGTGAAGAGCCGCCGACGCCGATCGCTCCTGAGCCGCCTCCGCCTCCGGTTGCACCGGCCGAAGCGAAACAGTCATGGTGGAAACGGCTTTCCTCTGGGCTCTCCCGCTCATCGAGCGCGATCGGCCAGGGCATCACCGATATTTTCACCAAGCGCCAGCTCGACACCACGACGCTCGAAGAGCTTGAAGACGTCTTGGTGCGTGCCGACCTCGGGGTCACCGCTTCGCAACGCGTCGCCGAGGCGGTCGGACGCGGGCGCTACGACCGCGAGATCGACCCCGCCGAAGTGCGCGCCGTGCTCGCCGACGAGGTCGAGCGCAGCCTCGTGCCGGTTGCGCAGCCGCTCACAATCGATTGGTCGAAAAAGCCCTTCATTGTCCTCGTCGTCGGGGTCAACGGCTCCGGCAAAACCACGACGATCGGCAAGATTGCTTCAAAATACCGGGCCGAGGGCCGCTCGGTCATGCTTGCCGCCGGCGATACCTTCCGTGCGGCGGCCATCGAGCAGCTGCGCATCTGGGGCGCCCGCATCGGCGCCAACGTGATTGCGCGCGAGCAGGGCTCGGACGCGGCGAGCCTCGCTTTCGAGGCGGTGCAGGCCGCGAAAGCCGAGGGCGCCGATCTCCTGCTCATCGACACCGCCGGGCGGCTGCAGAACCGCGCCGAGCTCATGTCAGAACTCGAAAAGATCGTCCGCGTGATCAGAAAAATCGACAGTGCGGCGCCGCACGCCGTTCTGCTCGTTCTCGATGCTACGGTGGGTCAAAACGCGCTGAGCCAAGTCGAAATCTTTGCCCGGACGGCAGGCGTGACTGGGCTCGTAATGACCAAGCTCGATGGCACCGCGCGGGGTGGAATCCTTGTGGCCATTGCGGAAAAGTACAGAATGCCCGTGCATTTCATTGGCGTCGGCGAGGGCGCCGATGATCTCGAAGCCTTCGAGGCGCGCGATTTCGCCCGCGCCATCGCGGGACTGGAATAGCTTGGAGGAAACGAAGTGACAGCCGAAAGATCCGGCGAGAGGGCCGGGACCTATACCCGCGCGCCGAAGCGCGTCCCAAACCCCGCGGTGAAACTCGCGCTCGAACTTGGGCCGCTCGCGCTATTCTTCGTCACCAATCTGAAATTCGGCATCTTCCCGGCGACCGGCGTGCTCATGGTGAGCGTGCTCGTCGCGCTGGCGATTTCATATCATCTCACGCAGCGGCTACCCATCATGCCCGTGGTCACCGCGATCGCCGTGACGGTTTTCGGCGCACTGACCTTTCTTCTGCATGATGAGGTGTTCATTAAGCTGAAGCCGACGATCGTCAACTCGCTATTCGGCGCGACCCTGCTCGGCGCGCTCGGCTTCGGCAAACCGCTGCTGCCGATCGTGCTCGACAGCGTGATGCATTTATCGGAAGAGGGCTGGCGCAAGCTGACGCTGCGTTGGGGCATTTTCTTTTTTGTGCTTGCCGCGCTGAACGAAATCGTCTGGCGCACGCAGACGACCGACTTCTGGGCTGGTTTCAAAGCGTTCGGCATCATGCCGCTGACGGTTCTCTTCGCGCTCACTCAGGTGCCGCTGATCATGCGCTACGAAGTGAAACCCGCCGAGGAGAAGACCGAAGCGCATTTCTAATGCTCCGAGGTCAGTTGCGATAGTATGCCAGCGGCCTGCACCGACACCGCGTGCGGAACGAGCAGTGTCGCAACATTGGCAGTGAGAAGAATGATAATGGCAGCAACGAGGCGGCCGAGCTTCCTGCGGGAGAGGCGTTGCGAACCGGCCGCGTGATCCATCTTAACGAATCTTCAAGAGTGATGGCGATGCGGCAGAATTTGCCGAATTCATTAAAACTTCCTTAAGAAGTGCCGGCCGGGCCGTTTCCAAAATCACGATGGCGCCCGCCGTCCCGACCCACTAGGGTCGGAGCCAGGACAGGAGTAATGGATGATCCTTCGGCCCCGCCGCAGCGCATTGTACATGCCGGGCTCGAATGCCCGGGCGCTGGAAAAGGCCAAGAGCCTGCCGGCCGATGTGCTGATCTTCGATCTGGAAGACGCGGTCTCTCCTGACAGCAAGGTTGCGGCGCGCGATCAGGTCGTCGCGGCCTTGCGTCAAGGCGGCTACGGCAATCGTGAGATCGCGGTGAGGGTCAATGCGCCCGACACGCCCTGGGGCAAGGACGACTTGGCGGCTGTCGCGGAGGCTGGGCCGGACGCGATTCTGGTGCCGAAAATTTCGACGCCGGGCGACATCATGATGGCGGCCCGGTGCATACGCGAGGGCAATCCCGCCGACCGCACCCGGCTCTGGGCGATGATGGAGACGCCGCTCGCGATCCTCAATGCGG